>Ga0255040_10000224_pt1 | contig 13903 bp, 12 predicted proteins | sample BC1_12_2_MG_FD_181711 | JGI IMG/M metagenome (GOLD analysis project Ga0255040, IMG submission 181711) | Seawater microbial communities from Strait of Georgia, British Columbia, Canada - BC1_12_2 | ecosystem: Environmental > Aquatic > Marine > Strait | place: Canada: British Columbia | collected... | reverse complement strand
CTTCTTGTCGTCGTGCGTCGGCCACTTCGCGACCAGGTCCGGCCGCGGCGAGTACAGCGGCTCGCGATGCAGCGGCACGGCGTCCGGGAAGTTCCACACCAGGGCCCTCGCCTTGGCGTTGCCGAACGGCACGCAGGCGTGCTTCAGCGCGACGCGCTGGATCCCGCCCGAAAGGTCGGTCTTCCAGTTCTTGCCGGCCGCCTCGGCCTTTTCCTCCGCCGTGAGGTCATCCCACCAGCCCAATTTTTTGAGCAGCTTCTCGCTGAACTCGGGGTAGCCGGTCTTGATCTCGCTGCCGACCGAATGCGCATCCTCGGCAAGCAGGTTGACGCCGTCCTTCTCGACGCCGTAACGGGCGCGGAAGGTACCACCGCCCTCCATCACAGCCTTCGAGGTGTCGTACAAGTTCGGCGTGCCCGGGTGCTTGACGCTCGGGTTGCCCCAGCAGGGCCAGGGCAGGCCGAAGTAGTCGCCGGTCAGGTCGTAGCCGGTCTTGGCATCCTTGCCGCCGCGCGCGCGCAGCGTCTTGACGTCGAACACGTGCAGGTTGCGCATATGCGCCTGGATGCGCTCGGGCGACTGCCCGGTGTAGCCGATGGTCCAGGTTCCGCTGTTGATCTCGCGCAGAATGTCCTCGACATCGGGCTCCTCCATGCCGCCCATGCCCTTCACCAGCTTGATGTTCTGCTTGCCGTTGCCCTTGCCGACCAGCTGGTCGCCGAAGCCGAGCTTCGACGCGAGCTGGTACATGATCATGTGGTCGTTGCGCGACTCGAACAGCGGCTCGATAACCTGCTCGCGCCACTGGATCGAGCGGTTCGACGCCGTGATCGACCCTGCGCACTCGAACTGGGTCGCCGCCGGCAGCAGATAGGCGCCGTCCTTGCGCACCTTGGCGAACATCGCCGCCGAAGCCGACGGATAGGGGTCGATGACCACCATCAGGTCGAGCTTCTCCATCGCCTTCAACTGGTCCGGACCCCGGCTTTGCGAGTTCGGCGCGTGGCCCCAGAAGATCACGGCGCGCACGTTCGTGTCCTGATCGAGCGCCTCCTTCTTCTCGAGCACCGCATCGTGCCAGCGCGACACCGTGAAGCCCTTCTTGCCCATCATCTTCTCGCTCGCGTACTGCTTCTTCAGCCAGCCGAGATCGACGTTCCACACCCGCGCCCAGTGCTTGAAGGCGCCCCCTGAAAGGCCGTAGTAACCGGGCAGCGACTGCGCGTTCGGGCCGACGTCGGTCGCGCCCTGCACGTTGTCGTGGCCGCGATAGATGTTCGCGCCGCCGCCGGTGACCCCGACGTTGCCAAGCGAGAGCATCAGCACCGCACTGGCGCGCGTGATCGCGTTGCCGTTGGTGTGCTGGGTCTGGCCCATCGCCCAGATGATGAAGCCCGGCCGATTGTCGGCCAGCATCTTGGCGGTGTCGTACATGTCCTTCTCGGACACGCCGGTGACATCCGTTACCGCATCCGGCGTGTACTTGGCCAGGATCTCTTCCTTGACCTTGTCCATCCCGTAGACACGCTGGCGGATGTATTCCTTGTCCTCCCAGCCGTTCTTGAAGATGTGGTAGGCGAGCCCGAACAGCACCGCGACGTCAGTGCCGGAGCGAATGCGCACGAACTTGTCGGCCTTCGCCGCGGTGCGCGTATAGCGCGGGTCGGCGACGATTACCTTCGCGCCGTTCTCCTTCGCGTGCAGGGTGTGCAGCATCGACACCGGGTGCGCTTCGGCTGCGTTCGAGCCGAGGAAGAACAGGCACTTCGAATTCTGCTCGTCGTTGTACGAGTTGGTCATCGCCCCGTAGCCCCAGGTATTGGCGATGCCGGCAACCGTCGTCGAGTGGCAGATGCGCGCCTGGTGGTCGATGTTGTTCGAGCCCCAGAGCGATACCCACTTGCGCAGCAAATAGGACTGTTCGTTGTTGTGCTTGGACGAGCCGAGGATGAACATCGCGTCGGGCCCGCTCTCCTTCTTGATCGCGAGTAGCTTGTCGCCGATCTCCTTGTAGGCCTGATCCCACGACAGCCGCTTCCACTTGCCGCCCTCGAGCTTCATCGGCGTTTTCAGGCGGTGCGAATCGTGCACCATGCCGTGCTCGCGCACCGCGGCGCCCTTGGCGCAGTGCGCCCCGAGGTTGAGCGGCGAATCGAACACCGGTTCCTGCCGGATCCACACCCCGTTCTGCACCACGGCGTCGATCGAACAGCCGACCGAGCAGTGCGAACAGATCGTGCGCTTGATCTCGACCTTGCCGCCGGCAGCTTCGCTCGCCGCCTGCGCCTCGCCGATCATGTTGAACGGCAGCTGGCTCGCGGCCGCCCCCGCGCCGAGCGTCACGCCCGAACGCTTGAGAAACGCGCGCCGATCCATCGTTTTCGCCAGCACCCCGCTCAGACCGCGCGCAAGGCGCGCCTGGGGCGCCACGTTCGCCTGGGCTTTTCTCGTCAGCAACATGGCAGCCTCCTCAGACTTTGGTGGTGCGGTAGTAGTTCTGCACGTGCGCCGTTTCTGCGTAGCCGCGCGTGCCGCGTTTGTCCTTCGATACGCTTTGCGCGGGCGCGGGCGCTTTTTGCTTTACGACGAGTGCGGCCGCACCCGCGGCGCCGCCGGCACCCACGCTTAGGAGAAACGCACGACGCGACAGTTTGGAATTCTTCTCACTCATGGGGCTCCTCCTCAGGAATCGGCGCCGCACCACAATGCGGCGACCGTTGTGAGAATGCGAAATTACTCGCCTATTTCACGCTATTCAAGCGCCAAATTCAGCCATAAATGGTATTCGCTCTCATTAACTCGACATCATTCGAGAACTAATCTCGATGGTCTAATCACCCAATCGTGAACGCGTTCTTCTCGATGTCCAGGAATACGCGCGTGAATCGCGCGACGACTTTGTAAAAAGACGCTTGCTCTGAGGCGGTTACCGCAACGCAAAACGAAACCGCACCATCGTAGATATAGCGCTCGAAGAAATGACGTTGATCGTCGAGGCTGCGATGCTGCAGCGCAATGAGGTAACGCATCGTTTCCATCAATCCGGCGATGTGATCTTCGTACTCGGTAACCCCTTCGCGCCGCGCGAGTCCCATGGCATCGAGCCAGGCGCGCAATTCGGCGAGCGGCGTGTCGCTCTGATGGCGCAGCACGTAATTCGACAGGTAGGGCGTCACCACAGCCTTGCCTGTTCCAACGAAGAGGACCGTATGTTCGTTCTCGAGTTTTACCGGGTACGCGCTGCGACTCGCCGCAATCAGTGCCTGCCAGGCTTCGTCTAGCGGACCGCCCTGCCCCGTGTCCGGCGCCGGCGCAGTGCTCGACGTCTTCACGCCGGTGTTCACCAGTGCCGCCAGAAAGTGTTCATCTGGCGCGGCGTAAAACAGTTGCGCGATCACGCCGTATAAATCGGCACGCGCCTGGTCCTCCGGCGTCACGGTCGGCGCAGCGTCATCGTGCAACGGCGTTGCTTGGTTCACGGGTCGGCGATCCGCTCGTTAGGATTTGCGCCCGTCGACATCGAAGATCGTCGACTCGCTCTGGTATTCCATCATGTCGACGACGCGGCAATCGGCGCACATCTGCAGCCGGCGCACACCGATGCCGGCGAACATGCCGTGCGTACCGAGCTTGCCGGTCATGCTGTCGATCATCTGGCGGGTGCCGAACGGCGTGCCGCAGCGCACGCAGTTGAACGGTTGGGCCTCGTTCAGGGTCACCGGCTGCTTGGCCTCGGCGGTGAGTAGCAGGCTCGGCACGAGCGTAATCGCGTTCTCAGGGCAGGTGACCGCGCACAGCCCGCATTGCACGCAGTTGCGCTCGATGAAGCGCAGGCTGGGCGTATCCGGCGTGTCCTGCAGCGCCGCTTCGGGACAGGCGCCGATACAGGCCTTGCACAGCGTGCAGGTTTCGGTATTTACGATCACCGCGCCGTAGGGCGCGCCGGCGGGCAGCGCGATGCGGTCCTGCGGTTGCGGTGCGTGCTTCGCCAGGTGGTCGATTTCGAAATCGAGTGTCGTGCGCTTTTCGACCGAAAGATGGAAGGTTGCCGGCGTCTTTATGCCACGCGCCGGCGCGAGCGCCCACAGCGCACGCTCGAGTCCGGCGGAATCGTCGGCGCGCAGCAGGGCGAAATGTCCGCTGCCATAGCCCAGCCCCTCAAGAATCGCCTGCGCGAACGCCATCTGGCTCTCGAGCGCCGCGAGGTAGGTCGCGTGGGTCGCCGCAGGGGCGACGATCACCGCCTGGCTCGCGCCATAGCAGATCGCGCCGAGGAGCGTGTCGATCCCGACCGAGGCGGCGTGGAACGCGTCGACGGGAATCGCGCGCGCGGGCAGGCCCTTGCCGCCGCGAATTGCGCGCCGGCCGACACCCTGCACCAACGCACGCCCGGCCTCGAGATCGTGGAACACGAGGCAGGCGTCCTCGCCGCCCGCAGCGCGGTAGCTGTCGAGCAGCGTCTTGATGCGCAGGCCGTTGTGCGCAACGCCCGGAACCACATGGCGTATCGCACCCGAGGGACAGACCGTCGCGCAGCCGCCGCAGCCCGCGCAGAGATGCGATTCGAACTTGATGTGATCGCCATCATCCGAAATCGCCTCGGTCGAGCAGACCTCCAGACAGCGATTGCAGCCCGCCTGGGCCGAGCGGCTGTGTGCGCAGATGCGTGCCTTGTAGTCGAAGAACCGCGGCTTCTCGAATTCGCCGACCAGTTGGCTGAGCCTGGCAGCCGCGAGCGCCTGTTCGAGCGGATCCGCGCCCGGTGCGGCATAGCCTTGCGGCAGCTCGGCCATGCGCAGCAGCGGCGTGGTCGACAGGTCGAGCACGAGGTCGAAGTGTTCCTTGCGCTCGCGCGCCTCGTCGATGCGCGAAAAATCGATCGCGCCGACCTGGCCGCAGGCGGTCACGCATTTGCGGTGCGCCTTGCAGCGCGCGGGATCGATCTGGTAGGTGAAGTCGATCGCGCCCTCTGGACAGACGTCGAGGCAGGCATTGCAGCGCGTACAGAGGTCCAGGTCGATCGCATTTTCCTGCACCCATTCCACCTCGAACGCGCCGAGGTAGCCGCTGACGCGCCGGGGACGACCCGACCAGACGGGAAACTTGCGCTCGGCCGGCAGTTCACCGCCTTCGTTGCGCGTGATCAGCACGCTGGCTTCGAGCTGCTCGCCGAGCCGCTCGGCCCAGGCGAGCGCGACCGCCGAGGGGCCGATGACGAGCAGTTGACCGCCGGAGGCGAACGCAACGCTGGGCACCGGCTCCGGCTCGGGCAACGCTGCCGCCGCAATCAGCGCGGCGATCTTCGGCGTGGCCTGGCGCGCCTCGGCCGACCAGCCCGCGGCCTCGCGGATGTTGACGAAGCGCAGCGCCCCGGTGGCGCGCGCGGCATCGCGCAATTCGGAAAACAGCGGTGCCTCCTGCGTGCAGGCGACGAGCAGGTCGGTCTCGCCGAGCGCGTCGCGGAACAGCCCCGCCTCCTTGCGACAGAGCTCGCGCTGCACGGTCAATGGCGCGCCACGCTTGAGCGCCCCGGCGAGCGCCTTGGCGTCGAGCGCGATCGTGCCGTTGCAGCTGCAGAGCTTGAGCGTCTTGTCTTCGAGCGACATCGGTCAGCGCTTTATCGCGTTGGACGGGTTGGACCGGTCGGCGGCGTCGGCGAGCGGCAGAACCGTGCCGGCCGCCGGGTCGGCGGGCGCAGGATCCGCCTCGACAATCGCGGCCGGCGCAGTCTCGCCCTCTGGCGACGGCACGACCGCGTCTTCGGCGTCCGCTTCCTCTGTCGCCGCGTCGGCGTCGGCGTCGATTGCGGCGTCTGCGACCGGGTCCGCAACCGGCTTGTCCCAATCGGGTCCGAGCAGCGTGCTCTTGGCGTGCTCGAGGCCGGCGGCCGCCCCTTCGGCGAGCGTCTCGAGCAGCGTGAAGTCCTCGTTGTACTCATCGAGCCCGTCGGCGATGTTGAAGCTCGGATCGGAAAACAGCTTTCTGAGCGCGGCGCGCCGCAGCTTGTCGTCGACCGACTTATGCATGAAGCCGCTGAAGTCCGAATCGTGGGTGAGACCGTCGATCGGTGGCAGCTCGGGCGGCGGCGCCTCAGGTGACTCTGGCCGCGCTGGCTGCGTTGGCTCGGGCGTCGATTGCACCGTGTCGCGTTTGCGGCGCGACCAGCGCGACAGGAAAGCTTCGCGATTGCGGGCCATCAACGCGGGCGCTCAGGACTGCGCGCGATCCTTCGGATGCTTGAACGACTGTGGCCGGATGCGCTTTTTCTTTTCGGGATGGAAATTCGCCTTCAGATAGTCGCCGACCCAGGGCACCATCGCCTCGGGCATCGGTACGCCGTCGGCCGACTCGCTCGCGTCCATCCACGCGCTCGCCTCATCGTAGCTCGCGGTGACGCACTCGGGCACCGGCAGCGCGTCGCCCTCCTCCATGCGCCACATGACGAACACGCGCGGACCCGGCGAGACGAGGTTTTGCCAGTAGCCTTCGCATTCCTCTTTACTGAGCACGAGTTGCAGTCCGGGGAACAGCCAGCGCGCGACGCCGCTCTCGTCGCTCAGCAGGCGCGGCACAGTCTCGTCGTCCGCCGCGGGGCGCACCTCGACCGGATTCCAGGTCTCGGATGACCAGGGATTGTCGAGAAGGCGGCGCTCCATCACCACCGCGAGCCACACGCTGGGCAAGGCGCTCATCGGGAAATCCGTTCCTGCGAGGGGCCTTAAACTATAGCGCAGTCGCACCGCTCTGCTATTATTTTCAACCACCTAGCTGGCCCATCCCACTATGTCGCGCAAGGTTATTCCGATCCACGCCGCCGGCACGCCGGCCGGTCGCGGGCTCGATACGGTGACGTCCTTTGCGGGCGGCACGCCGCGCGACCTGCGCGGCCGGCAGCTGCATGACCTGCGCATCTCGATCACCGACCGCTGCAATTTCCGCTGCGTCTACTGCATGCCGCGCGAGGTCTTCGACGCGAATCATCCGTTTCTGCCGCATAGTGCGATCCTGAGCTTCGAGGAGATCACCCGGCTGGCGCGGGTCTTCGTCGCCCTCGGGGTGGGCAAACTGCGCCTCACCGGTGGCGAGCCACTTGTGCGGCGCGACCTGCCCCGGCTGATCGAGATGCTCTCCGGACTCGGCGTCGACCTCACGCTGACGACGAACGGATCACTCCTCGCCAAGCAGGCGGCGGCGCTCCAGGCGGCTGGCCTGAATCGCATCACCGTCAGCCTCGACTCGCTCGACGACGCGACCTTCCGTGCGGTGAACGACGCGGACTTTCCCGTCGCCAAGGTGCTCGAGGGCATCGACGCGGCGGCGGCCGCGGGCCTTGCGCCGATCAAGGTCAACATGGTCGTCAAGCGCGGCACCAACGATCACCAGATCATCGATGCGGCACGGCACTGGCGCGGCACCGGCCACAGCCTGCGGTTCATCGAGTACATGGACGTCGGCAGTACCAATGGCTGGCGCATGGACGACGTCGTGCCGTCGGCCGAAATCGTGCAGCGCATCGGCGCGGTCTATCCGCTCGAGCCGGTCGAAGCGAACTACGTCGGTGAAGTCGCCCAACGTTGGCGCTACGTCGACGGCGCCGGAGAAATCGGTGTCATCTCATCGGTCACGCAGGCATTCTGTGCCGACTGCAGCCGCATGCGCCTGTCGACCGAGGGCAAGCTCTTCACCTGTCTGTTCGCCGAGCACGGCCACGACCTGATGCCGCTGTTGCGCGGTGGCGCGGGCGACGATCTGCTGCGCGACGCGATCGCCGCCGTCTGGCTGCCGCGCAATGACCGCTATTCGGAAATCCGCACCGCGGAAACTGCGAAGCAGCGCAAGATCGAGATGTCCTACATCGGCGGATGACCGCGCGGCACCGCCCCGAACTCACCGACGCCGCGAAGCCCGCCACCTTCGACGTCGAGGCCTACAACGAGCGTGGCGAAATGGTGCCGACCGCCGTCGCCGGCGAGCATCCGCTCACGCTCTACGTCGACAAGCGCGAGATCGTCACCCTGATGACCCTCGGCCATGCGCCCGAGGCGCTTGCAATCGGCTACCTGCGCAACCAGGGCCTGGTTGGATCGATCGATGCGATCGCGGCAGTCCAGGTCGATTGGGAGACCGATGCGGTCGTGGTGACCACGCGCAAGCGCGTGAAGGGGCTGCGCGAACGGATGAAGAAGCGCACCGTCACCACGGGCTGTGGCCAGGGCACGGTATTCGGCAATCTGATCGAGGACATCGAGAAGGTCCGCCTGCGCGACGACGTGCGGCTCGCCGATGCGCAGCTCTTCGACCTCGTCGACAAGGTGCGCAGGCACGAAACCATCTACAAGCAGGCGGGCGCGGTGCACGGCTGCGCGCTCGCGCGCGTGACCGGACCCGACAGCGCGGAAATCATGCTGTTCGTCGAGGACGTCGGTCGCCACAACGCGGTAGACGCGATCGCCGGCATCATGTGGCTGGACGGCATCGACGGCGCGGACAAGATTTTCTACACCACCGGCCGCCTGACGAGCGAGATGGTAATCAAGTGCGTGCAGATGGAAATCCCGTTCCTCGTCTCGCGCTCGGGGCTCACGCGCATGGGTTACGAGATCGCAAGGAAGTCCGGCGTCACCATGCTCGGGCGCGCAAGCGGGCGGCACTACCTCGCCTTCACCGGCCGCGAGCGCCTCGAGCGCACGCGCGTTCGGCCGACCGCGCTCGCGTAATCCCGTGAGCGCGTGACCACTGTGGGCGCGCTGCTCGAGCATCTGCTGACCGCCCCGGTCGAAGCGGCCCCCTGCGAGGACGTCGCACGCTGGTGGGCCCGTCACCGCGCGCTCGCACAAACCTGGTCCGATCCGATCGCGCTCGCGATCGCCGGCGGGTACGCGGCCGATCGCATCGGCTGGGCTTTCGCCTCGGGCTATCAGGCGGCGTTACGCGCCCTGCTGTCGGACCTGCCGCCAGAATCGATCGCCGCGTTCTGCGTCACCGAAACCGACGGCAATCGGCCGAAGGACGTTCGCACCACCCTCGAACGCGACGGCGAGGCGCGCTGGCGTCTCTCCGGGTCAAAGCGATGGACGACGCTCGGACCCGACGGCGGCCTTTTTCTCGTTGCCGCGCGCGATGCGAGCGTCTCGGGCGAGCGCCCGGCGATCCGGATGGTGCGGGTGCCGTCGGTAGCCCCCGGGGTGACGATCGAGGCAATGGCGCCGACGCGCTTCGTGCCCGAGGTGCCGCATGCGCAACTGCGCTTCGACGGCGTTGCCCTCGCCGCCGGCGCGCTGCTGCCGGGCGACGGCTACGACGACTATGTGAAGCCCTTTCGCAGCCTCGAGGACATCCACGTATCCGCTGCCATACTCGCCTACACGCTGCGCGAAGCGCGCCGCTTCGGCTGGCCGCAGGATTGGTTGGAGCGCGCGCTTGCCGTCCTCGAGGCGCTGCGCGGCCTCGCGCGTGAGGACCCGAGCGCGGCGGCCACGCACCTCACCCTCGCGGGTGCGCTGGCGGCGAATGCGCGGCTGCTGGAGGAAGCCGACGCACATTGGACGCGCGCAGAACATGCGCCCGACGCTGCGGCGCGCGGGCGCTGGCTGCGCGACCGCGAACTCGGCAGCGTCGCGGGCAAGGCGCGCGTGTTGCGCACCGAGCGCGCCTGGCAGCGCCTCGGAACGCCCGTTCGCTCGGAGAACTAGGCGGGCGGCGGCGCAATCACCGCGTCGTAGGGATGGCGCCGGGTGATCAAGCCGGCGTGCTGGAAGATATCCACCGTCGCTTCCCAGGCCGCCGGCGTGATCTCGACATGCGGGGTCCAGTTGCCGAGTTTCTGGTAGACGGCGATCGTCGCTGCCAGCACCGCCGGATCGATGTCCGGAAAGTACGCGGCCTCGGCCTTCGCGACCTCGCCAGCCGGCGAATCGATGAGCCAGGCGCGCGCCCTGCGGTAGGCGCGTGTGAAGGCCTTCGCCATATCCGTCGCCAGCCATTCGCGCGTCGCCGCGAGGCTCGAGAACGCACAGGGCCCGATCGCATCGGCGAGCGAGGTGACGATCACCCCTGCGCCGTCATGTTCGAGCTGCTGCGGCGCCGGACCCTGCAGGTGGATGTAATCGCCCTCGCCCTTTTTGAAGGCTTCGATCATCTGTTCGGACGTCCCCGCGTCGATCGCGACGATGTCGGCAAAGTTGACGCCGGATTTGAAGCAGGCAAAACGGAACATCGCCATCGGCTGCCCGCCGTGGTCGACGAGCACCTTGCGGCCCTTCAGGCGCGCCCAGGCGAAGTCGGGTTCTGCACTGCGGCCGGTGAGGAAGAAGCCGTCCTTCTCATTGACTTGCGCAAAATGCATCGCCGGCGGTGTCTTGCCCTGTTCGAGCGGCGCGAATCCCTGCGAAGGCGCCGACTGCGCGACATGCACCGAGCCATCGATCAGGCCGGCGATCGCCGACTTGCCCGGCGCGGCGATCGAGTGCTTCGGCTTGAGTCCTTCCTGTTCGAGGAAGCCGCCGGCCATGGTGGCGATCAGCGGCGAATAAAACGCCGAAAAGCGGGTGAACTGGATGTTGATGTCTTCGCTCAAGCAAGCCTCCCAAGGTCGTCAACCGACGCAAGCGCGCGAGCGTAACAGTTCGCCCGGCGCACCGCTCGTGGTCAGCGGCGGCGGCCGGAGGTCAGCGGCAGTTCAACGGCAGATTGCGCTTTTCGATGGCGACTGCACGGCAGGTCCATTGCAGGTCCGCAGCTTTTTCGGCGCCGCCTCCACCGTCACCGACCACCGTCGGCACGAGTTCGATCCGTTTGCCGTGAATGCGTGCAATCTCGGGGGCGTCGACGACGATGACGATACGACCCCGCGCGGCGAGCTCGACGCGGGCCGGCGCGTTCGCGAACGGCACGACCGCCGCGCGCGGCCTTGGGAAGGTCCGCGTCTCTCGCCAGTGGTTGTTGACCTCGATGCGCAGCGGGGTCGCGGACAGGATCGCTGTCCTCACGGTCGTGCGCGCCGACGCCCTCTGCGTCCCCGCGCCGAGGACCGCGACGGCGAGCGCCATGCACGCATAGGTGACGAGGTTGGCGACGCCGGTCGCCAGCTCGACGCGGCGCGGTGGCGCATCGGGCAGGCGCTTGCCAACCGAACGGCGCTCGATCCGCCAGGACAGGATCAGGAACGGCAACAGCGTCGCGAACATCGCGGCACGCGTCGGCGCCGGCCCGCTCGACCCGGTCACCGAGACGAGCACGACGTCTGCGCCGATGGCGAGCCCGACGCCCCAGAGCGTGGAGGCAAGGTTCGCCCAGGTCGACAGTTTGATCGCCGGGCGAAATTCGAGCCCAAGCATCGGTTGATAGACCAGCGCCTCGATCCAGATCGCGGGCAACAGCGCCGCAACGACCAGCGGCAGCCCCAGCATGAAGAATCCGACCCCCGTATTGGCGTAGGCGATCGCGGGCGCGAGCAGCGCAAGCGCCGCCCAGGCGAGGCCGGCGCGCAATGCCGTGGTCATTCGTCGAGGGGCGCTTGGCGTCCGGGTGCAAACGCGTCCGCCACACCCACCGCGTCCGTGGCCTGTGGGGCGTGCATGTTGCGACGTCGGTCTAGGCCGGCGCCCGGGCGCTGAATTTGTCCATCTGCGCCACGAGCTCACCGCGCGACGGAAAAAAGAACGAAGCGCAGAGCATCCCGGCGGCGAGCACGCCGAGCACCATGAACACGTTGCCGAAACCGCCCTCGGTCGCGTGCAGCGCAGCGATCATCGGCACCGCGATCGCCGCGACGCCGAGTGAAATCACGTAGCGCACCGACAGCACCCGTGCGCGGAATTCGTCGGCGCAATACTTGCCGACGATCGCGTCATTCAGCGGAATCTGGCCGAACACCGCCAGCATCATCAGCAGCGCGACGCCGAGCATCGGCCAGCCTTCCAGGTTGGCGGCGACGAACATCAGCGGCACCTGCACCAGCGCGACGCCGATCATCAGCCGGCGCAGCTCGGTGCGATCGATCAGCGTACCCATCAGCACCTGCGCGAATGCGGCCAGGGCGTACACGCCCGCGACCAGCGCGCCGATGCCGAAGCTGGTCTCGGTTAGCGCGCGCAGGCGCTCGTCGAACACTTTCGGCATCGAGATGGTCGTCGAATTGAAAATGATCCCGCCGCAGGCAGTCGCAATCAGCAAAATCGAGAAGATGCGCGCCATCATGCGCGCGTCGACGTGCAGACCGATCGTTTTCGACACCTTCTTCACCGGGCCCGGGTCGGGCACCACCAGGCGAAAGGCGACGCCGACGCCGATGCAGACGACGCCCGGCACGAAGAACGCAGCGCGCCAGCTGATCAGATCGACCAGGGCCCCGGTGATGAGCGCCGCGGTCGCCAGACCAAGGTTGCCCCACAGCCCGTTCCAGCCGAGCACGCGGCCCATGTTCTGCGGCACCGCGACCAGCATCGCGATGCCGACCGGGTGATAAATCGCGGCAAAGGCGCCGGTCAGCGTGAGGCCGGCGGCGATCTGCCAGGGCGACTGCGCGAAGCCGGTCAGGATCATCGATCCGCCGATGCCGAAAAAGAACAGCAGCAAGGTCTTGTATCGGCTCCAGTGATCGGCGAGCCAGCCCGCCGGAATCGCGAAGGCGCCAAAGGCGATGAAGCTGCCCACCGCGAGCGGCAGCAGCTCCGCGTACGGCTGATTCCAGTCGCGTGCGAGCGTGACCACGGCGGTCGGAAAGACCAACATCGCCAGGTGATCGAGCAGGTGCCCGATATTCAGAAACGGAACGAGCAGGCGTCTTTCCGACATGGCCGCGGCAGTGTGGCATGGGGCCCGGCACGCGGCAAACGGGGTTTCGCGGCCGCTCGCCGTGAAACCCGCTCTTACAATGGCCCCATGCAAGACCGAAACGTAACGAGCGTAACGGGCATCGTGCTCGCCGGCGGCCAGGGCCGGCGCATGGGCGGCGTCGACAAGGGCCTGCAGCCGCTCGAGGGTCGGCCGATGGCGCAATGGGCGATCGAGCGCCTCGCGCCGCAGGTTGAGACCATCGTCGTCAACGCCAATCAGAACCTCGAGGCCTACGCCGCCTTCGGCTATCGGGTGGTGAGCGACGCCGTCGGCGGCTTTGCCGGCCCGCTCGCCGGGTTGCACGCCGGCCTGCAGGCGTCGCGTACCGCGTTCGCCGTGACCGTGCCCTGCGACTCGCCTTTCCTGCCGACCGACCTCGTCGCCCGGCTGCATTCGGCGCTCGAAGCGAACGGCGCCGACCTCGCGGTTGCGAAGACCGGCGATCAGCCGCACCCGGTGTTTTCGCTGGTACGCGTCGGGGTCTTGCCGCACCTCGAGGCCTTCCTGCAATCGGGCGGACGCAAGATCGACGCCTGGTACGCGAGCCTGAACGTCATCGAGGTATCCTTCGACGATCAGGTGGGCGCCTTCAGCAACATCAATACGCGCGAAGAGCTCGCGGGCTTCGACGTACAGAACACGCGAGATACGCAACGCAAATGAACGAACGCATCGCTTCGATTGCCGCCGCCGTGAGCTGCATCGACGGCTACGATCCCGACGCGCTGCCGGTCGAGCGCGCCTGCGCAGCGATACGCGCCTGCCTGACGCCGGTCAGCGGCGTCGAGCGGGTGGCGACGCGCAGTGCGCTCGGGCGCGTGCTCGCCGAGGACATCGTGCCGGCGATCGACGTGCCGGCGCACGACAATTCGGCGATGGACGGCTGGGCGGTACGCGGCGCCGATCTGAAGACCGGTGCCGACGCAACGCTCACCGAGATCGGCACCGCGCTCGCCGGCAAGGCGTTCGCCGGCAGCGTCGGCGCCGGGCAGTGCGTGCGCGTGATGACCGGCGCAGTGATGCCGCAGGGCGCCGACACGGTCGTCATCCAAGAGCGCGTCAAGGC
>Ga0255040_10000223_pt1 | contig 13924 bp, 19 predicted proteins | sample BC1_12_2_MG_FD_181711 | JGI IMG/M metagenome (GOLD analysis project Ga0255040, IMG submission 181711) | Seawater microbial communities from Strait of Georgia, British Columbia, Canada - BC1_12_2 | ecosystem: Environmental > Aquatic > Marine > Strait | place: Canada: British Columbia | collected... | reverse complement strand
GAAGTCTAAGTCGGTAAGTGGTGCAAAGTCATCATCGATAAATACATGGCCAGTATGTAGGCCAGGATCATCGCCATTATTAGCATGCAGTATAAGATTTTGGGCAGCATCTTCACCCCCGTAGATGTGTTGACCAGCATTATCACCCGTTAAAGCGAGCTCTGTTACTGGATCGTAATCTGTTGATCCGTATTTAAGAAAGTATAGATATTGAGTTTGGTCTAATAAGCCCTGTACGATGCCATTTACACCGAAGTCAATATCTGCAATCTTGTGCCAAACAGCCGATACATCACCGTCCCATTTAGCAAATATGTACATAGCATAATTACCGTCACCATCATCAACAACAAGTCTCTGGTCGCCTTCAGCTGGTGGTAAGTCGCCAACATTTGGAGTATCTACTCCGGTTGGTAAATCAGCAGGAGTGGCCACCTCTGGCAGAACTCTTGGATATAATACGTTAAATATGTAATTCAGAGCATCTTCAACACTTCCGTTTCCGGGTAATGAAGGATGCGCATACGCAAACTCATCGAGTCCATGCTCGTAAAGATGTTGGGTTTCTGATACTACTTTAAATCGACTATGATCATGTAAGCTCATTATTCACCTATGCCAATGAGTCGAAATCGTTACCAGCACCAACTTGGACAACTTCGTATCCTGGCCATGCTACAACTTCTTCTTCCCATGCTATTGTTTTTCTACTTGATCCAAGTGCTCCGTCTAGATACTTATATCTGGTTCTGATGCATGGATCACCGATTTCAGACTCAATTGGAGCCTCGTAAAGAGTTTCCGGTCTTCCTGCAGCATCTCTTACGTTGGCAGACTTAAAGCCTTCAGCCATTAGAGATCTTAGAACATCAATCGTCTTAACGTCTTCAATTGCCATTATTACTTCCCTTTGGGCGGAACCTTGATTCCTTTAGATTCGATGAGATACCAGTGAAGGTTGTTCATCTGCTGCACCATTTGCTTATTGATATTATCCTGCTTTTCTTGCTTCTTTTCAACCTCTTTAATCCTGTTCTGAATAACTGCCTGGTCTTTCCATACTGCAAGAGCATTAGAAATAAGGCCAACTGTCATTACCGTCAGTATTCCGGCTGCAATGTCTTTACGTAATCCTTTCATAGCGACTCCACTAAGTCTGCTGTCATAAGCAGATCATAATCATCAGAGTCTCCAAGCTTAACGCCACAAAACCTTGATATCATTGATAATACAAGCTCATTACATATCATTCTTCTGAAGTCTGAGCCAAGTGGGTTACGTTTGAATATATGAAGTGCCTTGAATGTTAATCCGACAATACTCCAAACATCATACTTTTTGCCACCGTTAGCCTCTAGCCATGCCTTAAAAAATACGTCTTCTGCTTTAATGTCTAATCTCTTTGTATTTACTATATTATATTTCTTATTGAAATCATAGTCGGTTTGACCATAAACTACACCGTTCTTAAGGGTAGCATCGGCGTATTTGATAGTTCCTGTTTGACCTGTATATGAGATGGCGAAATGATTGTATGACGAGCTCTTAAATGGGTTCATCTTCTGAAACAGCATTATGGCCCAAGCTGCTGGCTTGAATCCTTTTGCTCTACATCTGTGAACTCGTACTATCACTACTTAACCTCATTCAGCACATAGTTTATGTATATATCTTTCTCAACGTCGTTGTTTGTATACTTAATTCTAAATTTAAGAGCATCTGTAACATCTGCGTCATACTGGCTTCTTTGCTCATAATACCCTGATTTATCAAGAAACACGTCTTCGCCAAAAGTGTTTAGAACCATGTCGTTGGCTGCCAATAGCACTTCAAATGTAAGGCAGTCGCCAAGAGCTCCGTTGATTATCTCAATGGCCTCTATTTTTGCAACTGGATATGGAACAATAAAGTCTAGGTTTGTAACAACCCCACCGGCAGCAACACCTTCATACTTGTTGCCTCTTATTCGCTTATATAGAGACAGTTCTTCACCGCCCATTATAACGGTTTTAGCCGCAAACGCTTCGGTTTTAAGCTTGAACTGACCGTCTTTATCTTTGCTTGGTAACCACATTAATCCTCCAAGAATCCGCTAGCAAGCATCTTCATTGCATCTACCGAACTTAAATCATCCTGTATCAGGCACTCGACATAATCATTCTTACCAGCCTCTAATAAAAACTGGAGATTATTAGAGACAAGATTAAAATTAGACTCCAAATAATCACCACCAGCCTGACTGATGATCTGATTGTCTGATGTCGTACTTGCCCATTGGCCCAACATCTCGTTTGTATCTTTAATCAGTGGCTCACTGTATGTAACAACACCATCTTTTACAAATGTTACAAGTATGCCATTTGCAAGCGGAGAGTTCATTCCTAAAAACCTATTGGCGGCAACTTTTATATTACCGTCTGTTATTATAAACTTCAGAGACTCTATTAATTTATCAGCCCCACCAGACGGATTAGACTCTATCTTAAAAGAAACGCCACCAGTACCATTGAGATCCATACGATCTACAAATCCAGCAGTCTTTAGATACTCTTTAAGAACCTGTTCAACCTCCTGAGCCCTGAGCCTAACTGTACCAGAAACATTTTGAACACCTAGTCTATGTGGGTTGTTCGGATCTCTTGCAAGCGATACTTCTTTGGGTCTAGATACTAGCTTATTGTAATCGGTAGAATAGAAAGCTACTGTAGTTGTGCCTGTTGTTGTGACTGCAAAATCTCCAACCACAGGCCTCTCAACAGCTTCTCCGGGCATTGAAAAAAGAGTTGATGTAACGTGTACAACAGCTCTTAAATCGTTAACAAACTCAGCCTCAAGGAACGAGGCTGCTGATTGAGCATCGGCATTAAAAGCGTCTGCAAAATGCTCAGCTAACTGTTGCTCATCACCAACGTCTGATGCGACTAGTGTGTATGTAAAATCTACAGCAGGTAAATCTCTATCTGGAGACGTACTATCGATACTTGTTGCAGCTATCTGCATCCTTATCGTATCGCCAATAGCTCCTGCTGTCGGAATCGTAAAATAGGTATCTGGCAAAGGGTCTTTACCTAACGGGACGTTGATTGAGGATATGTTAGAATCCACAGCCATTCGCTTCTTTCCGCCTATTTCAAATACGTCTACCTCGAATTGCTCGTCACCACCTGTAATAGTGGTTGGAGCGCTTCTTTGAGATTGGTCTATATCACCCATTAGATTTCAATTCCCTGTATCTGAGTATAAAGATCCTGAGTCTGGTTATCTAGGTTGGTTTTAACAACTCTCACGATAATCCCAGCAGCAACTTTAAGCTTGTAATTAAGATCACAGTCAGGCTTAGCTGTGCTGTTAAAATTAGTAGCAACAGCATTAAATATACCAGTAGCAACCCCTGTTTCTATTTGTAGCTCAAACTTGGCATAACCTGAAGCTGAGCACTCTACACCTATAGACTTAAGGTCTTTAGCCACAGTAACAGTGTAGTCGTGATTAGAGAAAGCACCCTTTGCTATAGCAGGATCTACTTTGTAGTTATCGATCTCATCCCCTGGGGATTCTGCTTGATATGTTGGTAACGGGTTCTCTTCGTCGATATGATCACCATTAGAGTGTCTCATTGCTACGTCTTGAGAAACTGTATCATCCTCTCCTACAACTGCTGTAGGCCTAAGATTCATAGTCGTTTCAGAAGGAGCTGCATCTCTATCAGATACGATAAGCCCTTGAGATGATGGACGCTTGTTGTTTACAGCATCATAATCACCGTTAGATTGTGTATGGCCCTCTTGAGACAATAACACTTCTTGATCTGTACCGTCGGAATCTTTAGAGAAGTTACGAACATGCGCCTTCTTCTCGCTGATCTCTTGAGTTTTACCAACTCCACCCGGATCGTCACCATCTTGGTGTTTTACTAATACTCTTTCGTCTACGTCTTGTACACTTCGTACCGGTAGTTGTGAATCGATGTCTGACATGGCTATTCTCCTGTTTCAAGCTCTTTTTCAAGCTTGCCAATATGTTGATTTTGTTTATCTATATGGTCTTCGATACGTGCTATGTCTTCATGACACTTCAGTATTTTAAACTCCAACTCAGCAATGTGAGTTTTCGCCTTCATAATATTAAGCTCTGTCTCTTTAGTTTTAAGGCTCATGCCTTCTCCTATTTAATAACGTAACCTATTGATGATTCGAAATCCGCAACATCAACGCCTAAGTTTGTAACAACTATCCTTATAAGTTCTTCATCCTTGTACAGAATACCACCGTTAGCAGTATTAAACCAGAAGTCATCATTGAAAGCCATCCACCATAGTCTTTTTCCCTGCTTAGGTGATCCATTTACGTCGACTCTAAATCTTGCTCGATTATCGCCACTAATTGGCACATGTCGTAAGTAAATCGCCTCTCCAGGTAAAAGTTGTTTTGATACTACCACTACACTTGCTCCAGCAGGAACGGATGATGCTAGGCCGTAATCATATGTTGCGTTTGCAACCTTTAATCCTGCTGGAACTCCAACTATCGGATTATCGCCAGGGTCTGCACCTTGGGCCAGGTCTTCGCATGCTTGAGTCCATTCCCTAATCTCAGGAAGAGATGCTATTGCATTACCTTCGTCGTCATAGTTGAATGATCTAAATAATGATGGTGCTGTTACTGATAACTGGTAAGTATTGTTTGGTATCTGATTACCAACTGGGACTATATATACTCTAGTTTTATATTGGCCAACAAGGTATCCGTCGACATCTAGAATATTACAGACTTTCTGGAGAAGATTGCTGTCCTCCAACCGTAACCATTCTTCAATGTCATGTTGTCTTGGGTCAAAGGCCATAATTGTCCAAAAGAAGAGGAGAGCCGAAGCCCTCCCCTATTTTTAATCTTAGTATGAAATACCGTAGATAATACCGCAGTGAGACGGCTTGGTAACAACTAACTCACCAAAGAATCTAGTATCGAGGATATACTTATATCCTGAAGTAGATCTTGTTTCGTAGAATTGCTTCCCATCTGGTGCAGTTCGTCTTTCGAAGAACCCATTAGAGTGAAGCTTAGCCCCTCTCCAATCCATCATGTAGATTATGTCGTCATCCATCTCTTGGACACCAACAATAGTCAATCTACCTTTAACACCTACAACGTCGATCTCAGTCCAACCGAAGGCAGAGATTCTAGTATCAGTAACACTAAAGTTACCTTTACCAAAAGTCTTATCGCCACCAGCATTAGATCCACCAAGCTCAAGTTCTCTCATCGCAGAACCTAAGTTCTTGAATGACATAATTAAGTCAGTAGGAGAACCTTTACCAAGTTCACGAGTTGTATTGTATGCATCAAAAAGCACGTTAAGGATATTCGAAGCAGTGATGCCCGATCCGTCAACATTTACAGCTTGAAGATGTGGATACAATAGTTTGTTAATACCGAAAAGTGTTGTAGAACCACCATTTGCAGCAGAAAGTAACTGATCACGTAGAGCAGTAAACCCTCTACCAGCAATCGTTGCTCCTCTTACAAATACCTTGTCTCCTGCAACAACATTGATACCACCACCAGATAAATCAACAACAGCAGTAAGGGCCTTGTCACTATAAAGTGTAACAAGCTTATTACCAATATCGATCTGTCCGACATAAGCACCACCATCAGGTAGACCAGCAGCCTTATTCGTACCTACTGTACCAACTTCGAAAAATTGGTTGATAGATAAACGAGCAGGTCTGTCTACACCAACAATACCACCAGCAAGGTTTACACCAGCTGCGGCAACATCTAAAGATGCGGTGTGAGTACCATTAAGCAAGTTAATAGATACAGCCTCTTTCATTCTTTCGATAAAAGACTCAAGACGATCTGGTAAGATCTTCAAGAACGACTGCTCAAGACTTGTATGTCTCTGGAGGTCGTGATCATTGAAGACCATAGATCCCCAAATTTCCTTATACCCAGACACAGTTCCAAGAACCGGCTTGTCTTCGTTAATCTCTGCCTCTGCGGTTAATTCACCGTATGAGATAGATGAGGCATGAGCGCCCATGAAAGGAATTTGCATTTCGCCACCCTTCCAATTTTGGTCTTTAGCGACCTTGCCTAGAAAATAGTCACGCTTCATTACTTCTTCGAAAAGTAGATTATAAGGCATATACCTCTTAATCATCGTATCGAAGTCGAGATTGGTAGTCGTGAAACCAGTAGTTGGGAAAGTCATTTCCTACTCCTAATTAGTTATGTGGAAATCTGGTCTGACATTTCACGCAGCTTATCGAGAGTCATTACCTCTTCTAAAGCATTGTTATTAGTTCCAGTAACTTTGGGCAATGTTGGTTGCCTTTCTACTACTTTCTGTGTCGTCACAGTTTCCTCGGTTTGTGTTTCGTTTACTTCAGTTGAAGTGGACAGTCTTTCAATAAGAGGCTTACGCAACTCATACGTTTTTGCTACAACATCACCGATAGATGGATATACCTTTCTACCTGATTCGTTAAACATCTTCGTACCCATTGCAACAACATCTTCTTGGAAGTCAACTCCGACTTCTTTAAGTTTGCCAATTCCAGGAGCATAAGTTTCATGAGACATGATGCCTTGCAGCTCATTTTGCTCATCACTCAAGCTTCTTTCTGTTGACTGAGCGTTGTAACCATCGATCTTGCTTTCTAATAACTGTACTTTGTCATTAAGCTCACGATTGGCCTTGGCCTCCGCTCTCTGGCTTTCCGGAAGTTCCTGCTCTTCTAATAGCTTTTCAGCAAAGTCGATTAGGTCTTCTTCTGGCCAGTCTAGAGTCTTCATAAGTCTATGGTAGTCCTTGCTGTCACGCAAGTGCTTGATGTTTTTGTACCCATCAACCAACTGACCTAATTGGGGTTTAAGTTCCCCTAGCTCCGTTTCAAGTTCAGAGTTCTTAGTCTTGTAGCCGTCAAGCCCCATTGACTTTGTGTAAAGATCTCTTAAAAGGTCTTCCGATTCTTTGCTGGTCACGGATCCTCTTAACGCTTCATCAAACTCTAAAACTTCATCTTTAACCTTATAGCTATAGTCTGGAGTATATTCTGCAACTTCCGGCTGCTCTTCTACTACTGCTACTTGCTCCTCGATGACTTGCTCTACGCTTTCGGCTTTAGAGTCTGGGTCAATCTTTCTAAGGTCTTCAATGCTTCTGTACTCCGGTTCTGTAACTTCTTCGGTGTTTTCGGCTACCGTTTCTTCTACTACCGTTTCCTCTTCTGTTGTCTCGATCTCTTCTACTACTTCATCTACCATTTTAATCTCCTATCGAGCTTGCGGCCCTATCTCTATTACATTATCAGCTTGCGGCTGACTATTCTGTATTCCGTTTTGAGCTATCTGAGCCTGTGCCTGATCCGGAAGTTGTTCTAACTCCTCATTGAACTTGCCTTGCTCATTAAGCTTCTGCATTAACCAACTAATCGCTTCTGATGGTATCTTAACACGTTCTACGCGATTACTGGTAGGATTAAACCACGATGTATTTACAGTAGTTAAGAATCCGCCCATTGGTATCATACCCATATTAGCCTGCTGTATAGCTTGCTGCTGTTGAGTATACACTAATTCGTGCTGATTTAGCTTTTCTTGATAATTAGACTGAATCTCGGGAGACAGAAACTTAAAATCTGACTTCTTCATCCTGTGGCTAAGTGACTTGATGGTAAACTCGTGATTGTCGAACAGCCCAACTTGAGGCATCTCACCACGGTCTAGTGCAAGTATGTCGTTTACAGCATTGTCATCATCAACCGTAAGTGTTGAGAATATCTGCTCTTCGTTACCAAATGGAAGGTTCTTAATCAACTTCCCGATCTGATCCGGCTGTAATTGGCCACTAGCATATTGTAATGTTTGAGTTGTGGAGAGTATCTTACCAAACTGGCTCGAGATATCTCCGGATTGAGGCTTAACTTTGATATTAAACCCTGCATCGGTAGTTCTCTTGAACTCAGACACGTTAACAGCTTCTGTTCTTCCGGCTATCTTTATAACATGATGATCAGTCAGATAATGTCTGGCCATCTGTAATATAGTTTTTGCTACTTTAATCTCGAATCGCTCATACTTCTCTGCATACTTAACGAATCGCTTCTTCTCTTTCATGGAGCGGAATAAAAGTTGGAACGGATCTCCCTGATTTTCCTTTTCCTGTAAGATAAACGCCAGATCAGCGGCTTCGTACATTTCTTGAACCTGGCTCTGTTTATAGTCCAGATACTGTGCGCCATTACGACCTGCTTGTATAATTGGTTCTTTGCCGCTAACTTGAAAAGCTCTAACACCATGTAAATACCCTCCATTACTAAGCTTTGTACCCTTTTGGATATAAACTTTGTCGTCACCAAGTGTAATCTGATGTTCGGCCATCTTGCTCGAGGCTCTATTGATTTCGACCTGATACGGTCTACAAACCCTAATAATTGATGCAGATCTTGGCGATGTAGTCATCTCATCAAAGCCTTCTACCACGATTGGATAAATACCAAACGGAAGCTTACCCTGATGTATGATCGCGTTTTCATAGAACATTACGTACCAACCCTTTGGAAATTTAGGGCTAGGTTTAACGAATAATTCATATACGAGAGTCTGATCTTGAGTCTCTCTGTACTCTCCAGTGTTGGCATCGAAAATCTTAAGAGTCCCTTTGCCTGCTGTAGATACGTTTTTAGTCTGGTCTGGTGCAAACTCCTTGATCAAGTCCTTAAACTCGTCAATATCCATCATTTGCTCATGGATCCACCATGGATTCTCTTCTTCACTTCTGGCGTTTGGGTCACGCTTCATATCAAAGCCAAAAACTCTATCAACCACAAACTCTCCGGCCTTAACTTCTTTGCCTTCACTGTCGACACCGATTGTCTGGCCCAGGTCGTAATCGAACCTGATTTTACCGAAAACTTCGCCTATATTAACGAAATCATGGACATTTCTAGCTTTTCTAGACTCCCAATCGTTGCTATTTCTGGCCCACTCTAATACAGAGTTACTCAGTTGCGCATCTTTAACATCTTGGAGCTCATCCTCATTATAAGGTACAGCAACCGCAGACGGATCGCCCTGAAGTATTGCGTTTTCGTAAATGTTTGTGATTCTGTGTATATGGTTCTGCGTGAGTCTAAGTTTTTGATTTTTAGAGACGAATCCCCTACTTCTCATCTCACTATAGATAGAATTTGCCTTCTTCTTATAGTGGTCGCCCATCTTAAGCAGTATATTGGTTCTTTGCTCAGAAAATAGAACGTCATCTGCACGTTTACCATCCTGACGCATCTTAGTGAGTTTAGATAAAGTAAATTTAGGCATTTATTTCACCGCCAGCTTGTATTCGTTCATATTCAACCGGATCCGTATAAGCTAGTTCCTCAAAGTCTTCGAGGTTCATTGGCTCTTCATGTTCTGTTAAATCCTTCTCATCAACTTCATTATCATATATATTATCATCGTTTGCAACTTTTGAATGACTTATCTTACTTAAATCGACTTCCTCGAAGCCTGCCATGTCGGAAAAGTTGATTTCAAGATCTCTATATTTCAGATTCTTAACCCCAGCAAGCCCAGCGGCCTTAATTAATTCGCACATCTCAGTACATTGCAGCCCACTCGTCGATCTCCTCTTGGACGGACTCTTGCTCTCTTCTTTCTTCTTCTCTGTCTCTAAAGTAGTCATTTGGCCTCTCTCTTTCTTTAGTTCCTGGTTCAGCACTCTCTGGCGATGGCGCAGGAGGTTCTCCGTTAAATATCTCATCCCAATCTATAGGTATTTGTGTAACAGTGTATCTGGCCGAGTCTATAAAGTCATCCTTGGCATGCTTCTTGTCTGTATTATTTCCAAGTGACTCCAGTTCATCTACAAGCTTAATCGCTTCATCATCTGGATCCTCTGGATCATAGTATATAATGAGCATACCCATCTGGAAGGCAGTATTTAAGGCAAATTCACCCAAAGTATGGTCTTTTTTGGCCTTTTCCCAAGTATCTCCGGTTCCTGCAATTGTACCAAAGTCAGCACATGCATGATCGTATGCTTGCTTAACAACATTTAATTTTCTTCTTGATTTCTTATAATACTGATAAGTCTTCCCAGCAGTTGTCTTTATTCCATCTAAGCGCCGACCTCTAAACCAGCGCAACTTAGTCATGTCAGGAGACACCATAATAAAAGAGTATGCAGAAGGATGTCCATCTTTACCACCGGAGCCAATATCGACCCCTGAATAAACAGTCCAACCTTTTGGTACGCCTTTGAAATACTTTCCATCTTTAGTCTTTGGAAACGGTTTGTAATTTTTATCTCTGTCAAACGCTTCATACTTTAACCCCTCGTCTCGTATAAATTTACCGAAAACTCTACGCTTTACTTCGGCCTTCGACTTACAATTTGCTATAACTTGGTTAATTCTGGGAACAGTCCATGTTGACAATGTTCCATCAGCGTATTTAAGACAATCAAACATTGATATCTGTATTTTCCAAGCATCAGCCCATGGCTGCTCCTCTCCGGCTCTAACTCCCTCGATAACTCTTTTCCAAAAATCTTGTCCAAGTGTTGCTGTGAAGGCCATAGAAAAATAACCGTCTGTAGCGAAAAGTCTAGCTTGTAATTCTGAAAGTAAATGTTCCGGTAATTCCTCATCGCAATCTATCGCGAAAACAGTACCGGACTGCAGATCGTGAACATCTTGATTGTATGTTTTGAAATATATTCTATATCCAGAGTTAAACTCGATATGTTTTATTGCTTTATTTTTACGAACAATCTTCCATCCGTATATTGGATGATCCTTAAACTCACCTGTTGGCAAATAGTAAGGTATCCACTTGTTTTCAATTTCATCTGTAACCGTATCTTGATTTGGGTATAAGTACCAACTGTACGGCTTAGTGTGTGCGTTTACTTCAAATTGCGAAGGCCATAACTTGGGCCATAATTCTGGACGTGTGGCTATATCGATTCTATCTATTATCTGAGCAGTAGATTTTCCTATCTGATTAGCAGCACAAAGAAGGCGTTTTTTTATAAACTTAGCGGCCTTGTAGTCTTTTTGCCAAGGATAGTCCTTAAGTCCATAAAGGTGAGGTAGCCCCGTTTTTAGGCGGAGCTTTTCCTCAAGTAAGCGAACTTTCTCAAGCTTTATCTGTAGCTGTTTTTCTTGATTTTCCACTTGCTTTCTTTGTTACCTTTTTAGTCATAGGAACGACTGTGTCATCTATTTGTGCAATAGGTACACCTTCCATACCGGCAGAAACATTTGCAGCATCCTGAGCCGCCTTAATCTGAGCGTGTACTTGCTCCATTCTGGCTTCTTCTGCCGCCTTAGCATCTTCTTCGAACTTTTTAATCTGTTCAGCATCCAAATACTCGAATACACAAGCAATCATTATACCAGACATAGTAAAGTTCTGATTGGCCACTTTTGACCCTTCTTCTTCGAATTTAGCCGTAGCTTTTTCCATTGCTTCATCAAATTCGTGTATATATGTCAGATTACCCGACACCGTTTTGTACTTAATCATTGCACCCTCCCTAGGTATGATAAGTTATTATTAGACCTCTCTATAATCTCCCCGTTTAACCTCAACAGTTTCCTGGCCGACTCTTTCTCCCACGAGCTCATCAGCATCAGCTGACCCCCCTGGTTCGCCAGTGTTTCCGTCAGTGTTTCCACTCTCTCCATCGCCAGACACTTCATGTCCTGATGCCACGCTATCTCTCTCTGCAAGTCCATCTACACTACCTCCAAGTTTGTGTTCGAGTTCTTTTAATCTATCATTTACTGCGCCCATATCTAATGTTCCAGATCCAGACCCGGCTGTGTCTCCGGGCTTATTGGTATGAACTGAAACTTGCCGTTGGACAGCTGTACCTTTGATTCTATCTTCCAGATTTCGAATAACCTGAAGTAGTACAAGGGCTTTCTTAGGATCGACTTCTTCAATCCATTCGTCGTTTCCTTCTTTGTCTTTAATCTTCTTGTGCGAAGTAATGGGCATATTGATGAGTTCGTCATATCTTTCCGTAACCTTGTCTAGTGCCGCCTGAGTTTTATCTTCATATGAAGTTAACGGATTTATGATCCACGCCATTTTGTGTGCATCTTTAATCATGTCATAGAAATACTCTTTCCCCATGATGTTGTTATACACCTTGGCGACTATCATTCGTTTTCCTGAGCCCTGAACGCGAGTTATTTCTTCCCAGAATGACCTTTTGACCTGATAAAGCTTGATATTCGGGTCAATTTCCTTCCGTAACTCTTCCTCATCCATAGATCTGATATGATCCGGTATGGCCTCAATGCATTCCTTGATTTTGTCTGAATAGACTGTAATTGCACTATTTTCCATTAGAACAGCTCCAGTATCGGAACCATAAATCTTACAGGGACGTGTTTTGGAACGCTTCTAAACTCTTTAGAGCCATCGCTATAATAAGTTGTAATTGTAACAATGCCATCTGCAGGATTAGTCAGCATTTCTGTTTCGAATACTATATACTTCGCACTCTCTTCCACTTATTTCCCCACGTTTAGCAACGCAAGTCCTTGAGCTTCTGGTTCTACCGGTATTAATTGATCCACGGTTTGGCCAGGAAAACTACCCGACTTGTCTGCGAGTACGCCTTTAACAAGATCCTCTCTAATCTTATTTGCCTTCTCTTCTGATGATATTTCATCTTGTACAGACTTAACAGCGTTTTGTTCTATTTCCATCTTAGAAATCTCAATATCGAACAATTTCCCTATGTTAGCCTTCTTAGATTTAAGTGCTTTTAGTTGCTGATCTATAGTTAGCGCAGCTATTTCTACTTTTGCTTCTGACATGGACTACTCCTTAAGACTAAAGTTTAACATATAACAGTCAAGAACCATAATATCCGACTACTATTAGTATGCGTATCTGTAGATTGGGAGTCAAGAACCACTAAGACTAAGGCTAGACTACTGCCCACTAGACTATATCCATAATAACTCCGTAAGTGCTTGAGTCAAGCTAAGAATTGTAAAAGTTTCGATAATCGCCTGATGTCTGCTACATGGCCAAGCTTCGTAGATTATGTAGTATTAGGTCTGACTTATGGGACCGATTTTTAGTATTAGGTTAGACTTGCCCAATTAGAACACTTGTTGCCGAGAATCGATACTCAGTCAGAAACTCTATGTCGCCGATCATGCTGTAGATCTCGTCTAGATATGGGTTATATAGGATTACTTCGATTATCATATTTCCTCCACCAGAACCCCTGGCCCGTCAAGACCAGAGGCATGGAGGTGAACGCGTTGAGAGAGTGCGAGATAAGAAACGCGCCACTATTCTATGCTACTGATCTATGGTTATTGATTCAAGTTAAATCTTCCACTCGAGTCCGAAATGCTTATCGACAGCAGATGCCAAGAGGTCAACAATAACTTCCTCGAGTTGCTCATCCAACCCCTCGCCGATTCCGCACACATGTAGGTAGGCATGGAAGAGCTCATGAATCATCGTGATTCTTCTGTCTGTAGGCTTCTTTATGCTCGAGTTGATCCAGATGGTCTTATGTATGTGATCGTGTAGGCCACAAACTTCCTTGCCCTTGTACTTCAACCCCTTCTTCTGCCGGATCTTATACTCGACGCCTTTAACTGTAATCTTCCTGGGTAATCTGAAATGTTTGGCCATGTAGAATTATACCCCAGACGCGGTGTGACATGGTACAATAAACTATGATATATCTACTTTTCTGTATGCTATTGATATCATGCCAACAACTCGAGGAACGACAACTCGAGGATCACAAACACTGCCTGGTTGAAGAGTTCTCTAATCACGGCAACTACGAATTACACAAATGCTATAAGTAGCAGCCCCTGATAGGTTGTGAGCCTACCATTAACAAACTACTTCCATCAACAACCTATAGC
>Ga0255040_10000222_pt1 | contig 13936 bp, 8 predicted proteins | sample BC1_12_2_MG_FD_181711 | JGI IMG/M metagenome (GOLD analysis project Ga0255040, IMG submission 181711) | Seawater microbial communities from Strait of Georgia, British Columbia, Canada - BC1_12_2 | ecosystem: Environmental > Aquatic > Marine > Strait | place: Canada: British Columbia | collected... | reverse complement strand
CTTGCAATCCACCATCGGATAGCCGGCAACCACACCATTTTCCATCTGTTCCTGCACGCCACGATCGACGGCCGGAATGTACTCTTTCGGTACCACCCCGCCAACGATCCCGTTGACGAATTCGTATCCACTGCCTGCAGGCAGCGGCTCAATTTTCAGGTAAACGTGGCCGTATTGGCCGCGCCCGCCTGATTGACGAACAAATTTACCTTCCTGCTCCACGGTGGTGCGTATTGTTTCACGGTACGCAACTTGTGGCTTACCTACATTCGCCTCGACCTGAAACTCACGCTTCATTCGGTCTACGATGATATCGAGATGCAATTCACCCATGCCCGATATGATCGTCTGCCCGGACTCTTCATCCGTATGAACACGAAATGATGGATCTTCTTTCGCGAGCTTCTGCATCGCGACACTCATCTTTTCCTGGTCTGGCTTCGTTCTTGGCTCAACCGCTACAGAGATTACCGGCTCCGGAAACTCCATACGCTCAAGCGTAATCTTGTCCTTGATATCGCACAGCGTGTCACCTGTCGTGACATCCTTCATTCCAACCGCTGCTGCTATATCGCCGGCACGAACTTCTTTGATCTCTTTTCGATCATTCGAGTGCATCTGCAAAATTCGTCCAACGCGCTCTTTCTTGCCCTTTACCGGGTTGTAAACTGTATCTCCGGAGTTCAGCACTCCTGAATACACGCGGAAAAATGTCAGGTTGCCAACGAACGGATCCGTTGCAATCTTAAACGCCAGTGCGGCAAACGGTTCCTTGTCGTCCGCATGACGCTCACCTTTCGAGTCATCATCATTGATGCCGGCAATAGCCGGTACATCAATCGGCGAAGGCATGAAGTCGACAACCGCATCGAGCATGGCCTGCACGCCTTTGTTCTTAAAAGCTGATCCGCACGTCACCGGTATTATTTCACCCGACAAAGTCCGTATCCGAAGTCCCCTCAGAATCTCATCTTCCGTGAGATCCCCATCGCCGAGGAACTTATCCAAAAGCTCCTCGTCCGCCTCGGCGGCCGCTTCGATCATCTTCTCTCGCCAAGCCCCGGCTTCCGCCTGCAGCTCGTCCGGGATATCCCGAGACTCATGGGATGTACCCATGTTGCTCTCATCCCAATAAAGCGCCTTCATCTTTACCAGATCAATGACACCTACAAAATTCTCTTCCGCACCGAGCGGCAGCTGAATCGGCACTGGATTTGCACCGAGCCGTTCAACTAACTGATCGACAACACGCAAATAATCCGCACCGGTACGATCCATCTTATTGACAAAGACGAGGCGCGGAACGCCATATTTGTTGCCTTGTCGCCAGACCGTTTCCGTCTGCGGCTCTACACCGCCGACAGCACACAGTACTGTTACTGCCCCATCGAGCACGCGCAAGGAGCGCTCGACTTCAATCGTAAAATCCACGTGCCCCGGGGTATCAATGATATTGATCCGGTGCTCGTCATACTGCTTGTCCATTCCGGACCAGAAGCATGTTGTCGCCGCAGACGTAATCGTAATGCCGCGCTCCTGCTCCTGTTCCATCCAGTCCATGACGGCCGCGCCGTGATGAACTTCACCTATTTTGTGCGATACGCCCGTGTAAAACAGAACACGTTCCGTCGTGGTCGTCTTGCCCGCATCGATATGGGCCATAATGCCGATATTGCGGTAGCGCTCGATAGGGGTTGTGCGAGCCACGGCAAAGCCTTTACCAACGGTAGTGCGAAAACGCCTTGTTAGCTTCGGCCATACGGTGCGTGTCTTCTTTCTTCTTCACGGCCGTACCACGGTTTTCAGCAGCGTCCAGCAATTCATGTGCGAGACGGTGCGCCATCGACTTCTCGCTGCGCTTGCGAGCAGCATCGATAACCCAACGCATGGCAAGTGTCTGCCGGCGAGCCGGGCGAACCTCAACTGGGACCTGATAGGTAGCACCACCAACGCGACGTGACTTCACCTCGACAGCGGGCTTAACGTTCTCAAGTGCAGTCTCAAGCAGCTCAAGCGCTTTTTCGCCTGTTTGTGTTTCGCGGTCGGAAATGCGATCCAGTGCGCCGTAAATGATGCGCTCAGCGACGGATTTCTTGCCGTCATTCATAATCATGTTCATAAATTTTGCGAGCAGATCACTACCGTACTTGGGATCGGGCAGAATCGTGCGCTTGGGAGCCTGTGTTCTTCTGGACATACTGTTCTTCCTGGGACCGTTTTATCGCGCCCTTGGGGCGCTCCTACGATGCTATTTTTCTTCGATTAAGATTTGGGTCGCTTTGTTCCGTACTTGGAACGACCTTGACGACGATCGGCTACACCCGAGCAATCGAGCGTGCCGCGGACTGTGTGGTAACGAACACCAGGCAAATCCTTAACACGGCCGCCGCGAATCAACACAACACTATGTTCCTGCAGGTTGTGGCCTTCGCCGCCGATATAACTTGTTACTTCAAAACCATTCGTCAGACGTACACGAGCCACTTTTCGCATCGCCGAGTTCGGCTTCTTAGGTGTGGTCGTATAAACGCGCGTACATACGCCGCGTTTCTGCGGACTGGCATCAAGTGCCGGTACGGTACTTTTCGCGCGCTTCACTGAGCGTGGTTTGCGTACTAACTGATTCACTGTGGCCATGGGCCTTCACTCTCGCTGTCTGTTTAATTAACGTTCGTTTCTGCCCGAGCCTGAATATCTCCATTCAAACGCGCGCAACCAACCGCCGAACTTCTTGAGTTCAGTGGCCGGAATATAAGAGCCCGCCTGTCGGCGAACCCTTAAGAATTTCGGGGCCCGTCTATCGACGAGCCCCGGGGTTAAGGGCGGGCATTTTAGTGATGCAGCTGACTCAGTGTCAAGCTGGCATCGCCTCGGTCCCGCCAGGGCCTATAAGCTATTGTTTCTATTAGGCCGTTGTTGTTTCTTCACCACCTTCGGACGTTGCATTTGCCGCGTCTGCCGCAACCGATTCGTCTCCGGACCCGGCTTCGGCACCCGACGCGACGTCAGCCTCATCAACGGCCACTTCCGGGGCCATCAGTGCTTCCGCCTCTGCGAGCTGGGTTTCTTCCAGCAGCTTCAACTGCTGAGCCAAATCCTGCTCGCGTGTACGTCTGCGATCGGCATGATGAGCGAATCCAGTTCCCGCCGGAATCAATCGACCCACGATAACGTTCTCTTTCAGACCGCGAAGATCGTCGCGCAAACCGCGAACCGATGCTTCGGTCAATACTCGAGTTGTTTCCTGGAAAGACGCCGCCGAAATGAAGGACTCAGTCGCAAGCGATGCTTTAGTGATGCCCAGCAACACCGGATCGATGGTCAGTGGCTCTTTCTTCTGGGCCAATAACTGTTCTTCGACCTCGAAGAAGCGTGCTTTGTCGATCTGCTCGCCGCGCAGGTAGTTACTTTCACCCGGAGTGGCGACAATGACCTTGCGCAGCATCTGGCGAATGATCACCTCGATATGCTTGTCATTGATCTTCACACCCTGGAGACGGTAAACGTCCTGAATTTCCTTAACGAGGTAGTTCGCCAGATTTTCAACTCCGCGCAATCTTAAGATGTCGTGTGGGTTCGGCTCGCCGTCGGCAATAATTTCGCCTCTTGCGACTTGCTCACCCTCAAACACGTTAAGGTGACGCCACTTCGGAATCAACTCTTCATAACCATCGGTCTCGCCGGTGATAACCAGACGGCGCTTGCCCTTGGTTTCCTTGCCAAAGCTAACCGTACCCGTGTGCTCGGCCATGATCGCAGGCTCTTTCGGCTTGCGAGCCTCGAAAAGATCCGCGACACGCGGCAGACCACCCGTAATATCGCGAGTCTTGGAAGACTCTTGCGGTATACGAGCAATAATGTCACCGACTGATACGTCAGCGCCGTCAGCCATCGAGATGATAGCGCCAACAGGCAAAGCGTAGACCGCCGGAATCTCGGTGTTCGCGAAGCAAATATCCTTGCCCGTATCGTCGACAAGCTTGGCGACCGGACGCAAATCCTTGCCCGCTCCACCGCGACTCTTCGGATCGAGAACGACGTTACTCGTCAGGCCGGTAAATTCGTCGACCTGCTCAGCAACAGTTATACCGTCGATGAAGTCTTCGAACTTGATCTTGCCCTCAACCTCAGTAACTACCGGGTGAGTATGCGGATCCCAGTTTGCGAGAATCTGCCCCTGCTTGACGTTAACACCGTCTTCGATCGTAATCGTTGCGCCGTAAGGAACTTTGTAGCGCTCACGCTCCTGACCCTGCTCGTTAATCACAATGATCTCACCGGAGCGAGATACGGCGACAAGATAGCCCTTATGGTGTGCAACGGTCTTGATGTTACGCAACTGCGCTACACCGTTGGACTTGATCTCAATGTTGTTGATTGCGGCCGAACGAGAAGCAGCACCACCAATATGGAAAGTACGCATGGTCAGCTGTGTACCTGGCTCACCAATCGACTGGGCTGCGATAACACCCACGGCCTCACCGATGTTGATGCGATGTCCGCGAGCGAGGTCACGTCCGTAGCACTGCGAGCAAACGCCATAACGAATTTCACAGGTGATAGGCGAGCGAACCATCAGGTGGTCGATCTTCAGGTCGTCGAGCTCTTGCACCGTTGCCTCGTCAAGCATGGTCCCAGCGTCAAACGCGACTTTATCCGTGCCCGGAATCAGAACTGGCTCAGCCAGTACACGTCCCAACACTCGATCGCGAAGCGGCTCAACAATATCGCCACCTTCGACGATCGGTGCCATAGCCACACCGTTACGAGTCTCACAGTCGACCTCAGTAACAACCAGATCCTGAGCAACGTCAACAAGACGACGCGTCAGGTAACCCGAGTTAGCCGTCTTCAGTGCGGTATCGGCCAGCCCCTTTCGAGCACCGTGAGTCGAGATAAAGTACTGGAGTACGTCAAGACCTTCACGGAAGTTAGCTGTAATCGGTGTCTCGATGATTGAGCCATCCGGCTTGGCCATCAAGCCACGCATACCAGCCAACTGGCGAATCTGAGCAGCGGAACCACGAGCACCTGAGTCGGCCATCATGTAGATGGAATTAAACGACTCTTGCTCCACATTCTTGCCTTTCGCGTCCTTGACGGTCTCTGTTCCCAGCTTGTCCATCATCGCTTTGGCCACCTGGTCATTCGTTCGCGACCAGATATCGACAACTTTGTTGTAACGCTCACCATCTGTCACAAGACCGGAACCGTACTGGTCCTGAATCTCTTTCACCTCAGCCTCTGCAACCGCGAGAATTTCACCCTTGTTCTCTGGCACGACCATGTCGTTCACACCGATTGAAATACCGGCGCGTGTTGCCTGACGGAAGCCCGTGTACATCAGCTTGTCGGCGAATACGACAGTCTTCTTCAGACCGAGTTGTCGATAGCAGGCGTTGATGACGTTCGAAATCGCTTTCTTCGACATCGCCTTGTTGATGTGTGTGAACTCCATACCTTTGGGCAAGATGCCTGACAACAGCGCACGACCTACAGTGGTATCGATGAGCTTCGTCGTTTCAATCAGTTCGCCGTCTTCATCAGGTTCATGAATGGTGACGCGAATTTTCACATCAGCCTGCAACTCGGCAGCACCGGCTTCATAGGCACGACGTGCTTCATCGAGATTCGCGAGAATCATGCCCTCGCCCTTCGCGTTAACCTTCGTACGGGTCATGTAATACAGACCGAGTACAACGTCTTGCGACGGAACAATGATCGGGTCACCGTTTGCCGGGGACAGTATGTTATTCGACGACATCATCAACGCGCGAGCTTCAAGCTGCGCTTCGATAGACAGCGGCACGTGAACGGCCATCTGATCACCATCGAAGTCAGCGTTGAACGCTGTACAAACTAGCGGATGCAACTGGATAGCCTTACCTTCAATCAATACCGGCTCAAACGCCTGAATGCCCAAACGGTGAAGTGTTGGCGCGCGGTTCAACATGACCGGATGCTCACGAATAACTTCTTCGAGAATATCCCAGACTTCCGAACCTTCACGCTCAACGAGGCGCTTGGCAGCCTTGATGGTTGTTGCTTCGCCGCGTAATTGCAGTTTCGAGAAAATGAACGGCTTGAAAAGCTCCAGTGCCATTTTCTTCGGCAAACCACACTGGTGCAGCTTCAGCGTCGGGCCAACAACGATGACTGAACGACCTGAGTAATCAACACGCTTACCCAGAAGGTTCTGGCGGAAGCGACCTTGCTTACCCTTAATCATGTCAGCCAGCGACTTCAACGGACGCTTGTTGGTACCTGTAATGGCACGACCACGTCGACCGTTATCGAGCAGCGCGTCCACAGATTCCTGCAACATGCGTTTTTCGTTGCGTACGATGATGTCAGGAGCATTAAGCTCGAGCAGGCGTCGCAGGCGGTTGTTACGGTTGATTACGCGACGGTACAGATCGTTGAGATCCGATGTTGCGAATCGGCCACCATCCAGCGGTACCAGCGGACGGAGATCCGGCGGCAATACTGGCAGAACGGTTAGAACCATCCACTCAGGCTTGTTTCCTGACTCGACAAATCCCTCGATCAGTTTCAATCGCTTCGACAAGCGCTTGAGCTTCGTTTCAGACCGGGTCGCACCCATATCATCACGAACTTTCAGGATTTCGCGTTGCAGATCGATCGTCATGAGCATTTCACGAACAGCTTCGGCACCCATTCGGGCATCGAACTCGTCGCCGTACTGCTCGAGTGCGTCGAGATACATCTCGTCCGTCATCAACTGTCCACGCTCGAGTTCGGTCATGCCGGGCTCGACGACAACGAAGGCCTCGAAATACAGAACACGCTCGATCTCGCGCAAGGTCATATCGAGCATAAGGCCGATACGCGAAGGCAGTGATTTCAGGAACCAGATGTGTGCGACCGGACTCGCCAGATCAATATGCGCCATGCGCTCACGACGAACCTTGGTCTGCGTGACTTCCACGCCACACTTCTCACAAACCACGCCGCGATGCTTGAGACGCTTGTACTTACCGCACAGGCACTCGTAGTCCTTGATTGGGCCAAAGATTTTGGCACAGAAAAGACCGTCGCGTTCTGGCTTGAAGGTACGATAGTTGATCGTTTCCGGCTTCTTAACTTCGCCGAAGGACCAAGACCGAACCATGTCCGGAGAGGCAAGACCAATGCGAATCGCATCGAAGTCGTCGACCGGGTTTTGATACTTGAAAAGCTTAAGCAGATCTTTCATTAGTCTGTCTCCAGCTCAATGTTGATGCCCAAGGATCGAATCTCCTTGACCAACACGTTGAACGATTCCGGCATGCCGGCATCCATGTAATGCTCACCGTCCACGATGTTCTTATACATCTTGGTACGCCCCTGGACGTCATCCGACTTAACCGTCAGCATTTCCTGCAGGGTATAAGCGGCGCCATAGGCCTCCAGTGCCCAGACCTCCATCTCTCCGAAGCGCTGACCACCGAACTGCGCCTTACCACCCAACGGCTGCTGGGTAACGAGACTGTAAGGACCTGTCGAGCGAGCGTGCATCTTGTCGTCAACCAGATGGTTGAGCTTCAACATGTACATGTAGCCAACGGTCACATCGCGATCGAACTTGTCACCTGTGCGACCATCCCAAAGGGTGGACTGTCCCGTGGCATCCAGATCCGCGAGCTCAAGAAGACCCTTGATCTCGGCCTCAGAGGCTCCGTCGAATACCGGCGTCGCCGTTGGCACGCCACTCGTCAGGTTCTTCGCAAGCTCGATGATTTCTTCATCGCTGAACGACTTCAGGTCTTCGACCCTGCCGCCAGTCTTGTTGTAGATCGCATCGAGGAACTGGCGGATCTTGGTAATTGACTCTTGCGCTTTCAACATGCGCTCGATCTTCTTACCGACACCCATTGCGGCCCAACCGAGATGCGTTTCAAGCACCTGGCCGACATTCATACGAGACGGTACACCCAGCGGATTCAGCACGATGTCGACGGGATTGCCATCTTCCAGGTACGGCATGTCTTCGACCGGAACGATCGTCGAAATAACGCCCTTGTTACCGTGACGGCCAGCCATCTTGTCGCCCGGTTGAATCCGGCGTTTGACTGCCAGATAAACCTTGACCATCTTAAGAACACCGGGGGCAAGGTCATCGCCCGCTGTGATTTTCGATTTCTTCACATCAAAGCGACGATCGAACTCTTCACGCTGCAACTTCAGGCGTTCGAAAGCCTTCTGCAGTTGTTCATTCGCGTCATCGTTCTTCAGGCGGATTTCAAACCACTGTTCGCGTGCCAGTTCATCGAGGTAAGCAGCAGTGATTTTGCTGCCAGACTTCAGCTTGTTCGGTCCGCCCTGCGCCATCTTGCCTGTAAGCATGCGTTCTACACGCTCGTAGATATCCTCTTCGAGAATACGCAACGTATCGTCGAGATCTTTGCGAACACTTTCGAGCTCGGATTTCTCAATGGATAGCGCACGATGATCTTTCTCGACACCGTCTCGCGTAAAGACGCGGACGTCGATTACTGTGCCGTCCATTCCTGGCGGTACACGCAAACTGGTGTCTTTTACGTCAGAGGCCTTCTCACCGAAGATCGCACGCAGAAGCTTCTCTTCCGGTGTCAGCTGTGTTTCACCCTTCGGCGTTACCTTGCCAACCAGGATATCGCCTGACTTAACTTCAGCACCGATAAACGCGATGCCGGACTCATCCAGCTTCGCAAGCGCAGCATCACCGACATTCGGAATATCCGACGTAATATCTTCAGAGCCCAGTTTCGTATCGCGGGCAACACATTGCAGCTCTTCGATATGAATGGTCGTGAACCGGTCTTCCTTGACGACGCGTTCTGAGATCAGGATCGAGTCCTCAAAGTTGTAACCATTCCATGGCATGAACGCTACTTTCAGGTTCTGGCCAAGCGCCAGCTCACCCATGTCAGTCGACGGACCATCAGCCATGACGTCACCGGCAGCGATCGAATCGCCGTTTTTGACCAGTGGCTTCTGATTGATACACGTATTCTGATTCGAACGCGTGTACTTGGTCAGGTTGTAGATATCGACACCTGGCTCTGCAGCTGTCGTCTCGTCATCATTTACCCGAACAACAATTCGTGAAGCATCAACCGAATCGACCCGGCCACCACGTCGAGCAACCACGGTCACACCGGAGTCAACTGCTACAGCCCGCTCGATACCGGTACCGACCAGTGGTGCTTCAGCACGCAGAGTCGGGACAGCCTGGCGTTGCATGTTCGAACCCATCAGGGCGCGGTTCGCGTCATCGTGCTCGAGGAACGGAATCAACGCAGCCGCAACCGATACGATCTGGCGTGGACTCACGTCCATATAGCCAACGTCTTCAGGCGACGCAAGCGTTGTCTCGTTCTTGTGCCGTACCGGAACAAAATCGTCGACGAACTTGCCGTTTTTGTCGACTTCGGCATTGGCCTGCGCAACCATGTACTGGCTTTCTTCGATTGCAGAAAGGTAATCGATATCCATCGTCGCCTTACCGTTCTTCACGCGGCGATAAGGGGTCTCGAGGAATCCGTACTCGTTCGTGCGAGCGTATACAGCCAGCGAGTTGATCAGGCCGATATTCGGCCCTTCAGGCGTCTCGATGGGGCATACACGACCGTAGTGCGTCGGATGCACGTCACGCACTTCAAAGCCTGCACGTTCGCGCGTCAGACCACCGGGTCCAAGCGCCGATACACGCCGTTTGTGAGTCACTTCTGACAGCGGGTTGTTCTGATCCATAAACTGCGAAAGCTGTGACGAGCCAAAGAACTCTTTAACGGCAGCAGCAACCGGCTTGGCATTGATCATGTCTTGCGGCATGAGGCCATCCGCTTCAGCCTGGGTCAAACGCTCCTTGACGGCACGTTCGACACGAACCAGACCAACGCGGAATGCGTTTTCGGCCATCTCACCGACACTTCGTACACGTCGGTTGCCGAGGTGGTCAATGTCATCCACGGTGCCGAAGCCATTGCGAATATTGATAAGGGTCGACAGAACATCAAGAATGTCATCCTTGTTGAGCACGCCTTCGCCCTCGGATTCATCACGACCAACACGACGGTTGAACTTCATGCGCCCAACACCGGACAGATCATAACGGTCCGGGTTGAAGAACAGGTTCTGGAACAGGTTCTCAGCAGCTTCCTTTGTAGGAGGCTCGCCCGGTCGCATCATGCGGTAGATCTCAACCAAAGCCTCAAGGCGCGTGGTTGACGGGTCGATATTCAGCGTGTTCGAGATGAACGGACCGCGATCAAGGTCGTTCACAAACAGTGTGCTGATGTGTTCGATTCCAGCCTCAATCAGCTGCTCGATAAGCTCTGGTGTCAGCTCCGTGTTGGCGGCCGCCAGCAGTTCGCCGGTCTCGGTGTCAACAATGTCGTGAGACAGGCGCTGCCCTTCGAGGTACTCGTTTGGCACGACCAGCATATTGACCGTGGACTTCGTCATGTCGCGAACGTGCTTGGCTGTAATGCGTTTGCCGTCTTCGACAATCAGCTTGCGGCCGAGTTTGATATCAAATGATGCTGTTTCGCCACGCAGTCGCTCTGGCACAAGCCCCATCTTGATATCTTTCTCTGAGAGATAGAATTCATTGTTCTCGAAGAATAGATCAAGCATTTCTTCGTTCGTCATTCCCAACGCACGCAGGATGATCGTAACCGGCAGTTTGCGGCGGCGATCAATACGAGCGAACACGGAATCCTTCGGATCGAACTCGAAGTCAAGCCAAGAGCCGCGGTAAGGAATTACCCGTGCCGAGAACAGCAGTTTTCCGGAGCTGTGTGTCTTGCCCTTATCGTGATCGAAGAACACGCCCGGAGAACGGTGCAACTGAGAAACGATCACTCGTTCGGTACCGTTTATGACAAACGTACCGTGGTCGGTCATCAGCGGCATTTCACCGAGATAAACTTCCTGTTCGCGAATATCCTTTACGGGCTTCGGTGTGCCACTGGCTTCCTTGTCATAAATGACCAGGCGCACCAGTACGCGAATCGGAGCGGCGTAGGTCAAACCACGCATCTGACATTCCTTGACGTCAAATACCGGTTCGCCCAAACGATAGCTCACGTACTCCAGCGCAGCATTGCCAGAGTAACTGACGATCGGAAATACCGATTGGAAGGCTGCGTGCAGGCCCTTGTCGTCGCGCTCTTCTACCGTTTTTGATGTTTGCAGAAACTTGTTGTACGAATCGACCTGGATCGACAACAGATACGGCACGTCCAAAATCGTCGGACGCTTGCCAAAGTTCTTGCGAATTCGTTTTTTCTCAGTGAATGAGTATGTCATTCGAGAAATCCTCGTTAGCCTATTTCTTTAAATACGGACGCGAGCAAGCGGCCAGCCGCAATGCGACTGGCTGCTCACCCGACTTTTCTTTCGCCCGACAGTCGTTTGACAATCGGTCAAGCATCTTTCGATGCAACAACTATTTAAGCTCGACGGCAGCGCCAGCTTCTTCGAGTTGCTTCTTAACTTCTTCTGCTTCGTCTTTGGAGACGCCTTCCTTAATCGTAGAAGGTGCGCCTTCAACAGAGTCCTTGGCTTCTTTCAAGCCAAGTCCGGTGATTGCGCGAACAGCTTTAATCACAGAAACCTTGTTGGCTCCGAAGCTGGTCATTACAACATTGAATTCAGTTTGCTCTTCAGCAGCAGCGCCGGCATCAGCAGCCGGACCAGCAGTAACAGCTACGGGTGCAGCAGCAGAAACGCCCCACTCTTCTTCGAGCATTTTGACGAGTTCAACAACTTCCATGATTGGCTTGGCGCTCAATTCTTTGAGCAGATCTTCGTTTGACAGTGCCATTTCTATTTCCTCAATAAATATCTTAAATCCCTGAGTCAGGGAAAACTTAACTTATGCAGCTTCCTGATCGCCGCGCGCGGACAATGTCCGTGCGAGCATTGCAGGAGGTTCTGCGAGTGTGCGTACCAATTGGCTCATCGGTGCTACAAACACGCCAAGCAACATTGCACGCGCCTGATCCAATGTTGGCAATTCTGCCAACTTAGCGAGATCAGACCCTGGCATTAATTGCCCACCGGCCGATAGCGATACCGCCTGCAGAGCGTCGTGCTCCTTGGCGAAATCTTTGATTACCCTGGCAGCGGCACCTGGATCATCTTTTGCAAACGCGAGAAGAATCGGTCCCTTGAGTGTGTCCTGCATGCACTCAAAATCGGTTCCTTCAACGGCACGTTTAGCTAACGAGTTCTTAACCACTCGCAAGTAAACGCCAGCGCTGCGTGCTTGTTTACGCAACTCCGTCATTTCTCCAACAGAAAGACCTCTGTACTCAGCTGCAACAGCTGTAACAGAATCTCCTGCGACCGCATTTACCTCTTTGACAAGAGCTTTCTTGTCTTCGAGTCTCAGTGCCATGATTTACTCCTGGCCTACGGTTACACAAATGGATGAAGACAAGCCTCATCCCCCAATCGGGAGCATCCACTCCCTTGTCGGATGGGAAACCGTTGCCAATGTGACTCAGGTAACTCCATCTACGTAGGCGTTTATTAAGACCAAATATCTGTTGATCACCTACGGTCTTTGACGACCACCGCTTCCTTGCGGCTAACGCGAGACGCTCGAAGGCGTCCCCACATGTTCTTTTCCGACCGGCTATCGATTAAGCGTCGACAGTTGACCGGTCTACTGCTACAGAGGGTCCCATCGTCGATGAGACGGTCAGTTTTTTAACGTACGAGCCTTTTGCCGAAGCCGGTTTTGATTTCCTCAGATCAGCCAGAAGCGTATTAAGGTTTTCCTTAAGCGCGTCCACCTCGAAGTCATCACGACCGATCGCGCAATGGATGATTCCAGCCTTATCGGTGCGGTATCGGACCTGACCAGCCTTTGCATTCTTAACTGCCGTTTCGACATCGGCGGTAACTGTGCCAACCTTCGGGTTAGGCATCAGGCCACGCGGGCCCAATATCTGGCCGAGTTGACCGACAACACGCATTGCGTCCGGCGTAGCGATTACGACATCGAAATTCATTTCGCCGCCTTTCACTGAAGCAGCGAGATCGTCGAATCCGACAATGTCGGCGCCTGCTGCGGTCGCTTTGTCAGCATTTTCACCCTGGGCGAATACTGCGACGCGAACCGTCTTGCCGGTGCCATTTGGCAGCACGGTCGAACCACGCACAACCTGATCCGACTTACGAGGATCAACGCCGAGATTCACAGAGACATCAATGCTCTCCGCAAACTTGGCTGTTGCCAGTTCTTTTACAAGGCCGAGCGCATCGTTGATCTCATAAGTTTTCTGCGAATCAACTTTTTCGCGAGCGGCCTTCTTCTTTTTACTGATCCCGGCCATTATTTCACTCCCTCAACTTCGATACCCATGCTTCGTGCCGTACCGGCGATGGTGCGAACAGCGGCGTCCATATCAGCAGCGGTCAGGTCCGGCATCTTGGTCGTGGCGATCTCTTCGAGCTGCGCACGATTAACCCTGCCAACCTTGTCGGTGTTGGGTGTCCCGGAGCCCTTCTTCAAACCGGCTGCCTTGATGAGCAAAATAGCAGCGGGAGGAGTCTTGGATATGAACGTAAAACTACGATCGCTGTAGACCGTAATGACCACAGGAATGGGCAGTCCAGGCTCTGTACCCTGAGTCTGGGCATTGAACGCTTTACAGAACTCCATGATATTTACGCCGTGCTGACCAAGAGCAGGGCCGACCGGGGGAGACGGATTCGCCTGGCCCGCGGGAACCTGCAGCTTTATGTAGCTGGCAACTTTCTTCGCCATTTTAATTTCCTCTCGAGTTCAATCGCTCTTTCGAGCTCCTCGTATTCATTAAACAACCGTAGGAGCGGCCCTTAGGCCGCGATCGCGGCCTAAGGGCCGCTCCTACTATTTTTTACGACTTCTCTACCTGACCGAAGTCCAGTTCAACCGGCGTAGATCGCCCTAGAATCT
>Ga0255040_10000220_pt1 | contig 13980 bp, 18 predicted proteins | sample BC1_12_2_MG_FD_181711 | JGI IMG/M metagenome (GOLD analysis project Ga0255040, IMG submission 181711) | Seawater microbial communities from Strait of Georgia, British Columbia, Canada - BC1_12_2 | ecosystem: Environmental > Aquatic > Marine > Strait | place: Canada: British Columbia | collected... | reverse complement strand
GACGTGCGTTAACAGTTAAATCGCAGGCTTGCCCCAGAGTACCTGCGTGATCGCTACCAAGATCGGAAGCGGATATTCATCTATATAGGGAGTTTCCGAGAAATAGTGGAGAACGTTACTCGTAGCGTTACTCGTAACCTACAGGGCGGTGCCATATCCAAGTAACTTATTGATTTTATTGGTCGGGGTGAGAGGATTTGAACCTCCGGCCCCTGCCTCCCGAAAGCGCAGGGCGAGTTGTAAGTAGTTGTTTTAAAGGAAGTGATGGGAGCTGCCCCTGGCTCCAAATGCTAGTTGGAGCTAGTTCGAGTTAGCTGGTGTGCGTCAAAAATGCGCCCGTGATTTTAGGTGGTGCTTAATCCGGAAGAACTCCCACGACACATTTCTAATTTATAGCCAAGTTGTTGATAGGGCAGGGTGCCTCGCTCTACAGCCACTGCCTGAGTACGACAGGCGTCGGTAAGGTCTCCTCGGGTCGTCAGATGCGCCTATCCGGATGACCGCTTTGCGGCCGTCCGGACTGAGCATTCACGAGCGTTTATTGACATCTTCTTTCGAGAAAAGCGCGGACACCTAATAACGGCGGCGTTCATGTCCGCATGCCCGTCCCGAGGTTCGGGGAGAGGCATCAGAATCTCCCGAATTGTCGAACAGCCTCACCCCACCCCGATCAGGAGTCGTCCCGATGATCGCGAGAAAGCGCGCTAGAGTGCGTCGGCTAATCTTGTTAGGTGCCGTTGATTCACTCGATATGGCTAAATCGCCACAGAGCTCGAATCTTCTGAGGAAAATAATATATAACCTCTTGTATTGGCAGTTAATTTTTTCATTGACAGTTTCGAAAATAGGACTATATTGCGCTAACTTTTTCGCACATCTGATCTGTCAATGATTCGTTCAACAGATGCGTAGGAAGAAATCCTGCGTGTGCAAGTTGAAAATTAGGAGAGGGTAATGAATAGACTCAGGAGTGCCCCCAGCGATAAAGTTCGGGAAATCGGAATTCTTTCCAATCCAGGCTCTATTCCGAGTGATGAGCCCGTTGGCATAGAAAAGAACGCGAGAATTCGCACTAGTACTGCTCGAAGTCCTGAGCGCGAGCTTCGGAGGAAGGTGGACGATCTCGCAGACGCGCGATGGTTGAGAGATCAAGTGCAGGAATGGGAAGACTATGGCGGGAAAGGGCTTCTCTGCTTGAAAGCCGATAGATATGCAATTACACGTGCGGACCCAGTCTATATACAGGAGCCGCTCAGCGTGTACTGGTCTTAGTTGCCCTGTTCGCAAACTCATCTGACAAGCTAGCCATACGTCATCGAGAAGCAAACTCCAATCCTAATTGGCGGGCAAGAAGTTCCGCCTGGTGCACGGATGACCGTGGATCTTCCCGTGGCCAATCTCTACACCCACACACAGCTGACAATGCCAGTTCACGTGGTCAACGGTCGTCGTCCCGGACCCACTGTATTTCTTACGGCAGCGGTTCATGGAGATGAACTAAACGGCGTTGAAATAATAAAACGCGTTCTGAGGCTCTCTGCTCTGAAACGTCTGCGCGGATGCGTTATCGCGGTCCCGATCGTGAATGTATTTGGCTTTCTCAATCGATCCCGCTACCTACCCGATCGCCGTGATTTGAACCGCTCGTTTCCGGGCCGAGAGACGGGATCGATAGCCGCGCGGCTTGCCAATCTACTAGCTACGGAGATCGTTGCGAAGGCCAACTATGGAATCGATTTGCACACGGGCGCAGTGGATCGCGCGAATCTGCCGCAAATTCGCGGGAATTTATCTGATCCGGAGGTCCTGCGACTAGCGCGAGTTTTCGGAACACCCGTAATTATCGATGCGAACGTCCGCGATGGGTCCTTGCGGCAATTTGCCGCCGAGAACGGGGTTCCCATGCTGCTCTACGAGAGTGGAGAAGCACTCCGGTTCGATGAGTTATCCATTCGCGCCGGCGTAAGAGGAATTAGCCGTGTGCTTCGAGAGCTGGGAATGTTGCCGGCGCGCGCCGTTAAACGAGAGCCCATTGAGCCGGTTCGCACGAACACGACGACCTGGGTTCGAGCATCTGCCAGCGGCATTGTTCACGCAAAATGTCTTTTGGGCGAACGTATGAAGGCGGGGCAGCTATTGGCGACCATTAGTGATCCCTTTAGCGAGGTCGAAGTCGAGGTTGTCGCGCCAGTTTTTGGAATCGCCATCGGACGTAGCACATCGCCGTTAGTGCATGAAGGCGATGCGCTTTTCCATCTAGCACAGTTCGAGAATTCCCAAGAAGCGCGAGACACGGTGGATGAATTTCACGCGGGTTACGATTTGGATGACTCGTGGGGCTGAAGCTCAATGGGCAATGAAAACAACAAACCAATAACGCTGGGTTGGCGGGAATGGGTCACGCTTCCGGAGCTGGGCTTGAAGCGTATCAAGGCGAAAGTCGACACGGGCGCCAGAACGTCAGCGTTGCATGCGTTTCACTTACAAGAATTCGAAAAGAACGGAGTTGATTGGCTTCAGTTCAAGATCCATCCAAAACAATACCGAACGGATATTGAGATCATCTGCGAGTCAAAAATCAAAGACAAGCGAGTCGTTATGGATTCTGGCGGCCATCAAGAGCTCCGGTATGTGATTGAAACGCCGCTACGAATTCTGGAAGAAGAATGGCCTATCGAGATCACGCTTACCGCTCGCGATGACATGCGCTTTCGAATGTTACTAGGAAGAACAGCGATCAAGAATAGAGCGGTTGTAGACTCTGCGCGCTCTTATCTAACTCGACGCAAAAAACGGCATACAAGGAAACGGTGAGACCGAATGAAAATTGGAATCCTCTCAAAAAACAAAGGACTCTATTCCACCAAACAGCTCGTCACCGCAGCAGAGAAACGTGGGCACGAGGTTCAGGTAATCAATACCTCGCGTTGCTATATGAATATCGCTAGCTTCAAACCGAGCATTCACTATGATGGAAAACCGCTAACGGGATTCGACGCCATAATCCCTAGAATCGGAGCCTCGATTACGTTCTACGGCACGGCGGTGGTTCGTCAGTTCGAAATGATGGGCGTTTTCTCTCTGAACGAGTCGGTCGCGATTTCACGGTCACGGGACAAGCTTCGTTCCATGCAACTTCTCTCTAGGAAGGGTATAGGACTTCCCGTGACGGGATTCGCTAATTCTCCGGCCGACACTGAGGATCTATTGAATCTCGTCGGGGGCGCGCCGGTGGTCGTCAAGCTATTGGAGGGTACTCAAGGAAAGGGTGTAGTACTGGCGGAGACGCGCAAGGCGGCCGAGAGCGTCATCGAGGCATTCCGGGGACTCAACGCGAACTTCTTGATTCAAGAATTTATCAAGGAAGCAGGTGGAGCAGACGTCCGGTGTTTCGTTATCGGCGAGAAGGTTGTGGCGGCCATGAGACGGCAGGCGCCCGAGGGCGAGTTTCGGTCTAACCTGCACCGCGGCGGCAGTGCAGAACTGATCAAAATAACCCCGGAGGAAAGATCCACGGCCGTCCGCGCAGCCCAGATTATGGGTCTGAATGTATCGGGCGTCGATCTCTTGCGTTCAAATCATGGTGCTGTGGTTATGGAGGTAAACTCCTCGCCGGGGCTAGAAGGCATCGAGGAGGCCACTGGGAAGGATGTTGCTGGCTTGATCATCGAGTACATCGAGAAACATGCAAAAGCTGGGCGAACTAAGACTCGCGGTAAAGGATAATCGCGGCCCCACGCGACTCGTGCGCGAATTTTTCAAAATCAATTTCCTGCTCATTGATCCTGATTGCTTGACTCCACCGCCGCGATGGCCTTGCCCACTCGCAACAGCGCCACGCCACCCCCCGGGACAACACCCTCCTCGACAGCAGCTCGGGTAGCGTGCAAAGCGTCCTCGACTCGCGCCTTTTTCTCTTTCATCTCGATCTCGGTCGCTGCACCCACCTTGATCACCGCGACCCCACCGGCAAGCTTCGCCGTGCGCTCTTCGAGTTTTTCCCGGTCGTAGTCAGAGGTGGTGTCTTCGATCTGTTTCTGGAGCTCCTTGACTCGGCCTTCGATGGTGGCGGCGTCTTTCGCGACTCGCACCTTCTTCGCCGTGCCCAGGTCGTCCAGGGTCATTTTCTCGAGACTCAATCCCACGTCCTCGGAGATAACCTTCGCGCCCGTGAGGATTGCGATATCCTGCAGCATGGCCTTGCGTCGATCGCCGAAACCTGGGGCCTTCGCAGCCACCACTCTCAATATTCCACGAAGGTTGTTCACAACCAGCGTGGCGAGGGCATCACCCTCGATATCCTCGGCAACGATCAACAACGGCTTGCCTGCCTTCGCCACGCCTTCGAGCAGCGGCAGAAGATCTCGTATGTTCGAGATCTTCTTATCGTGGAGAAGTACGTAGGGCTCCTTGAGTTCCGCAGACATTGTGTCTTGGGAATTGATAAAGTAAGGGGACAGATAACCCCGATCGAACTGCATACCTTCGACTAGCTCGAGTTCGTTCTCGATGGAGGAGCCCTCCTCCACAGTAATGGCGCCCTGTTTGCCGACTTTCTCCATGGCTCGCGCGATAATCTCACCCACCGATGCGTCCGCGTTCGCCGAAATGGTGGCAACCTGCTCGATAGCTTTACTGTCCTCGCAGGGCTTGGAAATCGTTTTGAGCGCTTCCACGGCCGCAGCCGTGCCACGCTCGATGCCCCGCTTGAGATCCATGGGATCCATACCCGCGGCCACTGACTTGAGACCCTCACGAAAGATGGCCTGCGCCAGTACCGTAGCAGTGGTGGTGCCGTCTCCGACGTTGTCAACAAATATAATTTATTATTTATCAGTTAGTTATGAGCTTTTTTTGACGGTTGGCAGCACTCGCGTTTGCCTAACTTGCGCCACACGAGGACTTACTCGTACTGGGGTTCCCGGATGGACGAACACAGTGAGTAGCGATCAGTTCGGCAAATTTTTCAGATAGTTTTTTCACCTACTTTGCGAACAAGATTCGTGAAAAGAATATTGTGCGACCTATCCGTTCAGTCTGGATTTCTACCCTTCCCGACTCAGCTTGGAACCATCATCAGCCACCCGAATATTCTGGGGCAGTCTTGAATTTTAAGCTGTTGATGAATGCTCAACTCCGTCGTGCCAACGGGCGGACTCCAAAAAGCAGCCATCTAGAGCGTGTGGGTGGGCGTATCGCCGCCCAATGCGCCGGCGAGGTAGTTTTCAATCCGTTTCTGGGTATTACCCTGGTCCTGGTCGCCGAACTGTACGCCGATTCCTGCAGGACGTTTACCCTGGGCACCCCTCGGAGTAATCCAGATCACCTCGCCTGCGACCGGAATCTTTTCCTCCTCTCCCATGAGGCTGAGGAGCATGAAAATCTCGTCGCCCAGCTTGTAACTGGAATTGGTCGGGATAAACAGGCCTCCGTTCGTTACGAATGGCATGTAGGCCACATACAGGGCGCTTTTGTCCTTGATGCTGAGTGTCAGAAGCCCGGGTTTAATCATGTTCGCCAACGATCCATATTCGCTCGACTTAGGTCGGGCTTCTTTTTCTCGGGGATGTGATCAGTTGAACGCGGCCCTGCTTGTGGAGCCTTCTTCCATTTAGCCCCACTACAATCTTTTCGACAGCTACCGTCACGCTCTCAAGGCTCCCCTGGCGGTGCCCGGTGATGGTGTTATGACCTTGAGTAATGACGTAGCGGTGCCAGCCGATTCCCTCGGTTCCAGCGGGCGGCTCCTCTTTCAGAATCGACTTGAGTTTGAACGACTCATCCTTCCCCGGAGCCGGTCGGTAATACACCATCCCTAAGTGTCTCCTAGTACTGCTACTGCTGCGACCAAGGTCGCCGAGCGCCCAGAACCGCCAACACGAACAACAAATTGGATCTCGGAGATGGTCGTCGCTTGAACCTGTTGTGCGAGGGAATGGGCGCGCCAATGGAATATATCCCCTAGCATCAGACAAAGGAGTATTCTAGAAATGTCATCGGGCGACTTAGTTCCCCTGGGTTCACCCACTCAGAAGCTACAGCAGAACCCGAGGTCCTGAGCGCCCGGTGACCCTGGTCACCATACTCCAGCACGCGGGACTCACTGACTCTCACACTCCCGAGATCGTAGCCGCAATCGTTCGCTCCCAGCGCCTCGAGAGCCGGCCCTCTCCAAACGGCACATCTATAGACTGCAAATTCTCCCTGCGTGTTCGTCTCTCGCGCAACTTCGTCAGCGTGCGCGTTAGGGGCTACATTCGCTTTGTTAATGACCACTACAATTTGAGCTCATCTCGGGCGGGTCACGATAAGGTTGCACCGATGGCACTCGACCTTCTCCACTCCTCCACCAACGCGGAGCTCGAACGTTTCTCTGACTACGTGGAAGTCATGGTAACCGACCCAACAATGGACTCTGCCCCAGGGTTTTTTGAGCATCTCTGTCGCCTCTCGTAGCTCCTTAACTCGTAGTCGCAATCGTTCACCCCCATCTCGCCGAAAAAGCTGGCGTGGAAAACTCCCCTCCTAGTCCGAGTCTTCCTCTAGATCCAGCCACTTTTCAGAGTGCTCGCAATCGAATAGCTCCTCTAGCATCTTCCGAATCTCGTGCAACTCCGCGATAAGGCGGCGAGTTCCCCGCTTGCGAGTTCCGAGGCGGGAACGCCACGCGATGCCATCTTCCATGGCATCGATGAATGCTTCCGGGTCGAATTCCAAATCACTAAGAATGGCACTAGCATCAAGACGACCGTTAAGATTTCTTGGCTTCGTCATAAGTATCTCCACCATCATGCGCGTCGGGCGAAGTTTCCGCGCCCCATTAAAGGGCTACTTCGTTAGGGTTGAAAAATCAGTGAAATTCGTCCCAGGATTTCGCTCGCGCGCGTCTGCGCTCCCGGCGTCGGTTGTCGACAAGCCTACGTGCTCGCGCGCCGCGGTCCGTCCAGCGTGTGGGTTCGGATCGCATACGATATCGCGCCTCTGTATCCTCGAGGTCGAAGTCCATTTCCTTGTTCATATCCGTTAGATCTTCGAATTCCGGATCGCCATAGAGATCCAACTCTTCATCACCCCAAAGATGGGCTTCGAGATCCAAATCTTCATCATCCCAAAGATGGGCTTCATCGAATCCGTCATCGTAGTCGTGCAATCTGCGTCTATTCATGACTATCTCCTTACCTCAAGCTGTCTGCTTGCTGTCAACTGTTGCGGCGCTTCGGCCCCCGCGGATGCCAGGCGGAGGCGCGGGTATCGTTGCCCTCAGCCTCATGGCACCTTGCGGAGATCGTCCTCGAGGCGAACCGACAGCTGAGTGCTCGGACCGACCGCGTAGGCGTACGCCGCTAGAACTACCTGCCAGATCGTCTCGAACTCAGAAACGGATCCCGGACGCGCGACTCTCAGTCCGCCCGGTACGGGTATGGCCAAGCCTCGACGTAACAGGATTCGCCGATCATCAGGAGCAACGTTCAACTCGACTCCCCCAGCCTGATCGAGCCTGAGCAGCACCGACGAAGTCAGCAGAGCGTAGCTAGAGCCGAACGCGTACTCGCTAGAGAGACCGAACTGCCATCGGTCGGAGTCGTTCGGCATCGGATAAACGCCCGGAAGTGCGTTGATCCTTGCGAGAAGCCTGCCTGAAGCACCGGGAAGACTTCCGTCACTTCGAGCAGATGCCCGGTCTTTGCTAAGGACCCGCGTGCGTTCCTTGCCGGCGCGCACCGGCCAGTTCAGCAAGGTGCCAGGCTTAGGTCTCGAATGGGTAATCACTGAATCAGCTCCCATATGCTCTGATATCAAACTATATGGGCAAGTACTTCTATGTCAAGATATTTGATATAAAACTATTCATCTGGTACTGTCCGCGCCATGCAACAAGACGCAGTAGACGACTTGCTAGAACAATGGCGCGAGGAACGGCCAGAACTGGATGTTTCCGCCCTCGCGATCACGGTCCGAATCGAGATGTTGTCCAAGCTCATGAAGAGCGACACCGCCAAGAGCCTCTCTCGAGCCGGGCTCAAGACCTGGGAATACGATGTGCTTTCCGGGCTAAGACGCCAGGGACCGCCCTTTGAGCTTCCGACCACGCAGATTGCTAAGGAGTCTCTGCTGACGTCTGGCGCGATGACGACGCGTATCGATCACCTGGAGGAACGGGGGCTCGTTCAACGCGAACCGGATCCTAACGACCGCCGAGGTGTAAGGGTCGGCCTGACGGAAAGAGGGATGGTGATCATTGACGATGCCATTCAGTCACGGCTCACCGCTGCCGACGTCAGCGCTCGAATTTTGAACAAGAGCGAGCGCGCCGCTTTCGAAAACGGACTGCGCAAATTACTGGTATCGCTAGGCCCGAGCGACTCGGAGTAGATGGTAGCGATTACTTTGGCTGCATCGCGACATTGGGTGATGCCTTGTTGGAGTGAGGATAACCGCTATGAGAAAGAGAACAGACACCGATCAAGTTAAAGACGTTGAACTGATTCACGACCCGAATCTTGATTTGGATTTCCTCATTGAATCCGCTGAGGGGAAAAAACAAAAGTACTCCAATCGCGCGCGCCGGTCCGAGCTCGACCTCCGCCGGAAAGTGGAAGAGCTTATCGAGGCGCGACGGCTACGGGATCAGATGGACGGCTGGGACGAGTTAGACGAGTCATTCTAACGGCTGTTGATCGAGGGTCTTCGTTTCTGAGCTGTAAGATATTAGGTCTTCGCGTACAGTGCCGCCGAATTCCTGGCCGTTTAGTGACTTGTTATGTCAGCACGAGCTCTTTTTATCGGGACTTGCCAGTACATAGCTCATGATTTTGTATGCCAGTTTGGCGGCAAGAAAGTCGCAACCATGCATGCCGCGCTGTGGAGCGAGCTCGTTAATGTCAGCCCCGACGATCGTACTGCAATTAGCGGCAGCTCTTATTACAGGCAAAACATCATCCCAGAATAAGCCTCCCGGTTCAGGAGTGCCGGTTGCCGGCATGACGCTGGCATCGAAGCCATCCAAATCAACGGTAAGATAGACGTGCTTGCCAGTGAGCGCCGCCAGAATTTTCGTGAGATCCCACTGCGCTTTTTCGCGCGCCCAATGAATGTCTATACGGTGACGATTGGCTTCGAGAAACGGAATTTCCTCCTGCGAAATGTTGCGAATGCCGAGAGAGACAAGCGAAATGTGCTCGAAATCCAGACAACGTCTGAGCGCCGCCGCATGGGAGTAGTGTTCACCGTCATAGCCGTCACGCAAATCTGCGTGTGCATCGAAATGCAGTATCGCGAGATCATCATAACGGCGGGCGAATGGACGAATAGCCCCGGCGGAAATAGAGTGCTCGCCCCCGAATGTCATAGGGAATCTGCCAGAAGCTAGAACCTCCTCTACGAGCTGCTCGAGCTGATCCAACGCATCGGGGATCGCTTCGGGTATCGTCGGTTCCTCCAGCGTTGCAACGCCGTAGTCCGCATATGCCTCTTTCCAGAACTCTTCGTCGAATAACTCAACTTGATGCGATGCCCGAAGCATTGCGCGAGGTCCGGCCGCGGTACCTCCGCCATAGGACACGCTGCGCTCCAGACCGTAAGGAATAATCACAGCGCCGGCTGACTTGGGCGGGCAGGTTTGTTCGTCTTTCAGACCGAGAAATCCCTCAATGGCGGGCGAGTACACTAGGCTTGTTGTTCTGGTCATTTGCAGTTCGTCGGTTAGCGCGGACTTAGGAAGAGCAACTATCGTTTTTCAACGTCGCTCTGGCGTGGCGCTGGTAATCGTATCTAGTCTTCGAACAGCTTCGTAAATCGACGTCGTTGTCTAGTCTTCCACGCGCCCCGATGGTAGGCATCAGAAGCCAGAAGCGGCAGAACACTGGTTGCCTCTGCGTAGACCATCTGCTCCTTCAGTGTGTCGACTTTTCCCCAGGAACACGCCTCCTTGAGGGTCGAGCTCGAACAGGCACCATCACGAGCATCGGCCACGGTAATCTGTATAGCATACTTATGCATGTCGACGTCCTCGCCGAGTAGCTCGGCACAAACGACCGTGTCCTGAGCGAAGTTCTTCGGCACGCCCCCGCCAATCATCAGAAGACCGGTCTGACCTGCAGCTATCTTGACATCGGTCAGCTCCCGAAAATCTCGGATCGAGTCCAGTGTAATGTGCTTTTCGGGATTCTCGGCCTGGTGCAGAACCAAGCCGAATCCGGCACTGGAATCGGTAAATGCGGGACAGAATATCGGGACGTCATGTTCGCAGGCTGTTTGCACAAGCGAATGCTGTTTCTTCGAGTTCGCGACTAACCAACGGCCCATCTCGTGAATAAACTCGCGTGATGTATACGGCCGAGGTTCGAGGGCAGCCGCAATGTCAGCGATTGTCCGGTCACAGGCCTGCAGCTCGTTCTCATCTATATACGTGTCGTAGATTCGGTCGATACCAAGCCGTCGAAGATATTGATCATCAATATCCCCTCGCGCCTGGTAATGCCGAAATCCCAGTGCCTCAAAAAAATCCATATCTACAATACTGGCGCCTGTTGAGACAATTGCGTCAACCATGTTGTAACGCACGAGATCGGAATACAGCTGCATACAGCCGCCCGCGGAGGTGGATCCAGCTATTGTCAAGATTACTGAGCAATCTGGATCGGCTAACATCTCGTTGTAGATCGAGGCAGCTTTAGCGATATCTCGAGATGTGAACGACATGTCGGCCATCGAATCGATAATCGGGCGAGCATCGATTGCGGTAATGTCAATATGCTCGACCGGCGAAGCAAGTAGTTCGTCTTTAGGGCTCGATTTCGTTTTAGTGACAGCCATAACTCAATCCAGGGTTATTCGAATATCGGTAAAGTTCGTAACGAGACTACTACTTGCTCGATCCATATTTTACTGTTCGGCGATTTCTTGCTGCTCGTGCGGTTCCACGTAGAGGCTCAACATCGGCTCGTCTGAGACGACAATCTCCTGTCGTTTTCCGAATCCGTTGAAATTCGTCCGCATGACGTCGCCGTACGCGCCTAGCTGACCTATCTCAATATAGTCACCTGCGCGAATGTCGGCCGGCAACAGAAATGGTCCCGGCATGTAGTCAATGCTGTCGCATGTCGGACCGAAGAGATGGAACGGAGCAACTTGATAATTATCTACACGCTGGCCTTCTCTTATTGTGCGAACCGGGTATCGGAAATCGATGTGTGCGGCATCAAACAGAGTGCCATAGGCTCCGTCATTCACGTAGAGGCAGTCTCCCTTTCGCAAGGTTACATTGACTAGCAGCGATGCGGACTCAGCGACCAGCGATCGCCCAGGCTCGCAAAGCAAGTTACACGTCTCGCTGGTCAGACTACCGTTGAAGGCCCGGTCGATTTCGGACACGTAACTTGCCATTGGCGGGGGGAAGAGGCCCGGATAGGCTGCCGGAAATCCGCCGCCCACGTCGAGTGCGTCCAGTATGACGCCGGACTTCCGTATCATGGAATTCGCGAATTCGATGGCGACTCCGTAAGCGTTCGGATCCATGGATTGTGAACCCACATGAAAGCAGATTCCCAGGAACTCGGAGCGAAGACGCGCGGCCATCAATAATTTCGGCGCTTCTTTTGCGCTCACGCCATACTTGGAATCAAGCGGTAAGCGTGCGCCGGTATTGTCGACGGAAAGGCGCACATACAGATTGAGATCTTTTGCATGGTTTGTAGCCGCGGAAAGTTTGTCCAGCTCTTCTAGCGTATCGAGCGCAAAATTGCGCACGCCGAATGAGAAATAGGCGCTGCGAATATGCTCCGGATGTTTTACCGGATTCATGCAGTAAAGCGTAGCATTCGAATATCCAGATAGCAGTTCGATCTCCGCTGGCGAACTGACGTCGAAACGCGAAATTCCCGCGTCGTAGAGTGAGCGGAGAATAACCGGTGAGGAATTAGCCTTGACGGCGTAGAGCACGTCGCCGGGAAAATTAGTTTGGAACCATCTGGCGGATCGCGCCGCAGCATGGGGGCGATGGCAAATTACCGGGTCAGAGGGTCGTGCCTCTTTGAGATAGTCGCATACCGACTCGAAGTGTTCCATCTACGGAAACCTCCTAGAGTTGTTGATCAGGAACTGAGTTCCGCCCAAGCAGATACAGACCCGTCTGCGCAGTGCTCCGAAGCGCTTCCAGCCGGGGCGAGCGACTATACACAAGCTCCAGGTGCTAGCACCAGCTTTTTCGACGAGAATCGACTTCGAGCTCTGTCTATAGGAGACAGTGGTCTACGAGCACTAATAGTTATCAAGGGTGCCGGTCGATCGAGACATTACACTTGGAGGGTTGGGTTACAAGCACGGGCAGGAGCACTGCCGGACGTAGGCAGTGCTTGAGTGACTCCAACCCTACAATTCTGCGGGCTTCGCGAGTTTTACGGGTTGAGTTGGCGCAGTTCTACAGGTTAAAGAGGGCCATTATTGTGGTGTATCTTCATCGTCCAGACCGCTGAAGAATCCTTCTGTTCGCAGCGTTCCAATAACCGAGCGCATCATGTCGTTGTTCGCAAACAGCAGTCGATAGTGATGTCTCTTCTGGCGTGACTCTGTTAGGAGTTTGCGTTCGCGCATCTTAGCCAATCGACGCGATACCGTAACGTCGGTGACCTCTGGCATCAAACGTTTTACATCCTTTGCTGCGATAAGCCCCTTGTTGGCGGCAAGAGTGAGCACGCGGGCTTCCTGGTCGCTAAGTTCATTGCGCGATGTACATGCCTTGATCGCTGGGATCAGGATGTTCTCACTGAGGTACTTATGGTCAGCCAGTCTCTCAATTCGTTCAACCTCGCGTTGCCATCCGCCGACGACGTACTCGCACCACTCAAGCAATCCTTCGTCGGTGCCTGTGTCTGCTGCCGCCAATTTTTCGTAATACATATCGCGGTCGGCGGCGAATACAGCCGTAGGATTGATCCTGCCCTTCGTCACGTTATAGCCCTGCTGTATGAGCATGGCATACGTAAGCACGCGAACCGTCCGTCCATTGCCATTCTTGAATGGGTGTACCCAAGCAAATCGATGGTGGGCGATTGCGATTCGTATCAGTCCAAATTGTGGGACCCCATCCTCGGCAATAAACGTTAGCAGTTCGTCCATGTATTGTGGAACAGCTGGCCCAGACGGTGGTTTGTGGATCGATTTCGAAATACTAACCGAGCCCAATCGATACTCGCCGGGCGTTCGATCGCCTTCCATGTTTGGGTCCAATCCATCGACAGTAATTCGGTGAATCTCACGAATATGCTGATTCGTAATCGCATCACCTGGCCTTATCGTAGCCTCTACAAATTTTATCGCTGCTTCAATATTGCCAATTTCTCTGAGGCGCTCCTCGCGGTTCGGCTCTCCAGCCACGCGTGTATCGATAAGATCGGAGACGGTCGTTCGGTTGCCTTCGATTCGTGATGAACCGAGGCTTTCCATCATCTGAAATATGTACGTCAGATCGAAGAATAGCTCGATTTGTGTGGTCCCACGCCAGTCGCGGCGCAGTTCCTCAAGCTGTACGATTGAGCCGGTCAGTGGGTCCCCAAACGCAGGCTCAACTAGTCTTAGATCAATGTGCTTGAGCATATCGCTAGACGCTAACATGTCTTAACGATTGCGTGCAATGTCATTTAACACACAATTCATAATATTATAACTATAACAGTAAGTTATAGAGAAAAATCTGTAGTGGTCAGTTATCACATCTAGTGAAGTCCACTTAGCGTTAGCGGGCCCACTCATTTAACGTCGGCCCGACCAAGTGCAGTCGACGGGCAGAAATGTTGATCTGCCGCTCGCGCCTGGAATTGGCGCAGCAGGCTACTGCCTAGCTCAGGCGGTGCTCCAGTAGGCGAGGGGAGGTGATCTCGCGGGGTCGAGGCTCTCCACCAGATCGTTGGCGCATATTCTGGGGTCAGCTTGCATATTAACGGTTAACGCACGTCTGCTTTCGGCCATAAGCAGACATCAGCT
>Ga0255040_10000215_pt1 | contig 14044 bp, 15 predicted proteins | sample BC1_12_2_MG_FD_181711 | JGI IMG/M metagenome (GOLD analysis project Ga0255040, IMG submission 181711) | Seawater microbial communities from Strait of Georgia, British Columbia, Canada - BC1_12_2 | ecosystem: Environmental > Aquatic > Marine > Strait | place: Canada: British Columbia | collected... | reverse complement strand
TCGACGAGGATTTTTTCTGCGTTTGCGGATCGGTTGCATTCGGATAAGGCAACTACTATTTCTTTATGTTTTCCGGGCGTTCGTAGATTGACAACATATATCATCCAATGATATATGTTGGAATGACGAAAAAACGAGACCATTCGTTAGAACTGCTGACGGACCTGGACGGTCTGAATTTTTCTCAGGACGGCGGATATTGGGTCAAATACGAGGTAAGCACCGTGGAAAAGACCCCAGAGCGACCCCACGGCATCAAATACTCGCTGACCCTGCATGATCCTCACGGAGTACGCATTTTTGGCATCGACAACGCTCATCGACCAAAAAAGCGGCGTGGCCCGGCCGCAAGATCAACGCGGCCCAAGGCCGCTGACCACCTGCACAGAGGCGGGCGAGTGTACACCTACGAGTTTGAGGGTGCCGAAACGCTCTTGGCCGATTTTGACAAAGGTGTCAATGCGGCATTGAAAAGGAAAGGAGTCAAGATATGAAACAGGTCAAAGTAGGTATTATGCCCCTGAAAGATTTTCAGGCTTATACCAAGGCCATTGTGACTGGCAAACATAAGCGCAAAAGAGGAGAGCCTAAAATCTGGTTCAGCTCAATGGCTTCGCTTGCTCAGGTCTTGTCGGACCAAAATCGTGAGCTGCTTTCCTTGATTGCAGAACAAAAGCCGGAAAGCATCAGCGAACTCGCGAGGCTCTCGGATCGCTCGCAGTCTAATCTGACGCGTACGCTCAAAAAGATGGAGAGCTACGGCCTTGTCAAAATGAAAACCGGCACTCGCGGTAGCAAACAGCCTTTTGTGCCTTATTCAGATATTGTGTTGGATATGTCTATCGGTAGCAGCGCTCAAAGGGCGTGAGACTCTAAGTCCTTAGCGCCCTGTAAATGTGTGGCTGTGCTATTTCAGACGCACCCGCTGCGCGGTCGTAGGAACAGTGCAAATCACGCCCCCGCTACCCAACAAAAGTGACAGGGTCAGACCCCTTGGGGTCTGACCCTATTTTCGTTGGGCATGACAAGAAACAGATCTGATTGGGAAGCACCCGCCCCGACGTCGGTCAGCGCGGTCCAACGCGAAGGCCTTCGGGCGACGATTAACTTGCTGGAGCAGCTCGAGGAGTCCGAGCCGGTTAACGACGAATACGCCGAAGCCGGTTAGTGGCACGATCATTAGTCATCAAGGGCGCCGATCCGGCGCCCTTGTCATCGGCAACTGGAAAAACGATCGAAATCCGGCCAAACTGGCGGGGTTTTCCGTTGAGAGGACCACGATCGTGACAAGAATCATAACGATGGCCCTGGGAGGCCTGATCCTATGTATCGGCTCAACCGCCCTGGCCGGGCACAGCTTTATCGAATTCGACGACGCCGGAAACATGGTCATCTCCGGTCCGTTCAATGCGACGATCCCGAAGCCGGGTCCTAACGCCCGAATCGCGGGGCCCGAGCACTCCACGCCGAGCTTCCTCGACGAGGATCTCAAGGTTTCGAAGGCGGGCTACTTCGGTGACGACCAGTTCGTCGTCGTGCAGATCGAGCAAACTAACGCCGGGACGGGCAGCCTGACCAACACGAACCTGCCGGTCATAGAACTCGCCGGTGAGGAGTTCGGCGCTCGCGAGGGCTGCATCGATATCAGTCAGGCAGAGCTCAACGCCGATGACGACCCCCTGTTCGAGTTCACCGAACAGCAGAACGTGCAAATCGTGCCGGCAGTCAACTCCTTGCAGTTGTTCGTCGTCAATGACGAAGGCACCGCCGAAGGCATAATCCTGTTCATGCGAAACGTGCCTGGCGGCTGCGCATCGATGAGCGACGACTTCAAAGCCAGGTTCAAGAGCGATTTCGAGGGCTTTGTCGAGTCTATTCGCGCTGCGAACTAACCGCGTGCGCTCGTCGCTTTCCAGTGCGATCTTTAGCGTCATCGAAAGTGGCACGGACAGCAGCATCCGCACGGGCCCAGTTGGCCTTGCGCCGGTTATACAGAAGTTCGAGACCGGTAAGTTCAAGCAGTCGGGCACGACTGACTTGAGCTATGTCAAGCGAACGCGTGATGGGACTGTCGGAACAGTGCAAATCACGCCCCGCTACCAAAGTGAAAAGAGCCGGTCTCATCGGGGTCGGTTTTTTCATTTTTGGAGCATTGGCATGAGGTTTTTGAACCTGCGAGGGCGGCCTCTTCGGTCATCGATAAGAACTGAGAGACCTGAGGCACCACGAAATAGGTTCACTCGCAGCCTCAGCGATGCGTGCGTCGCGATCAGCGGCAAGAGCAACTGAGGCGCGTAGCGCCGAAGGCCAATCCTGCCCCCGCTTCCAGGAGAAAATGCGCCGTTCCCTATAACGTCCCGCAGTAGCCGTCGGCGAGCTCAACCTGCAATTACTGATCGCTCGTTACAGATCCCTGTCTTTCGCCATCGCATATCGATAACCAAACAGGCAAACAAAGAAAGCCGCGATACTGACCAGCTAGATGACCAGCAGGTGGTTCAAGACAGGTTCTTGCCCGGCCGCAAGGTGATCGACAATGGCAATAATGTCCTCGGGGCCTTCAGAGACACCACTGATTGCGTGAATGAGCTTCGTTATTTCACCTGTTGTTTGGCGCTATAGAACGACATCGTTGTGTGACCTGAGTCCGGTGCCACCATTGGGCGATAGGTAGACTGAGTTTTTTTCGGGACGACATAATGCGTTCAACGCTGGCCCTGATCTTTCTTCTTTCGGGCGCTTCCGCACTGATTTTCGAATCGTTGTGGTTTCGGCTGGCCGGGCTGTCTCTGGGTAACAGCGTGTGGAGCGCAAGCCTGGTGTTGGCGGCATTCATGGGCGGGCTGGCTTTGGGTAACGCTATGGTCGCCCGGCTGCACGGGCGCATCTTGCACCCCGTGCGCCTCTACGCCGCTCTGGAATTCGCTATCGGCATCGGCGGCATCGCAGTGGTGCTGCTGTTGCCCCGATTACCAGGCGTCCTCGGTTCGGCCCTTGGCAGCCTCACGGACATGCCGGTGTTGCTCAATGCTGTGCGCTTGACGTTTGCCTTCGGAATTCTGTTGACCCCGGCTATTGCAATGGGTGCGACCCTGCCGGTACTGGCCCAGGCACTGTCACGTCAGGATCCCAACTTTGGTGCCAATATCGGATGGCTTTACGGCTGGAATACCTTGGGCGCAATGCTTGCTGCCATCAGCACGGAACTATTTCTGGTGCCTGCGTTTGGCATCTTGAATAGCGGCCTGTTTGCGCTGGTGTTCAATTTGATGGCGGCGCTTATTGCATTGCGCTTATCGCAGACACACGAGACTGCGCCGATATCCGGGCCCTCTATGCCGGACGTGTCCAAGGTGATCAATGTACGCAGCCGCCGCTACCTGACGGTCGCGTTCCTTTCCGGCGCGCTAATGCTAGCCCTGGAGGTTGTTTGGTTTCGCTTCCTGCTGCTGACTGTGGACGGTACAAGCCTCATTTTCGGGGTCATGCTGGCCGTCGTGCTTGGTGGTATTGCGGTGGGAGGTCTTGCGGCCGCTTATCTGTTTCGACGCGACGAGCGCGCCTATCGCTGGTTGCGGCACCTAACCGCGGCGTCTGCGGCGTTGGTCGTGCTGACGTACTGGGGTTACGATCTCTTCGCCGTTTACCGCGACCTGCAAGATACAACGACCCTCTTATTCATCGGTTTCGCCACGTTCCTTATGTTTCCGGTGGCGGCATTGTCCGGCGTCGCGTTCACCATGGTGAACCGTGCCATCAAGGACGATTTAGACTCATCCGTACGAACCGTGGGGATAGCAACGTTCTGCAATACCATCGGCGCGATGTTGGGCTCGCTTGGTGCCGGTTTCATATTGCTGCCAATGGTCGGCATGGAGTCATCCTTTTTTCTTATTGCCGCCACCTATTGCCTGGTGGCGTTCGTCGTACCGCGCGAAGATCAGGATTCGCGGCTCACATTACTGTGGGGTCGCGGCGTCGTTACAGCGGCAGTCGTGTGCCTTATTCTGTTCCCGTTCGGCCTAATGCAAAATACGTACTTTGGAACCCAGCTCGCGTGGCTGCCGAGTCATACACTGATCGCAACGCGCGAAGGACTGGTTGAAACAGTTCGCTACTATCGCCGTGATGTTTTCGGTGAGCCGAAATACTATCGCCTAGTCACCAACGGCCACTCCATGTCCGCCACGAGTACGGCATCACAGCGATACATGAAGCTCTATGTCTACTTGCCGCTTGCAATCATGGCAGACGCCCGGGATGCACTGCTCATCAGTTTTGGAGTGGGATCAACAGCGAAAGCGCTTACGGACTCACGCGACCTGCAGAACATTGACATCGTAGATATCTCCGAAGACATCCTGGATATGAGTGCGATCGTCTACCCCGGTGACGAAAATCCGCTACGGGACCCACGCGTTCGCGTACATGTGGAAGATGGCCGGTTTTTTCTCAACACGACTTCCAGCCGCTACGATTTAATTACCTCAGAGCCGCCGCCACCCAAGATTGCGGGCGTTGTAAATCTTTATTCCAAGGAGTATTTCGAGCTGATCCGCAAGCGACTGAATCCTGGTGGTTACGCGAGTTACTGGCTGCCTGTCCAGCAGCTCGATCCGGTCGAAGCGTTGGCGATCACCAAAGCTTTTTGCAGTGCTTTTGACGACTGCTCACTCTGGTCTGGTGCCGGTCTGGAGTGGATGCTGCTTGGATCCAATGACGCAAATCGCCACAGCGACGTAACGCAGTTCTCGGCTCAATGGCGTGAGCCACGGGTCGGTCGGGAACTGGTTGCGTTGGGCCTGGAGTCGCCGGCGCAACTGGGCTCTTTGTTTATGGCGGATTCCGATCTACTCATGCAATTGACCGCCGATGTCGCTCCGGTGACAGACAATTATCCGTCACGCATTTCGTCGCGGAATGTAATAAATCAGGGGTACATTGAACTGTACGATAAGCTAATGGATGAAGGGGGGCGACTGGAGAGATTCAGAAATAGCGATCTGATCGATCAAATATGGCCGGCAGAACTCAGGAAAAATAGCGAACCCTTTTTTCAGTATGAACGGTTGATCAAAAATTATTTCACTGCCGGCACTTACCATCATCAAGCCGACACCTTCATTTGGGAAGCTATTGATGATCTGCTGACAAACACGTCACTTACGACGCTTCCACTATGGCTCCTGGGTGGCGATCGGGGTACTCAGAAGATAATCGCCAGACTGTTGGAGCAGGACGGCTATCGGGATCATTTTGCGCTGGAGCTGGCGCGAAAATACGCAACTGAACGTGATTACGAGACTGCGTTACGGTATGTGAATAATCACATCGCGACGGTCAACGACGTGTCGGATTGGGCCTCGAGATTTCATCTCTACTTGTTGGCCAAGAATGGAATGGCGGATCAGGCGACACCTATCATCGCGGACCTCAAGGCCCTTGGGCGGCCGGGAATAGACAGGTTCCTTTACTGGTTTGCGAGCAGGTTCGATCTGAGCAGTGCAGAAAGTATTGAGCCGCCTATCCTGGGCGCTCAGCAGGCGGCTGAAGTCGTCGACCGATACTGAGGTGCACTTATCCCCGTCACTATCCGCCGCAACGCGCCAGGAGCATTAACACGACGATACCTACTATCGTACCGACGTAGACTTTCATGGACACGGTTTTTCCTTCCATACTTGCCATTAAATCGCCGGTAGTTTTTTTAACGCCGGCGAGCGGGTCAGGCCCTTTTGTAAATTTCGGGCCGCTTTGGGTTGAGTCCTGCTCAGGCTGTTCTGGAGTAGGATCGACCGTTGCATCCTTACTCGCAGGCGTTTTCGTTGTTTTGTTTTTATTGTCATCGCTCACGGGTTGCTCTCCGATTGTTTTGTGGCGGCCCGACAGACGTCGGTAAGAACCTATTTTGGCATACCCGGTCCAGTGTAGTGATAAATTCGCGAAGACGGGATAACTAAATTTTCCTTGTGTCCGCGGCGGCAGCAATGCGTAGCACCACGAATAGCACCAGGACAGCACATGTAAGCCGGTCGTTCGAAGAAAGTTCGGCACCCTAGTTAGCCTGACTCAGCCGATTCAAAGTTGTAGAATTTCCGCTGCTTTCTTTGGTGGGTATGTAGTGAAAAATAATTTGCTGTTATTGATGGCGTTTGCGATGGTAGCTTCCGCTATCGTCCTGGCTGACGCATTCGGACAGGATCGGGATGCGAAACAGGTTGAGCTGGATGCTGCCTGCGAAGTGGCCCGACAGAAGAAACTCGTTCAAGTGAGGGCAGAGTTCATTGAGGAGTGCGTGGAGACGAAGCAACTTGCTGACCGGGCAACCTGTGAGCGATTCTACGCGGACTACGGTGAGAGTTCGGCTAACAACCAGGTGCCGCTTTTTTATGACCTGCCAGAATGCGAGAAAGCGCATGAGCACCGGAGAAGTTACAGAAGTTCCGGCAATTGACCATTCCTGCTTGAAGATGGTGAAAAGTAGGTCTGCTATAGGCGGCCGATTTGAACCTGCGAGCCGGCAGCTGCAGCCGCTGGGCGTATCTATCCCTTTGTTATGCCAACAGTGCTTGCTTGACTTCACTCGGTAGATCGAGCGGGGCAAAGTAGGACTCTGGATAGAGGTAGTCTTCGTCGGAGTCATCAATGACTCGCACAAAGCCGGACCGCTTGTCTTTGGGGTTGGCGAGAATTTGGTAGACCTTGCCCTTTTCAAGATCTTCTGCATCTGTGTTCTCTATACAGAGGGCAAACTGAATTGTTTTTCGAGCCGTTGCCATAGAGACTAGTCCAGAAATCGTTTGAGTTTGAGCTTCCGCTTCCCGATGCCGTGTGCTTCGTACCAATGGATTTCGGCAACTCGGATTCTACCATTGGGAAGCCGAATATCGGCTACGCCTTTCAATTTCCGCCAACGACCAGGGCCAAACTGTTTGCGCAGGCGCATGATGTCACGAATACGCCTGCCAACTGCGATCGTCTCGACATCGCGAATTTGTCCAATGACTTCCAAGTTCACAAATGAGTCCGGCTCGATCTGACTCTGAAACATGCGCCATATCGATCCGATTACACCAGGTGCAAAAAGTCTGCGAATCATCAGAAACTGCGATGGCAATTTATCTGTGGTCCGCATGCATGCAGCCGCTCCGATGCTGCAAGGTGACTTCGGGGTAATGCGACAAAGCGGTCAATCCTGCCCCCGCTACCACTATTTGGCATTTTCATATGCAGCCGCGAGAAAGCCTCGTTTCGACGAGGCTTTTTGGGTTTGGGGAGAGGCCGGCCCGCAGCGGCCCATCGGGCCAGGAGCCGCCGATCGTGCGGCAGACTGATGAAGGGCAGCAAGTGCCCCAACGCGGGCACTGCTTCTTACGTACTTCTCCGAATTGAAGCGATCTTCCTATTGCCACATAAGACTCAAGTTACATCCAGTCCGTCGGGTGTCGGCCGGCAACACAGTTGGAGGAGATTTGTGGCATGGACAAAAAGTACAGAATCGCGTGGTTGCCTGGTGATGGCGTTGGTAACGAGGTTATGGAAGCGGCGCGAATAGTGCTCGATCGCGTGGGCCTCGATGCGGACTACGTGCACGGCGATATCGGCTGGGAATTCTGGTGCAGCGAGGGCGATGCCTTTCCGTCCCGGACCATTGACCTACTCAATAATGTGGATGCCGCCATGTTCGGTGCCATCACCTCCAAACCTGTAAAGGAGACGGAAAAGGAGTTGCCGCCCGAGCTCCAGGGGACCGGACTAACGTACCGCTCGCCCATCGTGCGCATGCGGCAACTCTTCGACCTTTACGTATGTCTGAGGCCTTGCAAGGCCTATCCCCAGAATCCAATCAACTATCAGGAGGGTATTGATCTCGTCATCTTCCGCGAGAACACCGAGGATCTATACAGCGGCGTTGAGTTCAACCCTGTTCCGGACAAGCTGCGAGACGTACTGTCAGAATTGGCGCCGGCATTCAAGGCGTTCGAGGACCTGCCCGGTGATGAGTATGCGGTCTCCTGCAAGATCAACACCAGGAAGGGCTCTGAGCGGATCGTCCGCGCAGCCTTCGAATTCGCCCGGAAATTCGGGCGCAAGAAAGTGACGGTAGTACACAAGGCCAACGTAGTACGCGCCACTGACGGTCTGTTCCTGGAGGCGGCGCGCAAGGTGGCGAAGGACTTCCCGGACATCGCCATGGACGATGCCAACATCGACGCCATCACCATGTGGCTGCTTAAGAATCCGTTCAACTATGACGTGCTGGTGGCACCCAATCTCTACGGAGACATCGTTTCCGATCTCAGCGCCCAGATGGTTGGCGGGCTCGGTTTTGGCTGCTCCGGGAACATCGGTGAAAAGCTCGCCGTGTTCGAGCCGACGCATGGCTCGGCCCCCAAGTACTCGGGGCAGTACAAGGTCAACCCGATCGCCACCATCCTGACCGCCAAAATGATGCTTGACTGGCTGGGTGAGACGGACGGGGCGCAGTGCATCGAGGATGCCGTCGCCGCGGTCGTTCGGGAGGGCGAGGTACGAACCTACGACATGGGTGGATCGGCCACCACTCTCGAGATGGCCGAAGCCATTGCCGGCAAGTTTTAGGCGGGGCTCTTCATGATAGATATCGTCATCCACGAGGTAGGCCCCCGTGACGGGTTGCAGATGGAGCAGCAGGTCGTGCCGATCGAGACCAGGGAGGACTGGATCCGCCGCACGATGGGGTCCGGCGTGGACATCGTCCAGGTCGGCTCCTTTGTCCACCCGGTTAAGGTCCCGCAGATGGCCGACACCGATGAACTGATCCGGCGGCTTGTTAGTGACAAGAGTTCCCCCGTGATCCTCGCAGGACTCGCGCTTAACGAGAGGGGTCTGGAACGTGGCCTGGAGTGCGGGGTGGAGATGTTCTGCCTGGGCGCCTCCGCCAGCGAGACGCACAGCCTTAAGAACACGGGCATGGCTACCATGGAGGCCACCCGCCGCATCATCGGCGCGGCACAGCAGGCGGTGGCCGCGGGGAAAAAAGTACAGGTCTCGGTGCAATCGGCCTTCGGCTGCGGCTTTGAAGGCCCGATCCCCGAGGAACGCGTACTCGAGATGGTAGGCGCGTACCTGGAAGCAGGTCTGCACAACGTCAGCCTGGCCGACACGGCCGGCCATGCCCATCCGGCTCAGGTTGAGCGACTGTTTGCTGCCGTGTTCGACCTCGACCCCAATATCGAATGTACCTGCCACTTCCACAACACCTACGGACTCGGCATGGCAAACATCATGGCGGGCCTGCGCGCCGGCGTAACCTCGTTCGAAACCTCGTTCGCGGGTCTCGGCGGTTGCCCGTTCACGAAGGTGGCGGCAGGGAACGTAGCCACCGAGGACTTCGTGAACGCCTTGCAATTGCAGGGACTGCGCAATGATGTGGACCTGGAGCGGTTAATCAGCGTGGCTGGCGACGTCGCGGAATATTTCGAGCGCGAGATGCCCGGTTGCGTCTACAAGACCGGACCACTCCGTAAGAAGGTGGCGGCATGAGCGAACAGATTCTGCAGGGCGTCCGGGTCCTCGACCTCACGAACGTACTGGCGGGACCCTTCGCCACGCTGCACCTCGCGCTCCTGGGCGCGGACGTCATCAAGATAGAGAGGCCCGGGAGCGGTGACCTGGCGCGCAAGCTCGGCAGCCTTTCCGAGTTGAACGAGCAACTGATGGGGACCAGCTTCCTGGCACAAAACTCGAACAAGAAGTCGGTAACTCTTAACACAAAGTCTCCCGAGGGTAAGGAGATTTTCAAGAAGCTGGCGAAGGACGCGGACGTGCTGGTCGAGAACTTCCGGCCCGGCGTCATGGACCGGCTGGGACTCAGCTACGACGTTCTGAAGGAGATCAACCCGGGAATGATCTATTGCGCCATCTCGGGATTCGGGCAGGACGGCCCCGATGCACACAAACCGGCCTACGACCAGATTATCCAGGGCCTCAGCGGCGAGATGGCCGTCAACGGAGACGAGCGGCTGAATCCGTTGCGCACGGGATTCCCGGTGTGCGACACGGTAGGTGGTCTGAATGGTGCCTTCGCCATCATGGCGGCCCTTTACCACCGCGAGCGTACGGGTGAGGGACAGCTCATAGATGTCGCGATGCTCGATTCCATCATGCCTCTCATGGGCTGGGTGGCCGCGAACCTGCTCATCGCGAAGCGGGAGCCGGTACCCATGGGCAACGACAACTTCACGGCGGCGCCGTCCGGGGTGTTCCGTACCAAGGACGGTCATATCAACATCGCCGCCAACAAGCAGGAGCAGTGGGAGTCGGTCTGTGACGCGCTCCGCCTGCCAGAGCTGAAGACCGATGCGCGCTTCGAGAAACGCGACGTCCGCAAGCAGAACCGCAAGGAGTTGACGCCGCTCCTGGAGGTGAAACTGGCGGAACGCGGAACCAGGGAGTGGGTGGAACTACTCAATGCGAATGGTGTGCCGAGCGGCGCAATCCTGAGTCTCGAGGACGCGCTGAAGCAGCCACAGATCAAGCACCGCGAGACCCTGAAGGACGTGCCGGTCGAGGGAATTGGCACCATTCCGTTGTTTACGTTGACGGCGAAATTCGAACAAACGCCGGGGGACATCACGTCCCCGCCACCGCGACTTTCGGCGCACACCGCCGAGGTATTGGCGGGCATCGGCATCACTAAGGATGAACTGGTTGCTCTGAAGAAGAAGCAGGTTATCTGACAGCTATTGAGAGAAGGAGATTGATATGGGCATGACCTATGTACAGAAGCTGCTCGCCCGGGCGTGCGGGAGGGCTGGCGTGGAAACAGGGGAAGTCCTCGAGCTGCCGGTGCACCTGGCGATGTCGCACGAGAACGCTGCACTCGTTATCAACCAGTTCAACGAGGTCTTCCGGGACACCGGACGGGAGCCGCGGGTGTGGGATCCGGGCCGGATCGCGATCATCTTCGACCACCGCGTGCCCGCCGAGTCGTCGAAGACGGCAACCAACCACAAGAAGATCCGCGATTTTGTCGCGGAGCAAGGAATCTCCAGGTTCCACGACATTCGCGGTGACGTGGGCGGCATCTGCCACCAGATCCTCCCCGAAAACGGTTACGTGCGGCCTGGCCAGGTGGTGGTGGGCACCGACAGCCACACGACCACGCACGGCGCGCTCGGCGCCTTTGCTTTTGGCATCGGGGCCACGGAGATGGCTGCGGTCTGGGCCCTGGGGAGTATTCTCAATATCGAAGTGCCGGGCACCATCAAGGTAGTGGTCAAAGGCGAGTTCCCGCGTGGGATCTACGCCAAGGACCTGATCCTGCACCTGGTCGGCCAGCTCACCGCCGAAGGCGCAAACTTCAAGGTGATCGAGTTCCACGGGGACGCGATCCGCAGCCTGCCGACCTCGGGCGCCTGGTGCTTTGCAACATGTCGGTGGAAGCTGGTGCGACAGGAGGCTTGGTGCCGCCGGACGAGGAAACGCGCCGTTACCTGCGGGACGAAGCCGGCGTTCAGGACGAATTGGACCTGTTCGCTCCGGATGCGGACGCGGTGTACGACCGGGTTGTGGAGATCGATGCCACGCGGCTTGACCCTCAGATCGCCTGCCCGCACACGGTGGACAACGTCAAGCCGATCGGCAAAGTAAAAGGCAAAAAGATAGACCAGATCGTAGTGGGTTCCTGCACCAACGGCCGTCTTGATGACATCGAGATTGTCGCGCGAACCCTCAAGGGCAAGCAGGTGGCGGAGGGTACGCGCATGCTTGTGTTCCCCGCGTCGTGGCGTATTTACTCCGACGCGCTGAATTCCGGTTGCCTGGGCGACTTGATCGCGGCCGGCGCGGTGGTCTGCAACCCCGGCTGCGGGCCTTGTCTGGGTATTCACCAGGGAGCGCTGGGTGACAACGAGACTGCGCTCGCCACCACGAATCGCAATTTCAAGGGTCGGATGGGCAACCCAGGCGCCGAGGTGTTCCTGTGCTCGCCAGCGGTGGCAGCGGCGAGCGCGCTGACCGGCGTTATTTCCGACCCGAGGGAGATGAACTGAAATGGCTAAATGCAAAGTCGTACTGAAACTCGACAACGATATCTCTACGGACATTATCTACCCGGGCCGATACATGGCGACGGTGCTGCCGACGGAGACGCCGCAGTTCGCCTTCGCGGACAACGCCGGGTTCAATCAGGCGCTCAAGGAGAAGCAGTTCCCCGCAGGGAGCTTCATCGTGGCCGGGGATAACTTCGGCTGCGGTTCCTCACGCGAACAGGCCGCCTCGTGCATCAAGGGCTACGACCTGATCGTCGTGGCCCGCAACTTCGCGAGGATATTCCTGCAGAACTCGATAAACGTCGGGCTGAAAATGATCATCTGCCCCGCTATCGAGGCCGACGAGGGCCATGAGCTGGAGATCAGGGACAACAAGGTCTGGAACCTGACCTCTGGTAAGTCCTTCGCGATCGAACCGCTACCGAAGGCCCGCCAGGCCATCATCGACGCAGGTGGGCTGGTCCCCTACACGCGGCGACTGTTGCTGGAGCGAGGCTGAACGCCCAAGCGTAAAAGCCGCCTCGACCTACGTGACGCGAACGCGTTTCAGTAGGGTAGGAACTGCGCAAATCACGCCCCCGCTACCAAACGAAGAAGGCGCCGGTATTTCCTGAGGAAATATCGGCGCTTTTCTGTGTGTGAAATCTTCAAATCTCGATGGATTCGCGATCGGGGCAGGTGCCAACGGGTGTTATCTGGATGCACGTCTCATTGACCTGACATGATTCACATCTGCCGATAATGAATTTTCACTGAAGAGGGTAGTGGCCGAATTCCTCCACGGCATCAACCATGGCCAGGACATTTTCAGGGGGGACATCGTTCATCACCGTGTGTACAGCACCGATCATGCAGCCGCCTCCTGGGCCGAGAATTTGCATGACACGCCGCACTTCCTGACGCACGTCCTCGGTGCTGCCGAAGGGCAAGATACGCTGTGTATCGATGCCGCCACAAAAGACGATGTTACTTCCAAAACGTTTCTTGAGTGAGGGCAGGTCAGACATGGATCCTGCGGAAGTTTGAATGGGATTCAAGATGTCCACGCCGATCTCGACAAAATCCTCAATCAACGGAACCACGTCACCATCAGAGTGAAAAAATATCTTAGCCTTCGTCCGGGCTTTTATGTAACTGATGAAATCTGCATGAACCGGTTTGAGGATCTCACGATACATTTTCGGTGAAATCATGAGGCTTTCCTGTGTTCCCAAATCATCACCGATCTTGATGATATCTACATTGTTTCCCAGTTCATCCAGAAAGCGCCCCATTAACTGTTTGCAATAAACGGCAATCTTTTCAAGCAAAGCACGTGCGAACTCCCGATCCTTGGCCATGTTGAGGAGGAACGTATCCATGCCCTGCATCGCAAACGCCCTTTCAAAGGGAAACAGGAGCCAGGGCGTCGCCAGGATTGCAAACTGGTTCTCGTCAGCGAGACGCCTGGAGTTTTTCCGCACATGGGCAATACGGGTGGGATCGCTCATATCAGGCCAACCCTGATAGGCCTCCAGTTCTTCTACCGTTCGAGCCTCCGGCAGAGGATGGACACTGGGAAACCATTCACCGGTACTGGACTCAGTCTGCCCGCTGCCCCAGGAATCAATATAGTTACTGTGTTGGTCACGCTCACGATTTCGCCTTCGTATCTTCTCTGGTTCCAGGTCCAGCACGCCGCGAACATCGCTGTGCAGTCGACGCATTGTTTCTTCGTCAATTTCCGCCGTACCCAGTTCAGGCCAGTCGTAGATGTATTTGTCCGGAGCTTGTACTCCGATGATGTCCTTGACTCCCCGATAAGGCTTCATTTTGATGCCGGTGGCATTGCCCACTCCGATGACCAGCGGGACCCGATCCGGTTGTTCGTGATGCAAAGTGGTCAGCACACGTTCCCGGGAAGTCATCGGCATCTCTCGTCTCCTCGAATATGGCAGGGGCTAGCAGGGTTCGTCGGTCCTGAATTGATTAGAAAGAGAACTCCCGGAGCAGAGAGATGCCGATGACTT
>Ga0255040_10000213_pt1 | contig 14169 bp, 15 predicted proteins | sample BC1_12_2_MG_FD_181711 | JGI IMG/M metagenome (GOLD analysis project Ga0255040, IMG submission 181711) | Seawater microbial communities from Strait of Georgia, British Columbia, Canada - BC1_12_2 | ecosystem: Environmental > Aquatic > Marine > Strait | place: Canada: British Columbia | collected... | reverse complement strand
CTGGCGAAAACCATACTTGATGGTTCCCCACGCACACCACGTATGGTCGCCTGGAAAAATTCGGAAGTTTCAACCGAGGATGCCCACGACCTGGTTGCTTATATAAAAAGTCTCTGGACCAGGCGTGAACTTGATTGTCAGGGACCCAAACACATGCAATGTATGTAGTAAGCATGAGGCAAATATCTATCCTATGCTCACTTTAATTTCTTTAAGAGGAACGTAATATGAAATCACTAGTAATGATAAAAACAACAGAATTTCTAATCCGGCTCGGACTGCTGGCCAGCCTGCTTTTTACCGCGACCGCACAGGCCGAAAGTCGCTGGTACGACCAGGCGACTGTAGATCGGGGTGCAACGCTGTTTGAACAGAACTGCGCATCCTGCCATGGTGTTAATGCCGAAGGTACCGCCGACTGGAAAAAAACCGACGCGGACGGAAATTATCCTCCGCCCCCATTAAATGGAAGTGCGCACGCCTGGCATCATAGTAAGAAATTGTTAACCCGAACCATCCTCGAAGGCGGGGCCAAACTCGGCGGTACGATGCCTGCTTTTGCCGGTAAGCTGACAGAACAGGAAATCGAGGCTGTGATTGCCTATTTTCAATCGAAATGGCCAGACCCGGTTTACCAGAAATGGGCCAGTGCAAACCAGGCTAGTGACATGCCGGCAATACCGAACATCGTCGAGACGCTGGAGCAGGCGACCGAGGAAAACAAAATGACGGCCCTGTTGAAGAAGCGACTGAGAAGCAGCCAGATCTCGGACCCGGTTGTCACCCCGCTAGCGGGATTGTTCGAAATCCAGTTCGGCACTGACTTTGGCTACCTTAGCGAAAACGGTCGCTACATTATCGTCGGTAACCTGATCGATCTGGAAACTGGACAGAATCTGACCAATATCACCAAGGGCAAAACTGCACTCGCCGCGATCAACAAGTTTGCGCTCGAAGACAAGGCAATTTTCCCGGCAATCGGGGAAGAAAAGGCGGTGTTGAATATTTTCACCGACACTTCCTGCCCCTACTGTAAGAAACTGCACGCCGAAGTTCCAAATTTACAGGCCGCCGGAATCTCGGTGCACTATTTACCTTTTCCCCGTGGTGGCAGCCGGGGCCCGGGTTACGCAACGCTGAAACAGGTCTGGTGTGCCAGCGATCGAGCCAACGCGATGAACATCGCCAAGGGTATCGAACAGGGCGAATTACCCGCGGGCGATTGTGCCAGCGCGGAACTCGTCGATAAGGGTTATGCGCTCGGTAATCGTGCTGGCGTCACCGGCACTCCGGCACTGTATAAATCCAATGGGGAAATTATTCAGGGCTATGTGCCGTACCAGCAACTTATTCCGCAGGTATTGAATAACTAGAAAGATCCGTCCATTTCGCGAATTGTTTACGCATTGGTCGTATAAGTGTTAGCTTTAGGTTTTTTTTAGCGAGTGAAGACATAGTGTTTTACAAAACCAGTGAGCATCATGGCTTGCCTCATGACCCATTCAAGAGCTGCATCGTACCAAGGCCTATTGCCTGGGTAAGCTCGGTTCACCCGGACGGGGTAATAAACCTGGCCCCCTTCAGCTTTTTCAATGGCCTCGCGAGTGACCCGCCGATGGTGATGATTGCTTTTACCGGGTATCACCAGGATGGGGGCGAAAAGGATACGCTGCACAATATAAAAAGTAGCGGTGAATTTGTTATCAACATGGTGCCCCTGGCGTTGAAGGATGCGATGAACGTCAGCTCCGCCCCGGCGAGCCATGAAGTCAATGAAATGGAACTGGCCGGACTGCATACGGAAGATTCGGTACTGGTAAAACCGCCGCGTGTGCGTGAAGCTCCAATCCACATGGAATGCGAGTTTTACCAGGAAATAAAACTGCCCTGCACCCTCGCGGACAGCATCAATACCACGATTATCGGCAGGGTCCTCGGCATTCACATCCGCGATGAAGTACTAAACGATGGCCTCATAGACCTCGACAGAATCAAGCCGCTGGCACGGTTGGGATACCAGCAATACACCGCGGTCGACAACGTATTCGTGATGACGCGTCCGCAGGATTGACGCGGCTGGATTTTCAGGCGTCGCCTGCTGGTTTCAGCGAAGCCTGAAATTCCGCCGAAACGCCGGGAGCAAATCTGGCCAGGCCCTGCGCCAGGAAATGTTCGCGCATCGGTTGCCCATTACCGCCAAGCGCCCGCATTTCCGCTAGTGGTGTCGAATGCTCTACCACCGGCCAATGGCCAGCCTGCATATCGGCACCCTCGGCCACGATATCCAGTGGATCGTCCTCGCTGATCGCCGGGCATTGTTCAAGCTCCATGAACTGCCAGGTCGCTTCCAGCGGGACATTGTTATGTGGATCATAAAAATAAATCGACCAGAGCAGGCCGTGATCAACCGCGCCTTCGACCTCGATAGCGGCCGCCTCGAGACGATCCTTGAGGGCAAACAATTCTTCCCTGGAGTCTACCGTAAACGACACATGATCAAATCCAAGTGGTAGATCGGTACGCTCACCGGGGAACTTGCGCTGCATTACAGTGGCGCCCTCGTACTCGAAGAAGGCGACATGGGTAGTTCCATCTCCAAGCTGGAAAAAATAATGCCGGTAACCGTCGTGCCCGATTCCGGCGCTGAGTTTCATCCCCAGCAGGTCGCGATAAAAGCGAATCGTGGTCACCATATCGTCGGTGATAAAGGCGAGGTGATTGATTCCTTGCAGGCTCATTATATTCACCCGATAGTTAGAGAGCTGGCTATTATAAACCCGATTTACTCGACTGTAACCGATTTGGCCAGGTTGCGCGGTTGGTCGATATCGGTGCCGCGCAGAACCGCGACATGATAACTAAACAACTGCAAGGGGATCGTCGACAGGATTGGCGTAATCCATCGGGTATCGCAATCCATCTCTACTACTACGTCATCGCTTGCCAAATCGAGATGCGCGCCGCGATGAGCAAACACGTACAACTTGCCGCCGCGCGCCTTGACCTCCTGCATGTTGGAGTGCAACTTTTCGAGCAGCTCATCATTCGGTGCAACCACTATCACCGGCATATCAGCATCAACCAATGCCAGTGGTCCATGCTTTAACTCTCCCGCCGGATAAGCTTCGGCGTGAATATAGGAGATCTCCTTGAGTTTGAGGGCACCTTCCATTGCAATCGGGTAATGCTCGCCACGACCGAGAAACAGCGCGTGCTCTTTGTCGACAAAATCCTCGGCAATGGTTTCAATCTGGGTATCCAGCTTGAGCAATTTCTCGATATTCCCTGGAAGCGAATTCAACTCACCGACAATTTCAGCGATCGTATCTTCGTCAAGACGTTGTTGCTTCTTGCCGAGCGCCGCCGCCAGCAGTAACATCGCCACCAACTGCGTGGTGAACGCCTTGGTCGAGGCAACCCCGATTTCCGGCCCGGCGCGAGTCATCAACACCAGATTGGATTCACGCACCAGCGATGATTCCGGCGCATTACAGATACTTAAACTACCGCAGTAATTTTTAGAAGTCAGACTTCGTAGTGCCGACAGTGTATCCGCGGTTTCGCCCGATTGTGACAGGGTGACGAACAGGGTATCTTTTGGTACCACCGATTTACGGTAACGAAATTCACTGGCGACCTCTACCTGGCAAGGCAGGTCGAGCATCGATTCGATCCAGTACTTCGCCACCAGGCCGGAATGGTAACTGGTGCCGCAGGCGATAATCTGGATATTCTTTACCCTCTCGAAAATTGCATCGGCCTCATAACCAAATATCGCGTCGAGTACAGCTTTGTCGCTAACGCGTCCTTCCAGGCATTCGGCGACCGCCTGTCCCTGCTCATGAATTTCCTTCAGCATGTAGTGGCGATACTCGCCCTTGTTGCCAAAATCACTACTCAATTCGCTGACTTTAACCTCGGGCTGTTTAGGCTTGCCGGCCGCGTCGTATACCTGGTAGTCGCGTTTTTTCAGCACGACATAGTCACCTTCTTCCAGATAGATAAATCTGTTGGTAACCGGCAAAAGAGCGGAAGCGTCGGAGGCCACAAAATTTTCCTTGATACCGATACCGACCACCAGCGGATTGCCGCGCCGACAGGCGACAAGGGTTTGCGGATCATCGATAGCAATTATGCCGAGCGCAAAAGCGCCTTCGAGTTCATCGACCGCCTTTTTTACCGCGGCAAATAAATCATCTGTAAAATAACTGTCGATCAGGTGCGCAACAACTTCACTATCAGTTTCCGAACTGAATTGATAACCCGCCTCGAGTAGACGCTCACGAATGCCTTTGTAGTTTTCGATAATACCGTTGTGTACCACCGCAATTCGCTGGTTGGAAAAATGTGGATGGGCATTGATTTCCGAGGGCTCACCGTGGGTAGCCCAACGTGTATGTGCGATACCGATATGTCCTGGCGGGTCTCCAGGCATCCTGGCCTCGAGTTCCCTGACCTTGCCAAGGGCGCGGTAGCGTTCAAGTTTACGCTCATCGATTAACGCGATCCCGGCGGAATCATAACCACGATACTCCAGACGATACAAACCCTCGAGTAGTATCGAACTCACATCGCGTTGTGCCAGCGCACCTACTATTCCACACATAGCTTAAATATCCTTCGGTTGCTTCACCGGTTTCGACCAACCATTGATTGTAACCTGTTTTGCGCGCGAAACTGTGAGCTTGTCCGCAGGGACATCCCTGGTGATGGTCGAACCCGCACCGATAGTCGCATTACGCGCCACGGTGACCGGCGCCACCAACTGTGTATCCGAGCCGATAAAAACCCCATCTTCGATAATGGTTGTAAATTTATTCACACCGTCGTAATTGCAGGTGATGGTGCCGGCACCGATATTTACCTCACTACCCATCTCGGTATCGCCGATATAACTTAAATGACTGACCTTACTGCCCCTGCCGATCTGCGCCTTTTTGGTTTCGACAAAGTTACCGATTTTTACCTGGTCATCACACTCGGTACCGGGACGAATGCGCGCAAAGGGACCGATACTGACATCGCGTCCAATCACCGCCTCGTCAATCCAGGTCATGGGCTTGATTTCGCTACCGGCGTCGATGCTGCTATTGCGGATCACGCAGTTGGCACCGATACGAACGTTATCTGCAAGCGTGACGATTCCCTCGAACACACAGTTCACATCAATTTGAACATCGCGCCCGAGCCTTATTTCGCCGCGGATATCGATGCGCGCCGGATCAAATATTTTTGCGCCCTGAGTCATCAAAGCATCAACCTGCCGTGCCCGGTAGAGGGCTTCTACTACCGCCAGCTGCTGTTGGTTATTAACTCCACTCACTTCACCGGGGTCTTCACATATGATCGCAGAGACCGAATCTCCCCTGGCCACCGCGATATCAACCACATCGGTCAAGTAGTACTCTCCCTGGGCATTCTTGTTGTCCAGAGAGGTCACCAGTTGGTGCAGGCAATCGCCACGGATCGCCATAATTCCGGAAAAGCACTCACCGATATCCAGTTGCTCCTGGCTGGCGTCTTTATGCTCGACAATCGCGCGCACAGAACCATCCTGCTGGCGCACAATTCGACCATAGTTGAAGGGGTTTGGGGGGACAAAACTCAGGATGCAAACTGCGGAATCGTCACCCTGCTCAATAATTCGTGCCATAGTTTCGGCACGGATAAGCGGTACATCGCCAAACAACACCAGCACCTCGTTACCGGGGTTGATCGCATCCAGGCATTGCGCCAGCGCATGCCCGGTACCAAGCTGCTCAGCCTGCTCAACAAAACTTATGTCCTGTTCCTGCATCACTGCATGCACCTGTTCGGCGCCATGACCCGTGACCACAATAATCTGCTCGGGTTCGAGTGCACGACTAGTGTCGACTACATGCCGCAGTAGTGGCTTGCCTGCCAAGTCATGGGTTACCTTGGGGCGCGCGGACTTCATGCGCGTTCCCTGGCCTGCGGCGAGAATGACAATACTCAATGACATAGAATAATACTAGAACAAAATCAGCGGCTTATTGTAATGGATTGCGGGTCCGGCCCGCAATGACGGCGCGCTGTTCAGTCGTTGCTACACCAGGGTTATGGTTCGAACAGATCTGTCTGTGAATTGCCTTGCGCAACGCATTGATAATCCTCCCCGTAGTCCTTGAACGCGATACCTTCGTGCTTTAACAGCCAGGCTTTGCGCTGCAGGCCACCTGCATAGCCGGTCAAGGTCCGATCGGCACCGATCACACGGTGACAGGGTACAATAATCGCGATCGGGTTCTTGCCATTCGCCGCACCGACCGCGCGAACCGCTTTGCGATTATTCACCATATCTGCGATATCACGATAGGACACTGCCTGCCCGAATGGAATCCTGGTCAGGCAATCCCAGATTGATTTTTGAAAACTTGTGCCCTGTTGATCTAAAGGCAAATCGAAGGATTTGCGCTTATCGTCGAAGTACTCCTGCAACTGTTGCTTGCAACTAATGGTGATCTCGTTGCGCTGAATTTCAGGCTCTTCCGTTTCGATGAAATCGACCCGGCTGATTCCCCGTGCGGTTGCCTCTATGACCAGGGTACCTATAGGAGTATTCATCGTGTCGACAAACATAGGCGGGGATGACGGATATATAAAAGGAGCTTATGCCCCTTTTATATACCTGTTACTTTTTGCGGAGCTTTTTGATCGCCGCGATTTGTGCTGCCGCGGCCAGTAGTTCGGCCTTGGCTTTGGCCACATCGAGATCCGATTTTTGATCGGCGAGCGCCTCTTCGGCGCGCTGCTTGGCCTCTATCGCGGCCGCCTCATCAAGATCATCGGCGCGGATAGCGGTGTCCGAGAGTACCGTGACCAGGTGCGGCTGGACTTCGAGAATACCGCCGGAAATGAAGAAAAACTCTTCCTTGCCGTCGCCCATATCGAGGCGGATTTCACCCGGTTTCAACGGCGAAATCAGCGGGGTGTGACGGGGCGCAATGCCTACCTCGCCCATCATTGCCGGTGCGTACACCATATATGCCTCACCGGAGAAGATTTGCTCTTCGGCACTGACGATATGTACCTGGATGGTATTTGCCATAACGCTACCCTACAGGGTCTTGGCTTTCTCGGCGACTTCTTCTATGCCACCAACCATGTAAAATGCCTGCTCCGGGTATTGATCCATTTCACCGTTCAAAATCTGCTTGAAGCTGGAAATGGTGTCCTTGACCGAAACGTATTTACCGGGGGATCCGGTGAATACCTCGGCGACAAAGAACGGCTGCGACAGGAAGCGCTGAATTTTACGCGCGCGGCTGACGGCAAGCTTGTCTTCCTCGGAGAGTTCGTCCATACCCAGAATCGCGATGATGTCCTTGAGTTCCTTGTAACGCTGCAACAGGCCCTGCACACCACGTGCGGTGTCATAGTGCTCGCTACCAACCACGTTCGGGTCGAGTATCCGTGAATTCGAATCGAGCGGGTCAACCGCCGGATAAATACCCAGTTCCGCTACCTGGCGAGACAGTACCAGGGTCGCGTCAAGGTGAGCAAAGGTGGTGGCCGGTGACGGGTCGGTCAAATCGTCCGCCGGTACATATACCGCCTGGAAGGAAGTGATTGAACCGGTCTTGGTTGAAGTGATGCGTTCCTGCAATGCACCCATTTCTTCCGCCAGAGTCGGCTGGTAGCCTACCGCGGACGGCATACGTCCGAGCAATGCCGATACTTCGGTTCCCGCCAGGGTATAACGATAAATATTGTCGACGAACATCAGTACGTCACGACCTTCATCACGGAAATGCTCTGCCATGGTCAAACCCGACAGCGCCACGCGCAGGCGGTTTCCAGGAGGCTCATTCATCTGACCGTAGACCAGCGAAACCTTATCGATAACGCCACCGTCCGTCATTTCATGGTAGAAATCGTTTCCTTCACGAGTACGCTCGCCCACACCGGCGAATACCGAGAAGCCGGAGTGCTCTACCGCGATGTTACGAATCAACTCCATCAGGGTTACCGTCTTACCAACACCCGCACCACCGAACAGACCGATCTTGCCGCCTTTTACGATGGGCATAACCAGGTCGATTACCTTGATACCGGTTTCCAGAATTTCAGTTGCGGTTGCCTGCTCGTCATAAGATGGCGGCACTCGGTGGATCGGCATACGTTTTTCTTCGCCGATCGGACCTTTTTGATCGATGGGGTTGCCGAGTACGTCCATAATACGTCCGAGCGTCTGCTGACCTACCGGTACCGTGATCGGCTCGCCGGTGTTGCTGACTTCGAGTCCACGACGCAAGCCTTCGGAGGCACCCATGGCGATGGTGCGGACTATGCCGTCGCCAAGTTGCTGCTGCACTTCGAGCGTCAAACCTTCGGCTGCATCGATCTTAAGCGCATCGTAAACCTTCGGAACAGCGTCTCGAGGAAACTCTACGTCGACGACCGCGCCGATTACTTCCACAACATTGCCTGTGCTCATTTGTTGATCCCCTGTTCTATCTTGATAAGTTAAACTGCCGCCGCGCCGGCTACGATTTCGCTGATTTCCTGCGTAATACTGGCCTGGCGTTCACGGTTGTAAATTAATTGCAACTCGTCAATCATGTCGCCAGCGTTATCGGTGGCGTTCTTCATGGCGATCATGCGCGAAGCCATTTCACAGGCCACATTTTCGACTACGCCCTGGTAAACCAGCGACTCGATGTAGCGATCAAGCACTTGCTCAAGCACTTCCCTGGCATCGGGTTCGTATATGTAATCCCAGTGGTGCTTGAGCTCGGTGTCATCCGAAGGCTCAATCGGTACCAGCTGAGTAATCTTCGGCGATTGCGTCATCGTATTGACAAACTCGTTACCAACCAGGTAGATAGCGTCGATCTCACCTTTTTCGTAGCTTTGCATCAACACCTGGATCGGGCCGATAATCTGGGCAATTTCCGGACTATCGCCGATATGGCTCGCCTCGGCCACCACCTTGGCGCCGATGCGCTTGAAGAAACTGAGCGCCTTGCCACCAAAGGTCACCACTTCAATTTCGATACCCTTGTCGTCGAGCTCGCCGATGTGATTCAGGGCTTTTTTGAACATGTTCGTGTTCAAACCGCCACAAAGACCCCGGTCGGTTGAAACTGCGACGATGCCAACGCGTTTGACGGGTCTTTCAATCAGAAAAGGATGCTTGTATTCGGTATGCGCACTCGCCACATGATGGACAACGGTCGCGATGCGCTCCGCATAGGGACGTGTCGCAAACATTTGATCCTGAGCGCGGCGCATCTTACTCGCCGCCACCATTTCCATCGCAGCGGTGATCTTCTGAGTGTTTTGAACACTCGCGATCTTGGTTTTTATCTCTTTGCCGCCAGCCATAGTCGAGAACCCCTAGTAAACGCCGTTCGCTTTGAAGTCTTCGATGGCCTTGCCGATGGCTGCCGCGATGTCATCGCTGTAATCGCCTTCTGCATTGATCCGGTCGAGCAGGTCGCCATTGTTGGAGCGAATGTGCGCCATCATCGCGGTTTCAAAATCTACGATCCTGGTGACGTCGACATCATCGAGGTAGCCTTCATTCGCAGCGTAAAGGGTGACACCCATTTCAGCGACATTCATCGGCGAGTACTGTTTCTGCTTCATCAGTTCGGTAACCCGCTGACCACGCTCCAGCTGCTTACGCGTAAATTCGTCGAGATCCGAAGCAAACTGGGCGAAGGCCGCCAGTTCACGATACTGGGCCAGTGCCAGACGAATACCACCGCCGAGCTTCTTGATGATCTTGGTCTGTGCCGCACCACCTACCCGTGACACTGAAAGTCCTGCGTTGATCGCGGGTCGGATACCGGCGTTAAACAGATCCGATTCAAGGAAGATCTGGCCGTCGGTGATGGAGATAACGTTGGTTGGTACGAAAGCCGATACGTCGCCGCCCTGGGTTTCGATGATCGGCAGTGCTGTCAGCGAACCCGTTTTACCTTTCACTTTGCCGTCGGTCAGGCGCTCGACTTCATCCGCGTTGATGCGCGAGGCACGCTCGAGCAGGCGCGAATGCAGGTAGAAAACGTCACCGGGGTAGGCTTCACGACCCGGCGGACGACGTAGCAGCAGCGATACCTGGCGATAAGCCCAGGCTTGCTTGGTCAGGTCGTCATAAATAATCAGCGCATCTTCGCCGCGATCGCGGAAGAATTCACCCATGGTGCAACCCGAGTAGGGCGCGATGTACTGCAATGCAGCGGAATCCGACGCATTGGCCGCAACCACGATGGTGTGCTCCATCGCACCAAATTCTTCGAGTTTGCGCACGACGTTGGCGATGGTCGAGGCTTTTTGTCCGATGCCGACATAAATACATTTAACGCCGGTGCCTTTCTGATTGATGATCGCGTCGATAGCAACCGCGGACTTCCCAGTTTGACGGTCACCGATGATCAGTTCGCGTTGACCGCATCCGATCGGCACCATCGAGTCAATAGACTTGAGGCCGGTCTGCATCGGCTGCGATACCGATTGACGCTCGATGACACCCGGCGCGATGCGCTCGATCGGCATGGAAATATCCGATTCGATCGGACCCTTGCCATCAATCGGTTCGCCCAGTGAATTGACCACGCGGCCCAGCATTCCTTCACCCACCGGGACTTCAAGAATACGCCCGGTACACTTGGCGGTATCGCCTTCTGATATGTGTTTGTAGTCACCCAGGATTACCGCACCGACCGAGTCACGCTCGAGGTTCAGTGCCATGCCGTAGGTGTTACCCGGAAATTCGATCATCTCACCCGACATGACGTCGGCGAGACCATGAATACGTGCGATACCGTCCATCAGACTGACAACAGTACCTTCTGTTCTCGCCTCGGCGGCACCTTCAAAATTCTTGATGCGATCTTTAATGAGTTCGCTTATTTCTGACGGATTAAGTTGCATCGCGTGTTATCCCGTAAATGTAATATTCTGTTATTTGTTGAGAGCTATCGTCAATTTCTGCATTTGCCCGCTGGCCGAACCATCGATCACCAGGTCACCTGCAGTGACGATGGCACCAGCGATCAGGCTGGTATCGATTTCGGTCGTAATGCTGACTTCTTTGCCGAGTCGTTTGGCCATGCTGCTGGCGATCATGTCCTGCTGTTCGGCGCTTAGTTCCTGCGCGCTACGTACCATCACCTCGATCTTGCCTTCAGCTTCCTGCTTGAGGATGGCAAACTGCGCGCTAATCGTCGGCAGTGCCGCCAGGCGGTCGTTTTCGGCAAGCAAGGCGATCAGGTTGCTGAAGTCTGTATCGGCTCCAACTCCTGCTGCAGTCAACACCGAAAGAAACAACTCAGCCAGTTCTGTGGCGAGTATCGCAGGCTGCTCGAACATGGCGAGCATGTCGGGATCGAGCGCAATCAAAGCTGCCTGCTGCAGGTTGTCCTGCCACTGTTGCAGCTTGCTGTCTTCCGATGCCAGTTCAAACAGTGCCCTGGCGTAAGGTCGAGCGGCGGTTTCGAAATCAGACATGGTTCAGGCCCTAGATCTGCGCGACCAGTTCATCGAGCACGTTCGCATGCGCTTTGGCATCGACTTCGCGCTTTAGAATCTGCTCGGCACCGGCCAATGCGATCACTGATACTTCCTTGCGCAGATGTTCGCGCGCAGAGTTTACCTGTTGATCGATATCGGCAGTCGCCGCGGTCTTGATCTTGTCGGCTTCATCGCGTGCAGCATCTTTGGCTTCGTCAACAATCTCGTTGGCACGTTTCTGCGCCTGATTGATGATTTCCTGTGCCTGCTGCTTGGCTTCACCGAGGCTTTCGCCGACTTTCGCCTGCGCTTCCTCGAGATCCTGCTGTCCACGTTGTGCCGCGGCTAAACCCTCGGCAATCTTCGCGGTCCGCTCTTCCAGTATCCCCATCAGCGGTGGCCATATATATTTCATGCAAATCCAGACAAACACGATAAAGGTTATCGTTTGTCCTATCAGTGTCGCATTGAAATTCATATTGCTGTCCTCGGTTCGTAACTGTCTGAGTCGTAACTGTCTGTGTCGTGCTTAAGCAACCGCGAACATCACGTACATTGCCAAACCAACGGCAATCATCGGGATCGCGTCGACCAGACCCATCATGATGAAAAACTGGGTTCGCAACAAGGGGATCAACTCGGGTTGACGCGCCGCGCCTTCCAGAAAACGGCCACCAAGAACGCCGATGCCTACAGCCGCACCGAGTGCGCCCAGGCCCATCATTAATGCGGCAGCGATATATAACAAGGCTGATTCCATGATTGTCTCCTAATAATTTAGAATGTGTTTAATAAATTGTTTAATAAATAACGTTTAGTGATCTGTCTGCGACGCCATGTCCAGATACACGATGGTCAGCGTCATGAAGATAAACGCCTGCAAGGTGATGATCAGGATATGGAACAACGCCCAAACCAGTTGCAAAATTCCACCTGATACAAAAAGCACCCCGAAACCTCCGCTGTACATGAGCGCGATCAGGATGAATATCATTTCACCCGCGTAGAGATTGCCGAACAAACGCAGGGAAAGTGAAACCGGTTTTGCGATCAGCGAGACGCCTTCCAGCACCAGGTTGAACGGCATCATGAATTTTGGGAACGGATGAAAGGCCAGTTCGGCGAAGAAACCGCCAGGGCCTTTGATTTTTATACTGTAGTAAAGCACCAGTGCAAATACCGACAACGCCATGGCGAAGGTAACATTGGGATCGGTGCTCGGAACTATCTTTAAATAAGGTATACCTACCAGGCTTGCGAGCCAGGGAATGTGATCGACCGCAACCAGGTCCATCAGGTTCATCAGGAAAATCCAGATGAAAATCGTCAAGGCCAGCGGCGCGACCAGGGGGTTCTTGCCCGAGAACGAGCCGCGCACCGAACCGTCGATGAATTCGATGATCATTTCGATAAAATTTTGCAGGCCGGTCGGCGCCTCGGTCGACGCTTTCAGCGCCGCCTTGCGAAAAATCCACAGGAAAAACAGCCCCAGCCCGATGGAGAAAAACATCGAGTCGAGATTAATTGACCAGAAGCCCATTTCCTTGATGTCGGCGGCGCCATGCGCGATACCCCAGCTACCATCTGCCTTCTGCCCATAGGTCAGGTTAGTCAGGTGGTGCTTGATGTACTCGCTTGAATTTGCGTAGCTGCCAGCCATATTCGATCAATTACCTTTCGTATAGAAAATTATAACAAACGGTGCTAACCAGCCGGACATTTGAATTAACACAAATCCGGCAAACAAAACAACAGGATCCCAGGGGTAATCCGTGGTGAAAGCGCCCATGAAAATCGCGCCCATAATCACCCATTTTCCTATCTCGGTTCGGTATGCGTAGCTCAACCACTGCGCCGCATCCTTATCTTCCGTACTTCTCAACATCCTCAAACTGAAGTATGTTTTTGGAACCAGAGCTGCCACGCAACCAGTCAGAGCCGAAATCAAGGCTGTGACGTCCCAGAGGCCTGTTGCTGCCAGGTAGGTAATCCCCAGGACATATTGAAAAACCAGTACTCCGATAATCTGATCGTTCATCGCTTTTCCGGACGTCATTTCAGATCGTCCTACCCCAGTAGAAAAAGCGGATGCAAATTATAACGGACTTAATCGCGAATAATCAATGATCGCGCTCAAATATATTTACAGCGTCAAATGTTCGAGTATTCCGTCGAGTTCGGCGCTGCTGTTAAAGCTGATAATCAGCTGTCCCGAACCCTTTTTACCTGGCTTTATCTTAACGCCGGCGCCTAGTTTTTCGCTGATCCTGGTCTCCAGCCGTTTGACGTCCGGATCACTTACGGCAGGTTTCGCCTTGCCCGTATTCTGCGCCGCAAGCGTTTTCTTTACCAACATTTCTGTCTCACGAACAGACAAACCCCGATTGATTACCAACCTCGCGACTTCAATTTGATCGTGGCGGATCAGCGCCAGTAAAGCGCGTGCATGGCCCATGTCGAGCAGACCCTCGTTGACCTGCTGCTTGACCGGCTCAGCCAGATCCAGCAGGCGCAGCAAATTGCTCACGGCCGCACGCGAGCGACCTACCGAATCTGCAACCTGTTGATGCGTAAGGTCAAATTCCTCGATCAGGCGCATAAACGCCTGTGCTTGCTCGAGCGGATTCAGATCTTCGCGCTGGATGTTTTCGATCAACGCAATGGCGGCTGTCGACCTGGCATCGAGTT
>Ga0255040_10000211_pt1 | contig 14272 bp, 9 predicted proteins | sample BC1_12_2_MG_FD_181711 | JGI IMG/M metagenome (GOLD analysis project Ga0255040, IMG submission 181711) | Seawater microbial communities from Strait of Georgia, British Columbia, Canada - BC1_12_2 | ecosystem: Environmental > Aquatic > Marine > Strait | place: Canada: British Columbia | collected... | reverse complement strand
TTCAGCGCGATGAAGTTGTGCAGCACATCGGGATTGACGCGCTCCAGGCCTTCGATGCGCACTTCGTCGATCTTGCCGCGCTTCGCCACCGTAAGGTCACCGAGACTGCTGCGCCAGGCGGCGTATTTGGCCGCAGGCAGGCTGTAGCGCGCCAGCTTCTCAGACAATGCGCGCGCCGCGGCCTCGCCGATCGGAATGGTCTCCGGGATCTTGTCGAAGCTCGTCGCCGTAATGTCATTGAGCACGACCTTGATTGCAATATCACGCTCGGTCAGCGTTTCGAGTTGCTTGCGCTCGTTCAGCTCGACCCCGAGCGAGGTTGCACGCCCGAGCACCGACAGCGCGTTGTTCAGGTCGCCGCGCTTGGGCGGCGGGTTGCCCACGGTCACCGCGATCACGACGTCACCGCAGCTCTTGCGCGCCACGTCCACCGGCAGGTTGCGTACGAACATGCCGTCGACGAGCAGACGGTCGTCCAGTTCGACCGGCGCAAAAGCACCGGGGACCGCCATGCTCGCGCGCATCGCCTGGGTCAGGTCACCTCGCTCGAGCACCACCATCTCGCCGCTCTCGATGTCGGTCGCCACGGCCTTGAACGGAATCGGCAGATCGGCGAAGCGGTTGGTCTGGCGCGCGCCGGCGACGATCCGCTTGAACAGATTTTCGATCTGTTGCGATGGAATAAGCCCCTTCGGCACCAGAACTTTTCCGTCCTTAATGCCGATTTCCAGGCCCAGGGTGAAGATGAAATCGAGCTCCTTGCGGCGCACCGGAATGTCTTCGCGCGGCGCGCTGCGAAACGTGTCCTTCCAGCTGATCGAGGTCATGATGTGATCGAGCGCAGCCGCGTCGAGGCCGGTCGCATAGGCCGCCCCGACCACAGCGCCCATCGAGGTACCCGCGATGCAGTCGACCGGCACGCGCAACTCTTCCAACACCTTGATGACGCCGATATGTGCGGCACCCATCGCCCCGCCGCCGCCGAGTGCGAGCGCAATGCGCGGACGCTTCGGCGTCGCCTGCGCCTTCTGCGCGCCCGCGTTCGCGCCAAGCGCGTGCACTGCGTGGACCAGGATCGCGAACGCCACGATCTTCCAAATTGGTTGTAGCCCGATGCGTGACATGACCGTTCTCTCAGGAGAAAAGGTGCAAAACAGCAAAAGTATACGGAAGCATCTTGCTATCCTTGCGCGTTTCCATGTCGGATGATGCCGTCGGCCCGCCCATGAGCACCCGTCCGCCCGCGCAGGTCGAATCACCCCGCGCCTGGCTGCGCCTGTTCACTTCGCTCGCGCTGATGACGATCGGCGGTTCCGGGATGTACGCGGTCATCGTCGTGCTGCCGCTCGTGCAGGCGGAGTTCTCGATCACGCGTTCGATCGCGTCGCTGCCCTACACCGTGACGATGGTTGGCTTCGGCCTCGGCGGCATCGTCATGGGGCGCCTGTCCGACCGCTATGGCGTGATCGTGCCGGTGCTGATCGGCGCGCTCAGCCTTGGGCTCGGCTTCATCGCTGCGAGCGCAGCACCGGGAATCCTGGTATTTATGCTGGTCCAGGGCGTCGTCATCGGCTTTCTCGGCAGCTCGGCGACCTTCGCCCCGCTGGTCGCCGATATCTCGTTCTGGTTCACCCGCCGCCGCGGCATTGCGGTGGCGATCTGCATCAGCGGCAACTATCTGGCCGGCGCCACCTGGCCGCCGATCCTGCAGTATTTCTTCGACGCCTATGGCTGGCGCACGACCTTTCAGGGCGTCGGCGTGTTCTGCCTGCTCGCGATGCTGCCGCTCTCGCTCGTGCTGCGCGGGCGTCCCCCCGCGCTCGAGGCAGCGACGACCGGGCCGGGCATCCGGCATGGCTCGTCCAAGCCGCTCGGCATGGCACCCGGCATGCTGCAACTCTGGTTGTCGATTGCCGGCGTCGCCTGCTGCGTCGCGATGTCGATGCCGCAGGTTCACATCGTCGCCTACTGCGGCGACCTCGGCTTTGGCGCCGCGCGCGGCGCGGAAATGCTCTCACTGATGCTTGGTTTCGGCATTGTCAGCCGCCTCGCCTCGGGCTGGATCTCGGACCGTATCGGCGGGCTGCGGACCCTGTTGCTCGGTTCGACCCTGCAGGGGATCGCGTTGCTGCTTTTCATCCCCTTCGATGAACTGGCGACGCTCTACGTAATTTCGGCGATGTTCGGCCTGTTCCAGGGCGGCATCGTGCCCTCCTACGCCATCATCGTGCGCGAATACTTTACCCCGCTCGAAGCCGGGCGCCGGGTCGGCACGGTCCTGATGGCGACGCTGTTCGGCATGGCGCTTGGCGGCTGGCTCTCGGGCGCCATCTTCGACCTCACCGGCTCTTACGACGCGGCCTTCCTGAACGGCATTGCCTGGAACCTGGTCAACATTACGATCGTCGTTGCGCTGCTGCGCCGCGCCGGCGGACGGCCGTTTACTTTTTCCAGCGCACGAGCAGGAGCAACGGCAGCACGATAAGCGACGTCAGGATGAAGAAATAGAAGGCGTCGATGTAGCCGATCATCGCCGACTGGCGCGCAATTTCCTTGCTTAGCGCGGCGAGGCCCTTGGCATCCGATACATTCCAGCCGCCCATGACCCAGGGCAGACGCAGGGCTTCGCTGTAGGGCGTCACCAGCGCACTCATTTCGGCGTAGTTGGTGCGCGCCATGCGCAGCGCCAGCGTGATGCTGATCGAGATGTGCACGCTCGAACCGATGTTGCGCACCATGTGAAAGATCGCCGACCCCTCTCCCACAAACTCGGGACGCAGGGTCGAGAAGGTCACCACCGTGATCGCGACCCACATCAGGCCGACGCCGAAGCCCTGCAAGGCCATCGGCCAGAACACACCGACCGTGGTCAGATTGATGTCGAGCTGGGCAAGCTGCCAGCCGGCGACCGCCTGCAGCAGGAAGCCGAGCCCGATCGTAAAGCGAGGATCGAAGCGGCTGGCCCAGATCATGAACGCGAAGGCGACGCAGGTCCCCGAACCGCGCGCGCCGAGCACGAAGCCGATTACCGAATCGGGGTAGCCGCTCACCCCCTGCAGCATCGGCGGCAGGAGCGTCATCGGGGTGAAATTGAGCATGCCGAATACGGTCACCAGCACGATGCCGATGACGAAATTCCGGTCGGCCAGCAGGAGCGGACTGAGGAAGGGACGTTGCGCGGTCAGCGTGTGGGAGATGAAGATGTAGAGCGCAAGCCCGCTGAGCGCCGCGTAGGTCACGATCTCGGCGGCGTTGAACCAGTCGGCGCGCTCGCCGCGGTCGAGCGTCAGCTGCAGGCAGGCAACCGCCACCGACAGCGCGAGAAAACCGGTCCAATCGAGGCGCAGGCGGCTGCGCTGACCCGCGCCGTCATGGATGAACAGCCAGGTGCCGACGAGCGCCAACAGGCAGAACGGCACGATCATGTAGAACACCCAGCGCCAGTTGTACATCTCGCTCAGGTAGCCGCCGACCACCGGACCGACAATCGGGCCCAGTGTCGCGCCGACCCCGAAGATCGCGATGACCATGCCGTGCTGCCGCTTCGGGTAGGTCGCAAGCACGATCGCCTGCGACACCGGCACCAGCGGCGCGCCGAAGGCGCCCTGCAGGGCGCGGAACAGGACCAGGCTGCCGAGCGAATCGGCCAGCCCGCAGGCGAGCGATGCGAGGCCAAACGCGACGACGCAGCCGTTACACACCCAGCGCCAGCCGAGGCGCGACACCAGCCACCCCGAAAGTGGCGTGATCACCGCGGTGGCGACGATGTTGGATGTCACGACCCAGGCGATCTGATCCTGGGTCGCCGACAGCGCGCCCTGCATCTGCGGCAGCGAGACGTTGGCGATCGTGACCGTCATCGCATACAGAAAGGTCACGGCGGTACAGGTGAACAGCACCAGGGCGCGCTGGATCGCGGCGCGCGTGCTCTCGTCATCCGGCAGCGGCATTGCCCGCGTGGTCATCGCATCGGCGCGCTTCAGGCGGTCGTTAGGTCAGTCACGCGTCGAGCAGGCGGTGCGTCGCAGCCAATGCCTTCGGCACCGCGACCGGCAGGTCCAGCAGCATCTGCGCAAAGCCCTTGCCGAGCGGATCGGCCCGCATCGAGGCGATGCCACCGCCGTCGAGCGCGTTCTCGAGCACGAAATTGAATCCACGGATGCCCGGCACGTCGTAGCGCGTCACCGGACCGTCGACGCAATAGGCGAAATACGCGGCGACCCGCGCCGCCGTCACTTCATGGGCGATGACCGGCAGGAAGTCTTCATGGCGCGCGAGCACGCCAATGTTTTCGGTATTGCCCTTGTCGCCGCTGCGCGCCCAGGCGAGTTTCACCAGCGGCAGGTCGACGCTTGCGTCCCGGGGTAGCGCAAATTCCGCATAGCGGCGCGGCGCGGTGGCGTTCGCGGCGCCCGCCGCGCCCGTCTCTGGCGACCAGGCTTCGTCCTCGCCGTCCATGCGCACCCTGACCGAGACGTCGGTCTTCGGCACCAGGAATGAAAACAGCTTCACCACCGGCGTCGGCGTCTGCCGACCGAGCCCGGCGCCCGTGGTACCGGGGGACCAGGACGTTCCCGCAGGCGCCACTTCGCGCGCGAGGATTTCGAGCGGTTCGCGCGCGGCGTGTTCGGCGACCAGGCGCATGATCGCCTCGCGCACCCGTGGCGTGCGGCTGTGGGGCCCGTAAACGGATTCCGCGCCGAGCGCCTCGATGCGCGTCCTGCGGTAGTCGGGAAGACCGCGCGCCGCGAAGATCGCGCGCGTGCGCTCGAGTATCGCTTCGCCGGTGCGCTGCGCCTTGCGCGCCGCGTCGATACCGATGAGCGTAAGCTGCGCGCTCAAGCGGTAGCCATCGGCATAGGTCGCCGCGACCTTGTACGTGGGCGTCGGCGCCGCGCCGCGTGCGCCGCTCACCTGCACGCGGTGCTCGCCCGCCTGGATCATGCGTACGTCGGTGAAGTCGCACACCACGTCGGGCAGCACATACTGGCCGGGGTTGTGCACTTCATAGAGCATCTGCTCGCCCACCGTCGCCGGCGTGACCAGCCCGCCGGTGCCCTCGGGCTTGGTGACGACGAATGTCCCGTCGGCGCTGCACTCCGCGATCGGGTAACCGATGTTCGCCCAATCCGGCACCTGTTCCCAGTCGGTATGCAGTCCGCCCGTGGCCTGCGCGCCGCATTCGAGCAGATGGCCCGCAAGGCTGCCGGCTGCGAGTTGATCGTAGTCGGTCGCCGCCCACCCGAACGCGTGGATCAGCGGGCCCAGTTCGACCGCGCTGTCGACGCAGCGCCCGGTGATCACCACCTGCGCGCCCCGATCGAGCGCCTGCGCAATCGGGAAGGCACCAAGGTAGGCGTTCGCACTCACGATCCGCGGCGGCAGGGCTGCGCCGCTCCACAGATCGCGCACGTCGCGCGCGCGCAGCGCGTCGATAGTCGGCATCAGATCGTCGCCTTCGATCACCGCGATACGCAGCTTGACGCCTGCCGCCGCCGCCACCTTTGCAACCGCAGCCGCACAGGCGGCCGGGTTCAGGCCGCCCGCGTTGCTGACCACGCGGATGCCTTGCGCCACGACGTCGCGCACCACGCTGTGCATGACGATCGCCGGAAAGTCGGTTGCGTAGCCAAGGTTGGGATCCTTTTGCTTGGCGCGCGCAAGGATCGACATTGTCAGCTCAGCGAGATAGTCGAACACCAGGTAGTCGATTCGTCCGCCGCGCACGAGCTGCGGCGCAGCGACGCTCGAATCGCCCCAGAATCCCGCCGCGCAACCAATGCGGATCGTCTTTGGTGCCATCGTTCCCGAGTACGGTTCTCTCAAGTCCTTGCGTCGCGTAGGGTAATCGATCCACGCCCGCCGCTGAATCCGTTTTGCTATAGGGGGCGCTTGTACGGTTTAAACTGCTTCGCGCCATGAATCAGATCCTTCCGCAATCCCACCTGCACCCGGCCGCGGCAGAGCATGCGCGCGCCAAAGTCCAGCAAGCGGGATTCCCGGCCGACGAGGTTCATGCCTGGTCCGGCGGCTGCCCCGCGCAGGTCACCGACTTTGCGGCGGACCGCAAACGCTTCGCTGCCTTCTGGCGGGCGACGGCCACATTGCTCGAGCGCTTGCCGCCACGCGGGAAGCGCAAGCCCGCCGAGCAGGGTGCGGCCGAACAGCTCCTTGTCACAGCGCGCGACGCACGCGAGCGCTTCCTGCGGGCCTACGTCGTCCTCGTCTACGATGCGCTCACCGGGCAGCGCGCGGATTTCCTGCGCGTCGATACGCTGTGCGAACGCGCTGCCCTCAGCTATCCGGGCCTGGTGCCGGACCGCGCAACGCTCGCGCTCGAGATGGCGCGGCCGCTGCGCGAGAAGGACGGCCACGAAATTGATCAAGGCGCGTTTCTCGCCCACGTCCTCGCCGATCCCGCCGCCGGCGAACACCTGTGCCATGCCATGCTGCTGCCACGCGAAGACAGCCTTGCCCGGCTGGCCGAGCTGGAGCGATCCGGGAAAATCGATCTCGGTGCCGCGACGCTGCGCCGCGAAGGCCGCGCCTCGATCGTCACGCTGACGAATCCGCGGTTCCTCAACGCCGAGGACGAAATGACGCTCGACGCAGCCGAGATCGCGGTGGATCTGGCGCTGCTCGATCCGCAGACCGAGATCTGCGTCCTGCGCGGCAGCGCGGTCGATCATCCCAAATACGCGGACCGGCGCGTGTTCGGCGCGGGCATCAATCTCACCCACCTCTACCTCGGGCGGATACCGTATCTTTTTTACCTGATGCGTGATCTCGGCTGCGTCAACAAGATCTACCGCGGCCTCGCGCTACGCGACGTTTCGCCGGAGGAAACGCGCGGCAGGACCATCGAGAAACCCTGGATCGCGACGGTGGATTCCTTTGCGATCGGCGGGCATTGCCAGTACCTGCTGGTGATGGACCATATCATTGCCGCGCGCGATGCCTATATGACGCTGCCCGCACGCAAGGAGGGCATCATTCCGGGTGCCGCCAACATGCGCCTGCCGCGCTTCGTCGGCGACCGCATTGCGCGCCAGGCGATCTTGCTCGAACGCCGGCTCGACTGCGACAGTCCCGCGGGCCTTCTGATCTGCGACCAGGTCGTCGCGCCCGAGGCGATGGACGCCGCGCTCGGGCAGGCAATTGCGAACTTCACCGGGTCGGGCGCAGTCAGCGCGGCGGGCAATCGGCGCGCGCTGCGCGTCGTGCAGGAGCCGCTCGACAGCTTCCGGCGTTACTTTGCCGCCTATGCGCGCGAACAGGCCTACTGCCACCTCAGCCCGGCCTTGATTGCGAATCTCGAGCGGCATTGGAACGCTCATCAGCGCAAAATCTAGGCGACAAATTAAGAGGGGTCAGACCCCGAAACCCAAAAGGGGTCAGACCCCGAAACCCAAAGGGGGTCAGACCCCGAAACCCAAAGGGGGTCAGACCCCATTGTGATATTCGAGGGCCGTCAATCATCTAAAAGGGGGTCTGACCCCCTGGTCTCACTTGCCAAACGTCAACGCCAATCGCTTGCTGTCCGACCTCACCACCCTGCGCTCAATCGGCGCGCAGGATCCGGGCGTCGTACGCCCGGCTTTCAGTCCGAAGGACATGGAGGCGCGGCGCTGGCTCGCCGAACGATTCAGCGCAGCCGGGCTCGAGTCGAGCATCGACGGCGTCGGTAATGTCCTTGGGCGTTCGCCCCGACCGAGCAAGGCGCTGCTCATCGGCTCGCACTCCGATACCCAACCCACCGGCGGTTGGCTGGACGGCGCGCTCGGAGTGATCTACGCGCTCGAAGTCGTCCGCGCGCTGGCCGACGATCCCACAACCGCGGCGCTCGCGGTCGACGCGATCTCGTTCCAGGATGAAGAGTCCCGCTTTCTCGGCTGCCTCGGCAGTCGCTCCTTCGCCGAAACATTGACGCCCGACCAGGAAGTGGGCGCGAAAGACAGTGACGGTGTCACGCTCGGCGATGCACTAGCGGCTGCCGGCCTGCGCGATGTTGCGCGTCTGCGCGCCGATCCGTCACGCTACGCGGGATTTCTCGAAGCCCATATCGAACAGGGTCCGCACCTCGAGGACGACGCGAAGCGCATTGGTGTAGTGACCACCATCGTCGGTGTGCGCGGCCTGCGCATCGTGTTCCGTGGCGAGCAGAACCATGCCGGCACGACGATGATGGCGCGGCGGCGCGATGCGGCCGCCGCGCTGTTCGATTTCGCCAGCGCGGTAAATCGCGAGTTTCCGCAGGCCGCCACGGCGCGCAGCGTCTGGACCATGGGACGCGTGCGGGTCGTGCCGAACGCGACCTCGATCGTCCCGGGTTACGCGGAGCTCGATCTGCAGTTTCGCGATATCGATCCGGCGGTGCTCCACCGGCTCGAAGCACTCGCCGCGCGCCTGGTCGCGGAGGCAAACGCGCGCGGTGGCGTGCAAATCGAACTGCAGCGGGCACGTGCGCCGATTGCGCCGACGCGAATGGATGACGGACTGCGACGCCATCTGGCGGCTGCCGCAGAACGCCATGCGCCAGGAAAGTGGATCGAGATGCCGAGCGGCGCCTTCCACGACGCCGGCATCGTCTCGGCCCGATTGCCTGCAGCGATGCTTTTCATCCCATCAATTGGCGGCATCAGCCACGACTTCGCCGAGAACAGTCATGACGAGGACATCGTGCTTGGCTGTCAGGTGATGACGGATGCGGCGGCGATGATTCTGGGCTAAGAAAAGGGGTCAGACCGCTGAAGGGGTCAGACCCCTTTTTTGATGAATGATGGCCTTCGATCATCACAATGGGGTCTGACCCCATTCGCCTGCAAGGATCGATTAACGTGCCGCAGAAAAAACAATTGCCTGCAGCGGCGTACGCATCGGGTTGTCTCCAAATGCCTCGATGACCTTATCGGTGACTGCGGTGATGACCTGCGCCGAGGTGGCCGTGCCACGCGCATGTATCTCCAGAATGCCGGGGTTTCCTGCCACCAGTCCTTCAGCTGCGTGCGCCGCAGAGGGTCGTTCGACAACGGTAGGCACGACGGCGATGTCGATCCCGACGAAACCGGCTTCGTGAAGCAACAGCTTTACGGGGTCTATTTGATAGAACCCGAATGGCATTGCGAGAAATGTCGGCGGATCCTCGGTGAAGAAGCCTGCAATAGTATCGAATGCAATTCGAACGATTGGATTCCGGTCGAACGAGTCCCACACGTTGAACAGAAGCTGACCGCCAGGTCGTAGCACCCGAGCAGCCTCTTTAAGCGCAACCAGCTTGTCCGGAAAAAACATAATACCGAACTGGCAAACCACGGCATCAAACGTCGCATCATCGTAGGGCAACGAAAGTGCACTCGCCTGTTCAAATGCAGCGTTACGCAGTCCACCATGCTTCGTACGCGCGAACGCCAACATGGGTTCGTTGAGGTCGGTCGCGGTGATCTCCACGCTGTCGGGCAACGCCGTTCGGAGAAACGCGGTGGCAATCCCGGTCCCACATGCGGTTTCCAACACCTTGCCGCCGGCGGAAATACGCAACCGATTCGCGAGATCTTCAGCGTAGAAGTGGAACAGTAAGGGGCCGAGGTGTTCGTCATACGTTTCCGGGATCGAACCCACGAACTGCGTGTGTGTATCAGACATCTGCTGGAGACCTCACCCGCCGTCTCGGTGGAGCGACCGTTGTCAGACCTTGTAACAGCCGTGCTCGATTTCATCCAGCAGCGGCGGCGCTGACGGAGACCAGCCGAGTTCTTCCCGCGCGCGCACCGCCCGCACGCGACTGTTCGAACCCATCGTGTAGCGTGCGCCACCCTCGCCCCACTCGGCAACGGCTTCCTCGACGCTCAGAGGTTCCGTGCGCCCACCGTAGCCCAGCATCCGACTGACCGCATCCGCCAGCGCACGCATCGAGGTTTCACCGTTCTCGGCGTAATAGAACGCGCCGCCCGGGGCGTGCGTCAGCGCCCGCAGATAAAGGTCTACGAGATCATTGATATGAACATTCGACCAGATATTCGCGCCTGCCCCGACGTGGCGGCCAACGCCGTGTTTCTTCGCCAGTTTGATCATCCACGGCACTTGAATACTGTCCGCCGATGCGCCAAGTCCAATGCCGTAGATCAGTGGCGGACAAATCACGATGGCGCGAAGCTGGTCGCCGGATGCAGCCAGAACCGCGTCGTTCAACGCGACCCGGCCTGCGCGCAATGGAAGCGGGTCGACGGGCGTCGTTTCGTCGTAAATCGTTCCCGGCCGTTCGCCATCCGCAAGGTCCGCAACGATACTGGTGCCACTGGATTGGATGAACGTCTTGCCGCTGTCGCGCAGGGCGTTCAAGAAAACATCCGTGACCTGGCGATTGTCCGAGTTCGCGATGTTGACTACCGCATCGGCGGCGAGCGCCGCACGTTCCAGCAGCTGCGCATCGGCAAGATCGCCGATCACCGGTTCGATGCCGAAACGCCTGACCTCACCGGCACGCGCGTCGCTTCTCACCAGCCCCGTCACCTCGTGGCCGGCGCTGATGAGCGTCACCGCCACCGAACCACCGATGTAACCGGCAGCGCCGGTGATAAACACCTTCATACGGTTTCTCCGCACAGGTTCCGGGCGATCCTTGTGATTAACGTATTCAAGACTTATCCACAGGGGTCTGACCCCTTTCTCGCTCTTGCCGGATCGCGTCGACTGATTCGGGATTGACCAGCGTAGACAGATCGCCCGGATCGAGGCCGAGCCAGGCGGCGCGAATCACGCGCCGCATGATCTTCAGGTTGCGCGTCTTCGGCAGCTCGGGCACGAAGGTCACCGCCTTCGGCCGGAACGGCACGCCGAGCCCGTGCACCACGGTCTCGATCACTTCCTCCGCGAGCCGGTCGTCGCCGGGTATGCCGGGCTTGGGTGCGGCGACGCAGACCAGCGCGCTGCCCTTCACCGGATCGGGTACGCCGACCGCCGCCGCTTCGGCGAACTTGCCGGTCGCCATCAGCAGCGATTCGATCTCGGCCGGCCCGGTGCGTTTGCCGGCGATTTTCATCGTGTCGTCGGAGCGCCCGTAGATGCGCCAATGCCCTTCGGCGTCGCGGCTCGCGAAGTCGCCGTGGTGCCAGACGCCGGGCCAGGTGTTCCAGTAGGTTTCCAGGTAACGCGCGTCGTCGTTCCACAGCCCGCGGGTCAGGCCAATCGTGCGCCCGCGCATGACGAGCTCGCCGACGGTGCCCGGTGCGACGCTCACGCCGTTATCGTCGACGACATCGGCGCCGATGCCGAGCACCTCGGCGTTGAAACCGCAGGGCTTGATCGGCTCGACGACGGTCGTCACGACGATGCCGATCATCTCCGTGCCGCCGGAGAAATTGAGGATCGGTACGCGGCGCTTGCCAACGCGATCGAACATCCACATCCACGCGTCCTCGGTCCAGGGTTCGCCGCTCGAGATCGCGATGCGCATCGCCGACAGGTCGTAGGTCGACGCGGGATCGCTGTTCTGCGCCATGAAGGTGCGCACGGTGGTCGGCGCAATGCCGAGGTAGCTCACCCGGTGCTCGGCGCACAGGCGCCACATGCGGTCCTGATCGGGATAATTCGGCGCGCCCTCGACCAGGATGTAGTGTCCACCCATTACCGGCGTGCCGTAAACCAGCATCGGTCCAACGACCCAACCCATATCCGAGATCCAGAGCAGGACGTCGTCGGGCTTGTAGTCCTGCATCAGACCGAGGTCGATCACACACTTCATCGGAAAGCCGGTGTGCGTATGCACCACGCCCTTCGGTTTGCCGCTCGTGCCCGATGTGAATACGAGCAGGTAAGGCGCCTCGGCCTCCATCTCTTCGGTCGGCGAATCCTCGGCGCGCCCATCGAGCAGTTCGTGCCACCAGTGGTCGCGCCCCGCGGTCCATGCGACCGGCGTGCCGGTATGGCGTACCACGATCACGTGTTTGATCGACGGCGCGCGCTGCGCCGCCTCGTCAACGATCGCCTTGGTGTCCGCGGGCCGACCGCGGCGCAATGCGCCGTCGGTGGCAACGAGCGCCTTCGCGCCGGAGATCTCGACGCGCGCGGCGATCGCGTCGGCGCCGAAGCCGGAGAACAGCGGCATCGCGATCGCGCCGATCTTCGGGATCGCGAGCATCACGATCGCGGCCTCGGGTATGTTCGGCAAATAGGTCGCAATGACATCGCCGCGCCCGAGCGCGAGCGCGCGCAGGCCTTCGGCGCAGCGGCAAACCTCGCGATCGAGGTCGCGATAGCTGAAGCTGCGCTGTTCGCCGCCTTCGCTGATCCAGTCGAGCGCGGTCCGCTCATAGGTCGGCGTGCCACGCCAGCGATCGAGCGCGTTCAGCGCGACGTTCGTTGTGCCGCCGATGCACCAGCGCGCCCATGGCGCGCCGTTCGATTCGTCGAGGATCCTTTCGTACGGCCGATAGAAACGAAAGTCGACGTGCTTGAGCAGCTGATCATGGAACCAGCCTGGATCCGCGTCTGCGCGCCGCACGAGCTCGCGGTAGCTCGCGACGCCGGCAAAGCGCATGAACGCCTGCAAGGTGGACGCCTCGATCGTCGCGCGATCGGGATGCCAGGCAGCCTCGTCAATGGTCATGTTGTCTCATGAGCGCGGGATGGTGCGACGCAATAGCAAACCGCTGAAAAGTATAGGCGACGTCGCCTTTGTTTCACAGCTTGTCCGAGGTCAAGCACCATAAAGATCGGGCGGTTATGATGCATCGAAGCGCGCAAAAACGACGCAGACAAGAAGACCTGCATGTTACGTGAGCAACCCGATCCTCGGTTCGTCAGCCACCTTACCCGCGACAGCTACGGGATCATTCTGGCGGGCGGGCGTGGCAGCCGCCTCGAGGACCTGACCGACTGGCGCGCGAAACCCGCGGTCCCCTTCGGCGGCAAGTTCCGCATCATCGACTTCACGCTGTCGAACTGCGTGAACTCGGGGGTGCGCCGGATCGGCGTCGCCACGCAGTACAAGGCGCATAGTTTGATTCGCCATCTGCAGCGCGGCTGGAGCTTTCTCGACGGGCGCATCCGCGAGTCGATCGACATCTTGCCGGCACAACAGCAGGTCGAGGAGTTCTGGTATCGCGGCACCGCCGATGCGGTGTTCCAGAACCTCGACATCCTGCGCACCGATGGCTGCAAGTACGTGCTCGTACTTTCGGGCGATCACATCTACAAGATGGATTACGGGCGCATCCTCGCCTATCACGCCTCGTGCCGCGCCGACATGACGGTGGCCTGCGTCGAGGTGCCGGTCGCCGAGGCACCGGCTTTCGGCATCATGGAGGTTGCCGACGAAAATCGCGTGATCGGCTTTTTGGAAAAGCCGACGGATGCGCCGTCGATGCCGGGACGCGCGGGCTACTGCCTCGCCAGCATGGGTGTCTACGTGTTCAACGCCGACTTTCTCTTCGAGCAGCTGGTGCGCGATGCAGACGACCCAAAGTCGAGCCACGACTTCGGCAAAAACATCATTCCGCATGCGATCTCGCGCTACCGCGTCTACGCACACCACTTCGCGGACAGTTGCGTCGGAACCCCTGGCGCGACACCCTACTGGCGCGATGTCGGCACCCTGGACGCATTCTGGGAAGCCAACCTCGAGCTGACCAAGATTACGCCCGAGCTCAACCTTTACGATCCGGAGTGGCCGATCTGGACCTTTCAGGAACAGCTGCCGCCGGCGAAGTTCGTGTTCGACGAGAAGGACCGGCGCGGAATCGCGGTCGATTCGATGGTTTCCGGCGGCTGCATCGTCAGCGGCGCGACGGTACGCCGCTCGGTGCTGTTTTCCAACGTACGCGTCGAAAGCCACGCGATCGTGGAGGATTCCGTGGTGCTGCCTGATGTCGAGATCATGCCCGGCGCGGTGCTCCGGCGCACGATCATCGATCGGCAGTGCCGCATTCCCGAGGGCCTCGTCGTCGGCGTCGATGCGCAAGAGGATCGCCGGCGCTTTCGCCGAACCTCGCGCGGCGTCACGCTGGTCACGCCGGAAATGCTCGGCCAGCGCGTTCACCAGATGCGCTAACGGGTGCAGTGTGGGCGGTGTGCGCACGAGCGGTGATACCATCGCCGCCTGCGGCAACGCGCAGCGTCTGCGCGCCGCGTACCTAAAAGGTCATGCGCGGCACCTCGTTTCGTCTCGACGTTCGTCCTGAACTGCCGGACCGGCTCAAGCGGCTCGAGGAGCTGGCGAACAATCTCTGGTACAGCTGGGATCGTCCGGCGCGCACCCTGTTCGCGCGCCTCGATT
>Ga0255040_10000208_pt1 | contig 14330 bp, 13 predicted proteins | sample BC1_12_2_MG_FD_181711 | JGI IMG/M metagenome (GOLD analysis project Ga0255040, IMG submission 181711) | Seawater microbial communities from Strait of Georgia, British Columbia, Canada - BC1_12_2 | ecosystem: Environmental > Aquatic > Marine > Strait | place: Canada: British Columbia | collected... | reverse complement strand
AGGCTATCGCAAGCGCACAAGCATGGAATTGCCGGAAGACGGACCAGGATGGTCGCGCTGTTGATGGCCAGTATTCTTTTTGTTGCGTGCAGCAAAGGCGACGGTGTGCAAATCGGAACGGGACAATCCGCCGACCCGGTCATCATCGATTTTCCCATCGCTTACATAAAGTCTCCGCTTCCAACGGACGACAACGGTATTTTTCAACAACAGGACTTGCGCGAGCAGATCACTTTCGATTTTGGTGCTGACCTTTTCTATCGCGATCGTGCGGCTGTCGGGGCCTTGCCAGTCAACATTACAGAAGATGTGTCGATGGGTATGGCTGCGATTCGAGACGTCGAGATTGACTACGACGGCTCTCGCTTGTTGTTCTCCATGCGTGTTCCTTTCGATCCCGGCGTAGATGTCGAGGATCAGGTTGCAACCTGGAACATCTGGCAATACACGTTCGAAACAGACGAGTTGATTCGCGTTATATCCTCGCCGCTTACTGCAGAAATCGGCCATGACATCATGGCGAAGTTTTTGCCGGACGGGCGCATTATCTTTTCGTCGACTCGTCAGACAGCGTCGCAGGGTTTGTTGCTTGATGAGGGCAAGAGCGGATTCCCGGCGCAAGATGAAGACGATAACGAGTTCGCATTCAATCTTCATGTGATGGACGCTGACGGTAGTAACATCAAGCAGGTCACATTCAACCAGAGTCATGACATGGACCCTTCGGTTCTTTCGAATGGCCAGGTTGTTTACAGCCGCTGGGATAACAATCAGTCCAACAACGCGGTCAATTTGTACCGAATGAATCCGGACGGCTCCGCTAACGAATTGCTCTATGGACAGCAGAGTCACAATACTGGCGCCAACGGCGAGACCATTCAGTTCGCACAGCCGCGTGAGGTAGAAGACGGACGCGTCATGGTTCTGGCGCGCCCTTTTACTGACACTGAAGGCGGCGGTGATCTGGTGTTCATCGACACAGTGCAATACCTCGAAAACACCCAGCCAACAAAAGACAATATCGGCGTGTTGAGCGGTCCGGCGCAGGTCGATGCAACCGTGAATGATGTTTCGACAGAACCCGGCGTCCCCTCAACCGGTGGCCGGTATTTTTCGGTTTACCCGATTCAGGACGGTACGGACCGACTGATGGTGAGCTGGACCCAGTGCCGCTTGCGAGAAATTCTTCCGGACGATGGCGACGCGGGAACGCTTGATGAGCGGATCGTCGCCTGCACAGACGAAAATCTTCTCGGCGTGGTGATCGTTGACCCGAATGATCCGACTCCGCCGGCGCCCGTCGTTGGTGATTTTTTCGTAGCGCCGCCGCTCTACGGTATCTGGATTTACGATCCGCGTGATGATACGCAACTACCGATTGTTTCGGGCGAAGAAGGCTTCATGTTTACTGACGTTGTATCTGCTGATTCGCGCCCGACACCACCTGTTATTGTTGACGGACTGAATAACTCGACGCTTGATCCTACGATGGCCGACAACGGCGAGGCCATACTGAATATTCGCAATGTCTATGACTTTGACGGAGCATTCTTGCCGGGTATCGATCCCGTTGTGATGGCCGATCCCTTGCAGACTCCTGCCGCCGCTCGTCCTGCTCGATTCCTGAGAATCGTGAAAGCGGTTTCGCAGCCGGAAGACGATATTCGAGACATCGACAATTCGGCGTTTGGTGTCACGACGATTTTCGGCATGAAAGAAATCGTTGCTTACGCGATGATTGAGCCAGACGGTTCTGTCATTAGCAAAATTCCGGCCAATGCCGCGTTAATGATCAGCCTTGTTGATGAAAACGGCATGCAGATTACGCAGCGGCACCGGAACTGGATATCTGCAGCGCCAGGCCAGGAACTGAAGTGCAACGGCTGCCACGACGCCAATAGCGGCGAATCCCATGGTCGTATTGATGCCTTTGACAGCGCCTATGCGGGTGCGACGGTCGCCGGTGTCGCGTTCCCAAACACGGATCCGAAGTGGTTTGTCGGTGATGTAGGCGAGACCATGGCCGAGGTGCGCGCACGAATTACCTGCGCGACCCCGGATCCAGTGACGCTGGACTTGTGCACATCCATCGAGCCATCAATGGATATCATCTATCGTGATGTCTGGACGGCAGACCCGGCCGTTGCCGCGAGCAATGTCGATATCGATTACCTGTATCGGGATCTCACAACGACCCCACCGACGTCTGTCGCCTGCCAGGACGACTGGCAATGGCGCTGTCGCAGTATCATCAACTACGAATCGATCATCCATCCGATATGGAGCCAGCCACGAGTGGTCATGGTCGACGCTGACAATGATCCGCTCACGCCGGATGTTCCGCTGCTCGATATGAACGGCGACCCGGTCAATAACAATTGCCTGAATTGCCATACGCCGTTCGATACGGTGCTAAATGTCGCGAGAGTCCCCGCCGGACAGTTGGACCTGGAAACCGGTCCGTCCGTCGATCAACCCGACCATCAGAACGCCTATCGCGAGCTGTTAGTTACTGATAACCTTCAGATATTGGATGCTGGCGGTATGGTAGTCGATGCAACCGAGGTCATAGGGCAGGATGCCAACGGAGACGATATTCTCGCCTTCATACCGACTCCGCCCCCAGCCTCAGTTGGTAGCGCAAGGGATTCGAGCGATTTCTTTGACCGATTTAACGATCAGAACGATCTTATTCACTTCAATATTTTGTCCAAAGCGGAGCAGCGTCTCATCGCCGAGTGGTTGGATGTCGGAGCCCAGTATTTCAACAATCCCTTCGACGCCCCAGCCAACTAGCATCGTTTGGCTCGGATGCCTTATCGCGGCCGTACTTCAGATGTTTCTGATAGCGCCGGCTCGGGCAGCCGATGATTATCGTACGGTAACGATAGCGGATCCTTATCTGGAAATGCGGACGGGTCCTGGTCGTGGTTATCCGATATTCAATGTCGTTGATCGCGGCGAGACCGTCGATGTTCTGATGCAACGCACACAATGGTATCTTGTACGGACTGACGACGACAAAGAAGGCTGGGTTGATCGCGGCCAAATGGAGCAAACACTTCAGTCGGACGGCAAGCCCGTAAGTTTCAAAGAGCTGGGTCTTGAAGACTTCAGCAATGCCAAATGGGAAGCGGGTTTGCTGGCAGGTGATTTCGGCGGTGCCAATATCGTTTCACTTTACGGCAGCTATTCGTTGAATCCCAATGTCTCGGTTGAGCTTTGGGGATCGCAGATACTTGGCAATTTCTCGAATGGCTGGATGGGCAGTCTCAACATCGTTCATGAAGCGTTTCCCGAATGGCGTGTGTCACCGTTTTTTACCTTGGGTGCTGGTGTTATTCACACGAGCCCCAAGTCAACAATTATCCAGGGCCAGGACCGGACCGATGAAATCGGTCATGTCGGTGCAGGTGTGAGGCTTTATGCAACGCGGCGATTCCTGCTGCGTGCTGAATTCAAGAGCTACGTGGTTTTCACGAGCCGTGATGAAAATGAGGAAGTGGAAGAATGGAAAGTCGGTTTCGCGTTCTTTTTCTAGCTGTTGCTATTGTCGGCCTTCCGGGCTGTGCGGCAACAAAGAATCTGTTCGGAAGCGGCCAGGAAGAGGCACCGCCTCCTTCTGCTGAGGCACCCGGTCAGGTGATTGATCCAAAGGTTGAGCGCAGGGAAGTGAAAAAACCCGCTATCGATCGTGAGGACTTCGAGATCGGTGGATACGTGGGCATCATGGCGATTGAAGACTTCGGCTCGAATGTCTCCTATGGCGTGCGCCTGGCTTATCACATTACCGAAGGGTTTTTCGTCGAAGGGACAGTGGGCCAGTCCGAAGGAGGATTGACGAGCTTCGAGGTTTTGTCCGGTGGCGCGAGGCTGCTGACGGATGACGAACGTGTAATGACCTATTACAACCTGAATCTTGGCTACAACATCCTTCCGGGTGAGGTGTTTATCGGTGAAGGGCGCGCTTACAACACAAATCTGTACCTGATCGCAGGGCTGGGTTCGACTCGCTTCGCCGGAGATGACCGCTTTACAGTCAACGTCGGGGCAGGCTACCGCTTCTTGCTGACGGATTCTGTTGCTCTGCACCTCGATTTCCGGGATCACATGTTTGATATCGATCTGCTGGGAGAAGAGAAGACAGCTCACAATCTCGAAGGCCACCTCGGCGTCACGGTGTTCTTCTGAGGCAGCGGTCACAGTCCACCCTCAAATGCGTCGATACAGTAGAGGAATGATGATGAGCAATCGATCGACAGGACGAATTCTCCCCGCTCTGCTTGTGCTGCTGGGACTGTCGGCCTGTGGGCCGATCGAGCCGTGGGTGAAGCCCTACGAGCGCGACAAGCTCGCTGATCCCATCATGGCGCTGGACACCGATGCGGTATCGACATCCTATATGCAGCACGTTTACGAAGCCCGCGAGGGTGCACGTGGCGGCGAAGGCGCGGCCGGCGGTGGCTGCGGTTGTAACTAAAGATCTGATGATCCAATGATAAATCTACGGCGACTTTCCTTTCTTGCACTGCTGCTGGTATTGGCCAGCGACGCGCTTGCGGGAGTGTTGCCTGAAGATCGTTCCGACGTTCTTTACCATCTCTACGACGGCGGTGGTGTTGAGATTGACGGGCCGTCGATTCTGGTTCGAAAAAAGGCCGGCAAGAGTTTGTCCTTCGTCGGCAATTACTACGTTGACATGATCAGTTCTGCTTCGATCGACGTCATTACAACCGCGAGTCCTTATACGGAAGAACGGACACAGTGGTCGCTGGGAATGGACTATCTGCGCGGCAACACGACGATGCGGATCAACTACGTTAGCAGTACTGAGTCCGACTACGATGCGTCAACAATTAGTTTTTCGGTCAGTCAGGACATGTTTGGCGACCTGACCACGTTGACGCTTGGGTATGCTCTGGGCGATGACCTGGTGGGTCGTTCTGACGATCCGACGTTCGAAGCAAACCTGGACAAACAAACCTACAGCATCGGCCTTACGCAGATATTGACCAAAAACATGATCTCCACAGTGAACTTCGAGACGATCACCGATGAGGGTTTTCTCAATAACCCGTATCGTTCTGTTCGTTATGTCGATGCTAGCAGCGCTGTGGGTTACAGCTTCGAACCCGAGCTCTATCCCAATACGCGCACCAGCAATGCTCTCGGAATCCGCGCACGCTATTTTCTGCCCTATCGTGCGGCCATTGAAGGTGAGTACCGATACTTCAAGGACACCTGGGACATCAAAGGTCACACGGCGGCCCTAACCTATATTCATCCCTGGCGCGATTTTACGTTTACAGGAAAATTAAGATTTCATGACCAGACCGGAGCTCATTTCTACCGTGACATATTCCCGGGTTCTGAGGCGACGAATTTCCGCGGTCGTGATAAGGAGCTCAGCCCGCTGCAAAGCACCACTTTTCAATTGAAAGCATCCTATGAGTTCCTGAGCGATGATGGCAACTCCTGGGGATTCCTCAAGAAGGGCAAGGTCACGGCATCCGTGAGCATGTTGAGTATCGATTACGATGACTTTTCCGACCTCACTGCCGGCGCGCCGCTTGGACAAGAGCCTTTGTATTCTCTCGATGCCGACATCTTTCAGGTGTTTTTCTCTTTCTGGTATTAAGTAGAACCCGATACGGCAAATTCTGATGATACGATGTGCTCCGGGTTGGAACGGAGTTGTTCGTACATGGCTGCTATTGTGATTGCAGGTCTGGTGCTGATCCTGGTCGCGGCCGTTATATTTTATAACCGCCTCGTTCAGAAGCGCAATCGCGTCACTACGGCCTGGAGCGATATTGACGTCCAGTTGCAACGTCGCCACGATTTGATTCCAAGACTGGTCACAGCCGTTGACCAATACGCTCAGTATGAGAAAGCGACGCTTGAGGCGGTTAATGAGTTGCGGGCACAAGCCATGCAGGCCGCAGACGTCAGAGAAAAAGGTCGGCTCGAAGAAAAGCTCGAGTCGGGTTTGGAACGAATTATTGCACTCGCTGAAGATTACCCCGATTTAAAAGCGAACGAGAACTTTCTGAAGCTGCAGAGCGAGCTGGTGGAAACAGAGAATTACCTGCAGTTCGCACGACGTTTCTACAATGGCTCGGTCAGGGACTACAACACCTTAACCGAGACCGTGCCGGCCAATATTATTGCCAACGCTTTCAACTTCCTTCGAAAAGACTATTTCCAAAAGTCATCGGACGAGGCGGCCAACGTGCCGCTAGTCGATTTAGGTACTGTCGAATGAAAATGCTGACAGTTGTTCTTGCTTTATTGTTGTCGACATCCGCCTGGTCCGACGAGCGAATCCTGAGCTTTCACAGTGATGTTCGGGTTTTCGAAGATGGCATGATCGAGGTGACAGAGACTATCCAGGTTCGTGCTGAGGGCAATCAGATTCGTCGTGGTATCTATCGCGATTTTCCGGTTGAGTACCGGGATCGGCTCGGCAACAACTACGAGGTAACGGTCGAACCGATGGCCGTGCAGCGCAATGAAATGCGAGAGTCGTTTCATACTGTCCGGTACCAGCGCGACATTCGTGTCTACTTCGGCAGTTCGGATCGACTCATCGAACCGGGGATTCACACCTATACCTACCGTTATCGTGCCAATAGACTGCTTGGCTTCTTCGAGCAACATGACGAACTCTACTGGAACGTCACCGGCAATCGCTGGGCATTTCCGATCGATAAGGCGAGCGCAACGGTGAGGCTGGAATTTGACGCGCCGCAGGATCAGCTCATGGTCGAGGCTTATACCGGAAGACTCGGTTCCAAAGGCCAGGACTACGGCCGTTACCTGGATGAAGCAGGTGCAATCCATTTTGCGGCCGACAATCCACTGCCGCCCGCTCACGGCATGACAATCGTTGTCGGTTGGCCAAAGGGATTTGTGCTGGAGCCGACATCATTGCAACGCGTCGGCTGGCTGTTGTCGGACAATCGAAGCCTGCTGATTGCTGTGCTTGGCTTTGTGTTGCTGCTCGCTTACAACATTCCGGTCTGGCGCAAAGAGGGCAGGGACCCGGAGCAAGGTGTCATCGTTACCCGATACGATCCTCCAAAGGGATTTTCCCCCGCGTCGCTGCGCTATATCCGGCAGATGTATTACGACGACAAGGTAATGACGGCCGCGATCGTAAACCTCGCGGTCAAGGGCTACCTCACGATCAAGGAGAAAGACGACACGCACTCAATCAGCAAGGTCGGGTCCGATATTTTGCGCCCACCACTCGCGGCAGGCGAAAAGGAACTGTACGACGCATTGTTCAGTGAGGACGATGTAGTCACGCTGAAACAGGTCAATCACAAGTTGCTTGGTGAGGCTCGTAGTAAGCACAGCGACTCTCTTAAGGCTGATTACAATCAAACCTATTTCCGTACCAATGGTCTGTTGAACCTACCGGCTGTTGTGATCGTTCTGGTCACCACAGGACTTTCATTGGCGACTGGCGATGGGCCGACGATAATGGTGATTGCTACGATAATTTTGCTTTTTCTTAGCATGGTCTTCTTCGCCATTATCATGAAGCGCCCTACCTTGCGCGGCAGAACGTTGCTTGACGAAATACTGGGGTTTGAGGAATTTCTTGAGATTGCGGAAAAAGACGAACTGAACTTAAGAAATCCACCTCAGAAAACACCCGAATTATTCGAAACCTATCTGCCGTACGCGCTGGCATTGGGCGTTGATCAAGAATGGTCTGAACGATTCGCAAGCGTGCTTGCCTCAATCCGGCAACCGAATGGCGACACTTACAGTCCGGCCTGGTACAACGGCAGTTGGAACTCATCCAATTTGTCAAAGGCAACGAGCGGTCTGTCGCGTGGGTTGAACTCCGCTGTCAGTGCGTCGGTCAGGGCGCCGGGTTCATCGTCCGGTGGTGGCGGTGGGGGTTCCTCCGGCGGAGGCGGTGGCGGAGGTGGTGGCGGTGGCTGGTAGTTTTGAAAATGATACCGACCTGATTGTGCTTGACCGGAACCTGTTCGAAATTTCGGCGTCAGAGATAAGTGATGCCGCGATCACTGCCACGATTTTCGATGGCCGGACCGTCCGCCAGAAAGAAGATAAATGAATCAGCACGTTTACCAGCGGCGTCCTGCCGGCGACAGCGCCATACCCGACGTCATTTTTATTCTGATCATCGCGAACGGTCTCGTATACGCATTGCAGCAATTTCTGCCGGGAATAATCGACCGACTATTCGCTTTGCAGCCCCTGGTGAGTCCAGCGGGCTACCAATTTCCCTCCTTTATGCCCTGGCAGCTTGTGACCTACGGTTTCATGCACGATACCCGATCGCTGATGCACATTATTTTCAATATGTTGATGCTGTGGATGTTTGGTCGTGAACTCGAGCGGCTGATGGGCGCACGTCGTTTTCTTACCTACTACATGGTTTGTGTCGTCGGAGCCGGAGTCGTGCAGTTGCTGGTAGGCGTTTTGCGAGGTTGGGGCGTTCCAACCGTCGGCGCATCCGGTGGCGTGTTCGGAGTATTGCTGGCGTACGGTATGGCATTTCCGAATCGCAGGATCATGATGATATTTCCGCCGATTCCCATGAAGGCCAAATACTTCGTCATCATGCTCGGTGTGTTTGAGCTCACTATGGGATTCAGTGGCGCAAACAACGGCATCGCCAACTTCGCACATCTGGGCGGGATGTTGTTTGGCTTCATGCTCATCAAGTATTGGGGCCAGAAGCGCCGTTATTAATTACAAGCAAGCAGCTACCGGCCGCATCTAACGAGATGCCAGGCTTAAAGGGATAAGATGACAATCAAACGCAGAGACTTTCTCGGCACAGCAGCTGTTGGTAGCGCGATTATCACAATGCCGGGCTTCTTGTCAGGCTGTGGCGTACAAAAGGCGACAACAATCGCTTCGGCAACGCCTGAAAACCCGTTTATGGAGTGGTTCGGCGTCGACCAGGCGAGCGTTGCCCGAGTCATGTCGGAATTGACCTCCCGCGGCGCCGATGCCGCCGATGTGTATTTTCAACACTCGCGCAGTCATTCTCTGACACTCGAAGATGGCATCGTTAGTAGTGCTAATTCAGACATCAAGCAGGGAGTTGGCCTGCGCGTTGTGATCGGTGATCAAACGGGTTATGCCTTCACTGAAGACCTCACGATGCCGTCTATGTTGGCTGCGGCACGGACCGCGTCTGCGATAGCGAGCGGAAGCCAGATTGCTGCACCGCAGTCATTCAATCCACTCAAGACCGGCGACCTGTACACGACGGTCGTCTCGTGGGCGGACGTCGGCGCCGATGAAAAAACGTCGGTGATGAAATTCATAGAGCATACAGCGAAATCGAAAGATACGGCCATAGAGAAAGTCGCTGTGCACTGGGTGGATGGCGAGGAGCGCGTCATGATCGCGACCCTCGGTGGGAACCTCGTTACCGATCACCGCCCGATGGCGCGGGTGACTGTCGTTGTGACCGCGAAAAATGGCGACGAAACGCAAACCGGCTACTCGAATATCGCCGCTAGGGAAGAATTTTCCTGGTTCTCGGAAGGTAGGCTTTCGACGATGGTGGATGAGGCTGTTGACCGAACGATGATTCAGTTCGAGGCGATACGTCCGCCGACCGGAGAGATGCCCGTCATCCTCGCGGCAGGCGCGAGCGGCGTCTTGCTTCATGAAGCGATCGGACATGCAATGGAGGCAGACTTCAATCGTACGGGAACAAGCATCTACTCCGACATGATAGGCAAGAAAGTCGCCGAACCGTTCGTAACGGTCGTAGATCAAGCGGATATTCCGCGTGAACGCGGCGCGCTCAATTATGACGACGAGGGCAACAAGGCCGGCCGAACCGTTATGGTTGAGAACGGTATCTTAAGGTCCTATCTGCACGATGAAATCAGTGCGAAACAATACGGCGTCAAGCCGACCGGTTCCGGTCGTCGTGAGTCCTATCAGTACGCACCTATGCCGCGCATGAGTTGTACCTTCATGGAAGACGGCCCTCACACGAAGGATGAGATCGTGGCCGCGGTCGATCACGGCATCATTTGTGAAACCTATACCGATGGTCAGGTCCAACTCGGTGCGGGTGATTACACTTTCAATGTGATGAACGGCTGGCTGGTCGAGGGTGGCAAAATTACGGCGCCGATCAAAGATGTCAACATCACTGGCAACGGCCCCCAGACCCTGAAGCAAATTACGATGGTTGCCAATGACGCCCGACTGGACACCGGTGGCTGGACTTGCGGCAAGGATGGCCAACGCGTACCGGTATCGCAGGGCATACCAACCGTTCTTGTCTCAAAGATGACTGTAGGAGGCGAAAATGTCAGTTGATCATACGCAGAAATCAGAGCAGGCGGTTGAACTCATCTTTTCTAACGTTGATTTCTCAGGGGCCTGATTCCCTCAGGCTAACGCACCGCCATCGATCGGGATGGCGGTCCCGGTAATATGCGTCGCCGCATCGCTGGCCAGAAAGAGGATTAGAGTTGCCACCTCTTCCGGTGTGCCGATGCGGCCATTGGGACTTTCCTCAGCAGCCTGGGCGAGGTGGTCGACCAGATCGACCCCTTCATCCTCCGCTTCGTTTGTCAGCATTGGAGTGTCGATATCGCCGGGGCATACGGCGTTGATTCGTAAACCATCGCGTGCATGATCAATCGCCATAGCTCTCGTTAATTGAACAACAGCGCCCTTGCTGGCGCAGTAGGCTGCGGCACGCTCGCCGCCCTTCAGTCCCCAGTCGGAAGCAACATTGACGATGCTGCCCGTTGTCTTCAACAAGCACGGCAGTGCGGCCCTGCTCAAATAGAAAACCGCATCGAGATTAATTCCCATTGTAAGCCGCCAGTCGTCGTCACTCGTATCCGCGGCGTTGGCTCGCACGATAACGCCCGCACAATTCACAAGGCAGTCAATATTGCCGAATTCATCGATCGTATCGGCGACTAGTTCGTCGCAGTCTTCGGATTCGACCAATTCGCCAGACCACGTAGAGATGTTGTCCGAAACATCGGCGACCTCTTCGAGGCGACCTTCGTCGCGGCCCGCCGCCATCACATCCCAGCCCGCTTCTGCAAACGCGATTGCGGTTGCGGCTCCAATGCCGGAACTCGCTCCAGTTACAAGAGCAATGCTCATTTTCTTCCCCAGAGACTCGTATCGTGTTATCCAGTGTATCCCATGAGCACCATGGAAACCCTAGCGCATCTCGGATGGCGTCCCCATTTTCAATCACAGGTTGATCCGGAGGATGAACGCTCTGGGGCACGCGTAATGAATGTGCACCGTGGGCGCGTTGAAGTCGCGCTGGAAGTCGGCACGGCGAGCATTGAGTTGCACGGTAAAAGCGCTGCAATGGGGCTCACGGTCGGTGATTGGGTGCTGCTGAATGCCGATCACTCGCAGGTTATGAAGCGTCTCGAACCTTTCGGCGTTTTTCAGCGCCGCGCCGCGGGGTCGGGTGGAGAGATTCAATCCATCGCGGCCAATGTCGACACACTTTTTATCGTGACTTGTGCGAATCGCGATTTTAATGTCGCGAGGCTAGAACGCTACCTCGCGATTGCGCATGATGCGGGCGCGTTTCCGATTATCGTGATTACGAAAGCGGACCTTACTGAATCACTTGAAGACTTTGTTGGGCCGGCATCGAAGCTGTCCCCCGGCATACTCGTTGAATCACTCGACGCACGAGACCCCGAACAAATCGTCGTATTGAGATCCTGGTGTACCGAAGGCCAGACAGTCGCACTACTGGGTTCGTCCGGAGTGGGAAAGTCAACGATAATCAACACCTTATCCGGGGCCGAGCAATATACACAGCAAGCACGGGAGGACGACCAGCGAGGTCGACATACGACGACAAGTCGTTCCATGCATAAACTTGAGAACGGCGGCTGGCTGATTGATACGCCCGGAATGCGAGAGTTGCAGCTGGTGGACGTTGGCGATGCTCTGGATGATGTTTTCAGCGACGTAGCCGGGTTTGCCGAAAGCTGTCGCTTTAGCAATTGCAGCCATGAGTCGGAGCCGGGATGTTCGGTGCAAAAGGCGATCGCCGATGACAAACTCGATCCTGACCGGCTGCGCCGCTACCGAAAATTGCAGTCTGAGGACCGGCGCAATACTGAATCATTGGCGGAACGCAGGTCACGGGACAAGAGTTTGGGGAAATTCTACAAGTCGGTGCTATCGGAAAAACAAAAGCGGAAAGGTGGAACATGACGGGGGAAGCAATCGATCTAAATGCGGATCTGGGTGAGGGCGGCCTCTACGATGTCGAGTTGCTGAAAATCGTCAGCAGTTGCAACATCGCGTGCGGCGGCCATGCAGGTGATGCAGAGACGATGCGCAGAACGCTGCTGGCCGCATTGGAAAACGACGTGTCGATCGGCGCACACCCGTCCTATCCTGATAGAGAAGGCTTTGGGCGTCGAAGTGGCTACCTGTCGGGCGAGGACTTACTCGAAGCACTGACGCAGCAGATCAACGACCTGAATGCCCTCGCAATCGATGCCGGCGCAGAGCTTTCCCACGTCAAACCGCACGGCGCGCTATACAACGATGCGGTGAATAATCGGGAGTTAGCGGACCTTATAGCGAGAGCCATTTTGGCTGGCGTTCCTACCGCGGCGTTCGTCGGTCTCCCTGATAGTGAATTGCAAGAAGCTGCTGCTGGTCACGGGCTAAAATTTATCGCGGAAGGTTTCATCGATCGGGCCTATCGGGACAACGGACAGCTTGTACCTCGATCCGAACCGGGCGCCGTTCATACGAGTCTTGAACTTGTTTTGCCCCAGGCGGTGTCGCTGGTCGGCAAGGTTGATACCTTGTGCATTCACGGTGATACGCCGGGTGCCGCCGAGGCGGCGGCCGCCGTTCGCACTCAACTTGAAAAGCAGGGAGTCACAATTCGTGCATTCCGCCGGCGATGATCTGCTCAGTATTTCGGTAGCGGACGTTGAGATAGCGCAGCGCCTGGCCGCGGATCTTCGTGAGAGCGGTGACTGGATCGAGGCGGTTGCCGGTGTCGACTCAGTTGTTGTGCGCTTTGACATCGCAAGTGTTCAGCGAGCCGACGCGGAAAAGCGTTTGATGGAGGCATCCAAGCTAATTTCTGAGCCTCCTGAACTATCACAGGTGATTGTGGAGATACCCATCGTATACGGCGGTGAGTCGGGACCGGATTTCGACTTTGTTTGCGACAAGCTGGGCCTCACCGGTCGTGAACTGATCAATCTGCACAGTGGCGAGTACACGGTCGACATGCTCGGCTTTACGCCCGGCTTCGCGTACATCGGCGGATTGGATGAGCGCTTGAAAATCGACCGGCTTGCGGAGCCGCGACAGTTTGTGCCAGCCGGCTCAGTTGGAATCGCAGGGGGACGAAGCGGTTTATATTCTCTGCCGGGTCCCGGCGGTTGGCCTTTGATTGGCCGGACTTCAAAGAAGCTGTTTGATGCGGCTGCCGATGAGCCTTTTACCCTGTCTGCTGGCGTGAGGATCCTGTTCCGAGAAGTCGAATCCTTATGACTGTCATCGTGCGAAAGCCGGGATTGCAAACGACTATTCAAAGCCGGCCGCGAACGGGCCTGCGTCACCTCGGCGTGCCCTCCAGCGGTCCTGCCGATCCTCTATCGATGGCCTTGGCGAACCGCCTGGTGGGTAACGCCGCATTCGAGCCTGCACTGGAAATAACTTTGACGGGTGTGGCGTTGTCTTTCGATGCGGAGTCGACGGTCGCGATCACAGGTGCGATCGCCCGTTGTTCGCTGAACGGCCAAGTCGTACAACAACACATGACTATCGCTGTCCTTCCCGGTGATGTCCTGAAGGTCGGAGCCGCCGAAACCGGTGTACGAATCTATGTTGCTTTCGCAGGTGGATTGCTCGCGGACAAGGTGCTGGGCTCTGGATCGACGTATCTCCCAGCGGCTTTTGGCGGTTACAAGGGCAGGGCGCTGGCCGAAGGTGATGATCTGTCACTGGCGGCGACCGATCTACAGGCGCCGTTTGCCGAAACGCCCGCAGAATTTCGCTTGCCCATGCTGCCCGCATGGACTCTCCGGGCGGGGAGGTCCTCTGAAACGACGAAACTAGGGCGATCCGAGCGATTGTTCGATCAGAAATTCACCGTCGCGAGTCGCAGTGATCGAATGGGAATCAAGCTCGAAGGCCAGCCGTTTGAAATCGATTCCGATCGACAAATGCCGAGCGTGCCGTCGTTTCCGGGAACGGTTCAGTGTCCCCATGATGGCAGTCTGTACGTAATGTCGGTCGACTCAGGCACCACGGGTGGATACCCGCGCGTAGCGAAAATCACGAGG
>Ga0255040_10000207_pt1 | contig 14367 bp, 11 predicted proteins | sample BC1_12_2_MG_FD_181711 | JGI IMG/M metagenome (GOLD analysis project Ga0255040, IMG submission 181711) | Seawater microbial communities from Strait of Georgia, British Columbia, Canada - BC1_12_2 | ecosystem: Environmental > Aquatic > Marine > Strait | place: Canada: British Columbia | collected... | reverse complement strand
CATTGAGCCAGGTGGTGTTGAGAGTGAGTGGGGTGATATCGCACTCAACGCAGCAATGGAACGTTCAGGTTCTACCGCATACTCTGAAACTGCAAAAGGTTTTAAGAAGATCATGGAAACTTTCAAAAAGCAGGCGCCACCAAAAGTTATTACCGACTTAGTTATGAAAGCTTTGAGAGCCAAAAAACCCAAAACACGTTATTCGGCTGGAACGGCTGCCAAACCGATGCTTTTCATGAGAAAAATTCTTTCAGACAGAATGTTTGATAACCTTTTCTATCTAATGATGAAATAGCTAACAATGCGCTGCACTTGACACCGTGAACGACCGCTATTGGCTGCGGTTTCAAGTGGTCGATGCAACACATTGGCCAAAGCGTTCAGCCGGTGTTCTAAAGTGTAACGTTTCTCGCGGTCGCTCGTTAAGTCTTCTTGCGACTGCGTTTAATCTGTTCTGGTGAACGTTCGACAGATCCATTCCCTTTGGAAAGTATTGTCGTAATAACCCGTTGGTGTTTTCATTGGAGCCTCGCTGCCAAGGACTTTGTGGATCACAGAAGTAGACTTTGACGTCAGTCGCCAGAGTGAAGCGTTGATGATCTGCCACCTCTTTGCCACGATCCCAGGTGAGCGACTTGTAAAGTTCTCGGGGCAGCTTGTGCGCGTGCTTGATGAGCGCATTAATCACTGTCTTGGTGTCTTTGCTCTTCACTCGAACCAACATCACGTAACGTGTGTGACGTTCAACGAGTGTCGCGATCTGACTGTTGTTGCTACCCATGATCAGATCGCCTTCCCAGTGGCCCGGCAGGGCTCGGTCTTCAACCGAGGCCGGCCGCTCCCGGATCGAGACTGTGTTGGTGATTCGCCCGTGATCTTTTGTCTTCTGTGTATGATGGCGCGAACGACGCATCGCGCGTGTCCTTCTAAGGTGCTGAAGAAGCTCTTTTTTGAGCGCCCCTCTGGCCTGGATGAAGAGGCTCTTGTAGATCGTCTCGTGCGACACTTGGAAGTTCTCATCGTCTGGGTGCGTGTACTTTAACCACCCAGCGATCTGCCGCGGTGCCCACTGAAGCTGTAACTTGCTTGCCACGATACGCGCCAACGCTGGGTTCTGCTTGAGTTTACAGGTCTTTGGCCGGTGTGCTCGATCCCAGGCCGACTGCTCTGCCTGATTAGCGCGGTAGCGTCGTCTGCCGCCGTTACGGTTGATCTCGCGACTCACCGTTGAAGGAGCTCGGCCCAGCGACACCGCAATCGAACGCAATGACTGACCGGCAAACACGCCGCGTGAAATCTCTTCGCGTTCACTCAGCGTCAAAGATCGATGTGAACGACACCTCTCTGGTGGCCGTATTCCACCTGTTACCGACAAGATGCGCTGTATCGAGGAATGACTTCGACCAAAGTGACGCCCAATTGAGTTCAGCGACTCGCCTTTTTGCCACCGATCCCACATCAATGCTTTGTCTGTTTCGGTGTAATAGATTCTCGTCGGATACTTCATTTTCAACATCCTCCTCTCTATAGTTAGAGATTAGGTGTTGCGCTGACCACTTGAAACCGCAGCCGAAAGCCGCCCCTCGATTTCCCTGTTTTTCGATGATCTGAATGACTGCTATTGGTGAGAGCGGCCACTCAAAACTTGGCTCCAGGAAAAGCGGCTGGGGAATGGCCGCTAAACTCCCGGAAGCCGTCGTTCGCCTGATATGATGCTGGCAGGCTGCTACTGAGACCCAAAGCAGCTGCTCGGCCAACAACGCTGGAATTACATGTGAAAATCAAACTGAATGGTATTTTTGTAGACGATCAACAGAAGGCTTTAGACTTCTATGTAAACGTGTTGGGCTTCAAGAAAAGCCAGGATATTCCTGTCGGAGAATATCGTTGGATTCAGCTCGCGTCACCAGAGGGGGGAGATGCAGAGCTTTCGCTGGAGCCAAATGTAAATCCCGCTGCGAAGGCGTACCAAGAGGCTCTATTCGAGCAAGGGATACCGATCACTGCGTTTGAGGTTGATGATTTGAAATCTGAATTTCGAAAACTCTCCGATCTTGGCGTAGCGTTTACCACGGAGCCAATGACTGCTGGTGATGTGGCTTTGGCAGTATTTGTAGACACGTGCGGGAACCTGATCCAGATCTATCAGCCTGAAGCAGAGTGACCGGTTGAAACCGCAGCCGTTAGCTGCCCCTGAAATCGGAGCTTTTCAGGCTGCTTGAGCGTCGGCTTTCAGTGAGAGCAGACGCTCGATCTCACGGCGACAATTTTAGAGACCACCATTGTTCAGACTACTAGCGCGTTTTTTTGAGAGACCTTCGGTGGACCTCAGCCATGTTGATCCGAACTTGTTGCGCAAGAAATACAAGTACGGAGACTGGTCAGGCGAGAGACTAACTCGCTTCGTTCCGGTCGGTCGCGCCCGGTGCAGCGAGGTTCGAGTCTTGCACATTTCGCGACGCGGACATCTGACTGGAAATCGTTGGAGCTCAACGGGCTCGACTGAATGATCGCTATACTCTCGGAAGCAGTCATCGACTCTTCTCATACTCCGCCAGTGTTTCCCCGGCGCCCCAGTTGTTCTCTTTTAGTGCCCGCAAAATTGCGACCAGATTGTCATCGCGTATTCGCGCCAGTTCCTGTATCGAATGATGACCGGATTGTGCATCCGACTGCGATGAAATCAACTCCACCAGTTCGTCGTTGAACTCCGGTACATCGGTCAGCTTCGACCAGGGCCATTCCAGTGTCGGTCCGAACTGGGCCATGAAATGACGCATGCCGGCTTCGCCACCGGCCAGACGATAGGTTTCGAACAAGCCCATCTGGGCCCACCGCAATCCAAAACCGAAACGGATGGCATCATCAATCTCTTCCGTTGTCGCGATGCCGTCTTTGACCAGCCACAGAGACTCACGCCACACAGCTTCCAGCAAACGATCGGCCACGAAGGCTTCGATCTCTTTCTTGATATGCAAGGGCCGCATGCCAATGGCTTTGTAAAATTCGGTCGCTCTTGGAATGATGTGGGAAGCGGTGTCTTTTCCGGCAACCAGTTCCACAAGGGGTAACAAGTAAACAGGATTGAAAGGGTGAGCGACAAGCAGACGCTCCGGGTGTTTCAATCCTGTCTGCAGGGTACTTGGCAGGATGCCCGAGGTTGACGATGCGATAAGCGCGGCGGGATCGGCTGATTCTTCGATCTCGGTATAGACTGCGACTTTTATGGCCGTGTCTTCCGGGACGGCTTCGCTTATCAGGCCGGCATCGCGTACTGCGTCACCAATCGACGCAACAAATTGTATGTCGCCCTTATTCACGCGCGGCACGGTCGTCAATTTTGCATACGCATGCTCGGCATTTGCGAGTACGACAGCCGCTTTTTCTTCAGCGTCGGGCGCCGGGTCGTAAACATCAACATCGATACCGTTTTCTGCAAACCGTGCAACCCAGCCAGCACCTATGACGCCACCGCCTATTACTGCGACCTTTGAGATTTTGCTAGTCATGAAGATACCGTCTCCTGTTAACGTTGCTTATCGCGAAAGTTTTGCGCCACGAAAACCGGTGCATTGGACGGCTCCAGCGGCGTTTTCCCGGCGATAATATCGGCTGCTTTTTCGGCGATCATGATCGTCGGTGCGTTCAGGTTGCCACTGACGATGGAAGGCATGATCGACGAGTCTACAATTCTCAGTCCGTCCAGGCCGCGTACCTTGCACTCGCTATCGACCACGGACATTTCGTCGCTGCCCATCTTGCAAGTACACGACGGGTGGTAGGCGGACTCGACAGCGCCTTTCAAAAAGCGGTCCAGGTCTTCGTCACTTTGCACCTTTGGGCCGGGCGATAATTCGACGCCGCTGTAGGGAGCAAGTGCCGCTTGCGCGAATATTTCCCGCGTATGTCGTACGGCTGCTCTGAATTCCTCCCAATCTTCGGGAAGGGACATGTAATTGAAACAAATCTTCGGATCGTCGTTTGGATCGGCGGAGCGAAGTTTGACGAATCCTTTGCTCCTGGACCTCATTGGCCCCACGTGTGCCTGGAAGCCGTGCGAGTTGTTTGGGCTCTTGCCGTCATAACGAACCGCCATGGGGAAAAAGTGATACTGAATGTCCGGGTGTCTGACACCTGCTCGACTGCGAATAAATCCACCGGCTTCAAATGAGTTGCTGGCGCCGAGACCGGTGCGTGTCAGTAACCAGCGCGCGCCGACCCAGGCCTTTCCAAACAAGTTGTAATACTTGAATAGCGAGACCGGTTGCGTACAGGCCATCTGCAAGTAAATTTCCAGATGGTCCTGCAGGTTTTGTCCAACACCCGGCAACGCGTGTGTGGGTGTAATGCCTGTTTCCTTGATGTGTTCCGTGGGGCCAATGCCGGATAGCATCAGCAACTTCGGGCTGTTGATCGGACCGCCCGACAGAATGACGTCCTTGTTTGCAAATACCTTTCGGGTCTGGCGCTTGCGTGTGAACGCCAGGCCAGTCACCTGTTTTCCTTGCAGAATCAGTCGGCGAGCATCTGCTCGCGTGAGGACAGTCAGGTTTGCGCGTCGCATGGCGGGTCGCAGATAAGCAACAGCGGTGGAGTGGCGAATACCACCACCTGTGGTTCGGTCCATCGGACCAAATCCCTCTTGCTGATAGCCATTCATATCGCTGGTGTAGGGGTAGCCCGCTTCCTCTGCCGCTTTCGTGAAGGCGCCGCACAAGGGGTTTTCGCCGCGGCCGCGAGTGACCTTCAATGGCCCTGCGCTGCCGTGATAATCATCGCCACCGCCTTCTCGCGATTCGGCTTTGATGAAGTAGGGCAGGCAATGCTGATAGTCCCATTCACTGAGGGATTCGTCTTGTGCCGCCCAACGGTCGTAGTCGAGTGCGTTGCCACGGATGTAAACCATGCCATTGATCGACGATGAACCACCGAGGACCTTGCCGCGGGGACAGTGCATGACACGCCCACCCAGGTGCGGTTCCGGTTCTGTGTGGTAATCCCAGTTATAGCGCTTGCCGTTCATCGGGTAGGCAAGCGCGGCCGGCATGCGGATCGTCCATTCCCAGAATGGGTCGACTCCGCCGGCTTCCAGAAGCAACACGGACGTGTCCGGGTCTTCCGTCAGCCTGTTCGCCAGGACGCAACCGGCCGATCCCGCTCCGACGATCACGTAGTCGTATGTATCTTCCATTGAGTTGATCCTTATCGCATGCGTAAACTACCACGCATGGCGCGTATCGATAAGTTCAGAGAACCGTCGCGGGACATCGATGTTATTCACGAGACAGATGTTCTGGTGGTCGGTTCGGGTCCGGCGGTCTGGCGGCGGCGACAGGGACAGCCACGCCGCGACTCGCAACATGATGTGTTGTACGGTGACGGGGTAGGGTGCCGGAGTGGCTGCCGCTATCTCGGTGAAACACGAGCAAAGTCTTGTCGATTTCAATATCGATGTCCTGCAAAAAGAACTGCTTCGTCAGGGAGTGCGATTGACTTGACACGAAATGCAATAAGATTGTCAGCCATCTTGCTGACGGCCGCGACTGTAGTGACTGGCTGCGCTGATGTTGCGATTGCGCCGGCAACGACTCCTAAAGCGATATTCATTATCGTCGACGGTATTCCTGCAGACGTTCTGGAAAATACAGCCACACCCGTTCTGGATACGATCAGCGGCGAGGACGGCTATACGAGAGCCTACGTCGGGGGAGAGGTCGGAGGGGAATCCGAGAGCCCGACGTCCTCAGCCATCGGTTACAACAATTTGCTCACAGGCACCTGGGCCAATAAGCACAATGTTTATGACAACGAGGTCAACGATCCGAATTACGACTATTGGGACATTTTCAGAATAGCCAAAGCCCACGCCCCCTCACTGCAAACGGCCATCTTTTCGACATGGACGGACAATCGGACCAAGCTTCTTGGTGACGGTTTGGAGCAGGCAGGTGGCAATAAATTCGATTACGCGTTTGACGGTTTCGAACTCGACGAAGACCGGTTTCCGCACGACCTGCTGCACAATTATATCCGCACTATCGACGACCATGTTACCGATGAGGCGGCGAGAGTTATCAATTCGAACGGCCCGGACTTGTCCTGGGTTTACCTGGAATACACCGACAGTGTGGGGCATGGCTACGGTGATGGGCCGCAAATGACCGCGGCCGTAGAACACATGGACGGTCAGATCGGCAGAATCTGGAGCGCGGTGCAAAACAGGCAGCGAGCCCATGACGAAGACTGGATGATTGTGGTCACAACCGACCACGGACGTGATGCCAAAACCGGCCAGGGTCATGGTAATCAGACAGAGCGAGAGCGCACGACCTGGATAGTGACCAACAGCGACGATCTAAATGCGCGCTATTATCAGACACCTGGGATCGTTGACATCCTTCCCTCAATAGCTACGCATCTGGATTTGGAAATACCGGCAAGCATCCGCGATCAACTTGACGGTCAGAGTTTCATCGACTGAATGCAAAGCATTCCGCTCATCGATCTGGGCAATACCGCCAGCGTTAGCCGGGAGATCGAATCGGACGAGTGGATCGACGCAGCGCCTCCGGGAGATGCACTGACGGTGAACATTGGCGATTTGATGGAACTGTGGTCCGGTGGCTATTTCGTCTCGACCCCTCATAAGGTGGAGAATATAAGCGGAACCGAGCGTTACAGTTTTCCGTATTTTGCCGTGCCGCGATTTGATACTGTCGTCGAGCCCAAAAGAAAACCACAACCCGGATTTAGCCGGTCGAGTGTTCATGTTGGCGACGTGTCGAAAGAAGTCTGGCGCATAAACTGGCCCGACGTCGTTTCAGACAAGCCGCATTTTGACCTCGGCACATTGGAGGATTGATGCTGCAAAACGAAAGAAGCACCTTGCGCCGCTACTTGCAGCTGACTGTGCTGATTCTTGCGGCCGGAGCCATCTACCCGCTGGTTTACCTGCGACAGAATTTTGAAGTCTCAATTCTCGAGTCTTTCAACATCACGATTAGTCAGCTTGGGCAGTGCTACGCAATGCTCGGCGTTATTTTCGTCGTTACCTATTTGCCGAGTGGCTGGCTCGCGGACAAGGTATCGCCGCGTTGGCTGGTCGCGTTTTCGCTCGCTGCAACAGCATTGCTGGGACTCTGGTTCTCAACCATGCCGCCGTTCGAGAGCTTGCTGGTCATTTTTGCCGGTTGGGGTATTGCAACAGGGCTGACGTTTTGGGCTGCCCTGATCAAAGGTGTCGCGGTACTGGCAAAGCATGATGAGCAGGGGCGGTTTTTTGGTTTGTTGGATGGCGGCCGAGGGTTGGTTGAGGCCATTCTTGCGACGATAGCCGTTGCCTTGTTCGCCTGGTCGCTGGATACACTGGGCCAGTCGACGAGCGACGCACTACTCAAAGTAATCTACTTGTACGTTGGCTACGCGCTGCTATTGGCGCCGATCGTTGTGTTTGCCATTGATGATGTCAAAGACGACTCGTTCTCTGCAGAAGCCGCTGCCAGTGACGGCTCGCTACTGGCTGATCTGAAGCTGATTTTTGGAAAGATAGAAGTGTGGCTGGCCGCTTTTTGTATCCTGACCGGCTACCAGCTGTTTTGGGCTACCTATTCATTTTCGGGATACATGCAGCAAAGCTACGGGCTAAGCGCCGTGATGGTCGGCTCAATTACGGTTGCCAAACTGTGGATGCGACCGATCGGCGCTGTTGCCGCCGGATTTATCGGCGATCGATTCAACCGGGAGCGCGTGCTGGCTGTACTGATGCTTTCGGGCACGATAGCGCTCGCCAGTTTAATCGTTTTGCCCCTGACGGTGAGCGCCGGTGTCTTGCTGGCTGTTGTGCTGTTCATCGGTTTGGCGACCTACGCGATTCGTGGAATTTTTTGGGCGACTCTCGACAGTTGTGAAATTTCAATTCGGATCAAGGGCCTCGCGATTGGTGTGATCTCCCTTATCGGTTACTCACCGGACATCTATTTGCCACTGATCAACGGCTTTCTGCTGGAAAAATACCCGGGCAAGCCGGGCTATAGCATTTACTTTGCAGGTATCGTATTTATGGGACTTCTGGGTACGTTGGCGGCCTGGCGGTTGAATATAATCGTGTCGAAGAGAGAATCATGAATAAAGTATTACGCGGTCTTCTGGTCATTTCCCTCTGCGTGTTGCTGTCCTGCACTTCCGATGTGTCCTCGCTCTCAGTCGACATCGGTCCCACGGCAATACCGCGCGGCGATGCCATCGCTGCCAACGACATAACGGTCAGCAATGGATTGTTCGCAGTAGCATTCGCGGTTGATACGGCGCCGCCCTGGGGCGTTGCGAGAGGCGGCATTGTCGATATCGCCATTATGCGAGACGGCGAGCCCGACTACGACATCGCGTCGCTCGCGGACTTCATGCCCAACAACTGGTCGAGCTGGCCGACGACTTATCAGCGAGTCACGTTAGAAAAACACACCGCAAGCGAAGTAGTCATACGGAGCGAGCGCGACTGGGGAGAGGTCGAACTCACGACGCAGTTTTTCATCAAGGCGGCCGACAGCAAGATTCGTATCGTCACGGCAATGAGCAATAAGGGTGAGGCAACACTCGACGATTTGTTATCCGGCTATGTGGTCTGGCCAGACGGTGGAAATCTGATCGAGGACCCGGTAGTCACCGCTGACAGCGATGCTGCGAACGGCTGGACTGCGGCCTACGATGAGAACTGGGTGCTGGGCCTGCACGCGCCGTTCTCCGAGGTCGCCGATCGTCTTGGGCGTGATCGCTATACCTTGCACGACCTGGCGCCCGGTGCTTCCAAGACGTTTGAAGCGTGGCTGCAAATTGAGAGCGATGGATCACTTGCCCCTATGCTGCAGACGGAAATCGAGTTCGGCCGCCTGGCATCCGGCGAGCTTAGTGGCAAGGTCATGAGCAGCAACGGTAAGTCAATCGAGCGACCGGCGATTGTCATTATCAAGAATGACAAGCCGATCGCCTGGACAGTGGGCGAGGGCGGCGCGTATTCGATCCGTCTGCCCGTTGGCGAGTTCGAGGTGTATGCGACGGCTGGCGGTTACGGGCAAAGCGAATCGAAGCAGGTCATTGTTACAGAAGGCAGCGACAGCAATCTTGATTTCAACGATGTGCGGGCGCCGGGGAGGATCCAATTTCAGATTGCGGCCGAGCAGACCGGCCGAGCACTTGATGCTCGCATCAGTATTGAAGAAGGCCAGAAACCGTTGATTGCCTATTACGGCAGGGATGTGTACTTCACTGAGCTCGACTCTGTCGGCGATTTCAGCAGCGACATTCCGCCGGGTCGATACCGGTTTGAGATTTCCGCTGGCGGCGGTTTTACATCTCTACCGCAATCGGTGGACGTTGTTGTCAAGTCGGGCCAGTCTCACGCACTGACGGTCGATGTTCCTTTGCTGGCGAACCCGCAACAACACGGCTGGTACAGCGCAGATATGCACCACCACTCGGACGTACTGGATGGATTCACCGAGGCGGAGTTTGTATTGCGCTCGGAGCTTGCGGCGGGTATTGATATTGCGTTTCTCAGTGACCACGACTCCGTTATCAACAATAAAGCCATGCACAGTCTTTCGCAGGCGCGTGGTCTGCCGTTCATTCCGGGAACCGAGTTGTCGCCGTCGTGGGGCCATTTCAACGCGTATCCACTTGATGACGGTAAGACAGTCGGCATTGATACAGGTCAGGCAGCCGTGCAGGAAATATTCCATGAGGCCCGGCGGATGGGTGCCGACGTTATCGCAGTGAATCATCCCTATTCTGAATACGGCTACTTCACCAGTCACGAAAAAGGTGTTGTGCCCGGCGAGTTCGACCGGGGATTTGACGTGGTTGAAATCGGTCCGGCGCTTGAGAGTTCTGGAGCAATTGTCAGGAACCGGGAAACACTGCAACACGCGTTCAAGATGTGGAACAACGGCACAAAAGCCTATCTTGTGGCAGGTTCGGACGTACACGATGTATGGAGATTCACCTCGGGCGGGGCGAGAACGTATGCCTACGTTGACGGCAGTCTAAGTGAAGATAAATTTATCGAGGCTGTAAAGTCCGGGCATTCATTCGCGAGTCAGGGGCCGCTGGTAATTCCGGAGATACTGTTTGGTAGCGAGATGTCGCTGGCAGTGGATGAGACACTTGATCTTCGCTATCGGGTTCAGGCGGTGACCGGTCTGAAGTCTGTGCAACTGATTGAGCGCGGACATCAAATTGCCGAGAGGGAGCTGACAGGGGAAAGTCATCTGCAGGATGTCAGTTTCACCGTGAATCCGGATAAAGACACCTGGTACAGCCTCGTTATCGAGGACATAGACGGCAAAATCGCGTATACCAATCCGGTGTGGGTAAGCGTTTCCAAGTAATTAGAGAGGCATGGAGTGGCTGAGATACTGACCATCGCCATGGCGGTTACGCTGTTAACGGCACTAATCCTGACCGTTCGCTGGGGCAAGCTGCAATGTACTGGCCCAATTCCGGTTTCATTCTTCACCTTCATCGCTATCTTATTCACATCGGGTCTCGATGTCGGCCTCATCATGTTCCCGCTGGTTGATTTCGAGGTGTATCGCTCGGAGGCGGCTTACGACTTTGCGAACCCTTTGGCGATGGAGTTCGGCTTCTGGGGCTTCCTGGTCTGGGCCTTCTATTTTTTGACGACATTTTACTTTTGCATTGTTGAGCCGAAACTGAAGTTATTCGAAATCCCGGCCATCAAGGTCACTAACAACATCGTCATCGTTGGTACCTGCGCGTTCACCGCCTACCTGTTCCTGATGTACCTGCCGGATTACATTGTCGGCATCAGCGAACCATTTCGCTACGGCCTCGTTGCCACCGTGATCCTTTTCGCGACGCTGTCGAGCACCGACATCAAGTACGTCAAGATTCTGAGCGTGTCATCGACCTGGCTGTTCTTCGCTCTAATCGCTGGCGTGTGGCTGGTCTCCGGAATGGGCGTGGCTGGTCTCGCTGAATCAATGAGCGGCATTGGCGCCTACTTCACCAACATTCATCGCTTCATGTCTCCTATTACCGAGTATCACCAGTTCTATCTTTACTGGTGGTTTGCGTGGAGCATCATGATCGGTCAGTTTGTCGCGCGCTTTGTCGGCGGCATTCCGGCCTGGAAACTGCTGCTGGCCTTGTTGGTCGTGCCGTCGATTCCTATCGCGATCTGGTTTGCCGTGCTCTATTACTACTTCAGCAACGACGTGCCGGTGGAAACTGCGTGGCGGCTGGCGATGGTTGTGGTCGGCGTGATTTTCGTTATCAATTCACTGGACTCGCTCATACGCTTGTACACGCAAAATCTCGACATCACGCCGGAGCGATTTGGCCGATTCCGATACATCACAGGCAACTGGTTCGCCTTGTCGGCGCTCGTTATTTTGTACAAGTTCACGCCACTCAAGATCGAATGGATCGGCCTGATCGTTGTCGGCATCTACATGGCGGTTTACGGCCTGGTGTTTCAACGACGCCAGCGTTTACTGGTCACTTAGTCGCTGCCGAGTTCAGTCAGAGCCTGGTAGGTCGCGATTTTCATCTGGTATCGTCTGTCGGTCGGTGCCCACATCAACTGGGTCATCAGAATCGCGACAAGGTCCTCTTCCGGGTCGATCCAGAATTTGGTACCGGCAGCGCCGCCCCAGGAGTAGGCACCTGCGGATGAAATCACTTTGCTGAGTCCGGGCTCCGTCATTACACCGAAGCCCAGGCCAAATGATTGGCCTTTGTTGAGGTGCGACCCAGGAAAATCGCTCGCGCCGTTGTTGCGCACTTCGGGCGTGAGGTGATTCATGGTCATAAACTGGATAGTTTTCGGGCCGAGGATGCGAGCGCCGTTGAAACTGCCGCCACGCCGGAGCATTTCGCAGAACACCATGTAGTCCATAGTGCTCGAGATGAGTCCGGCCCCACCCCCGAAGAAAGTAACATCGGTGTTCGAAAACAGGTCATCAGGCGGTACTGCCACCAACGCGTTTTTTTCGCCGTCCCAGTAGTGATTGGTGGCGAGTCTCTCGCGCTTGTCTTCGGGCACTGAGAAAAATGTGTCATTCATTTCGAGCGGCTCGAAAATACGTTCCCTGAAAAATGCTTCGAGGGTCTGACCGCTGATCTTCTCGACGAGGGCGCCGAGAACGTCGTAAGAAACGCTGTAGTGGTAGCGCACGCCCGGCTCAAAACGCAGGGGGATGGTCGACAGTCGGCTGATGAACTCGGCATTGTCTTTGCTTTTGAGCAGCTCTTTTTCGTGGTACAGGGCGTCGATCGCGTCGCTGTCGCGACGAAAACCGTAGGTGAATCCGGCGGTGTGCGTAAACAGTTGTTCTATCGTCGGTTTGAAGGACCCGGTAGCAGGTTCACCATCGTTGAATTGTTTCAGATCGGCCAGTTCTGGCAGGTATCTGGAAACCGGGTCGCTCATCTGAAATTTGTCTTCTTCGTAGAGCATCATCATCGCGACGGCGGTTACGGGCTTGGTCATCGAAAAGATCCGGAACAGCGCATCTTTGTCCATGGGCTTGTCGTTATCGATGCCGTATGTTCCGACCGCATCGAAATGAACGATCTTTCCGCGGCGTGCCACGAGGGTCACGAATCCCGCATGCCGGCCTTCGTCGACAGCACGCTGGGTGAACTCGGAAATCTTCTGCAGGCGTTCACTCGAGAAACCAACTTTTTCGGGTTTGATCGATGGCAGTTCGGATGCCGGCAAGCTGTTCGCAACGAGCGCTAATGCAAAAACCACAAGTATTTTCATAATGAAATCGTTCCTGAGTATTGAGTACATTGCGATTTGTCCTGATCGACACATACGCCTAGAATCACTGCCTCTCCAACAAGAGATGTTCAGGCAGACAGTGAGATACTACCCATATTCTCCATCGATGTGCGGGCGATATTGGCGATGAAAATCAACAAACGAATCCTAATCGTGTCCGCTGTTACGGTCGTAACGGCGGTGATTTTTTGGAGTGGTTCCCGCTACCCGTCGCTTGATCAGAAGGCCATTATGGGTGGGTCGGCGGTACTCGAAGACCCGTTGGCCTTTGAAGCGTCTATCCAAATTCAGCCGAATCATGGGACCCTTGAGCGTGTGGTTTACACGACAATTAACTGGATCGAGACAAATCTTCAGGGGATGGCGTTCGGTCTTGTGATCGGAGCCAGCCTCCTCACGCTGATCGGTATGGTTGCCGTTCGCGGACATCGCAATGGCTTCGTCAACACCTTGATGGGCGTGGCAGTCGGTACCCCGCTTGGCGTTTGCGTCAACTGCTCCGCGCCAGTCGCCAAGGGCATGCACGATGGCGGCGCCAGGCTTGAAACGACGCTGGCGACGATGTTCAGTTCACCGACCTTAAATATCGTCGTTTTGACCATGTTGTTCTCGATGTTTCCCCTGTACCTGGTCGTGATCAAACTGATGTTGACGCTGACGTTTATTCTTGTCGTGGTACCGCTGTTGTCGCGCTGGGTCTTCACTGACGAGCGTGCGCCAACCTACGATGACGCGGTTTGTGCAGTAATGCCGCCCACGTTCGCGCCACTGGACGAGAGTGTGCTTTCGGCCATCCACGGGGCCTTATCGGCGCTGCTTCGAAACCTCGGATACCTGGTGGTTCGCACAGTGCCCCTGATGCTACTGGCCGGATTGCTGGGAGCCATTGTGGCAAACGCGATTCCGCTAACGGCTCTGGTGAACCATGAGGTCGGTTTTTTTGCGGTCGCCGTTGTGGCATTGGTCGGAATATTTCTGCCGGTACCCGTAGCATTTGACGTCGTACTGGTTGCCGTTCTGGTCTCGGCCGGAGCGCCGGTTATTTATTCGATGACGCTGCTGTTCACATTGGGTATGTTCAGCATCTATCCTTTCTTTATTGTCTGGAGAACGATATCACCCCGTGTGGCCGTGCTTGTTACGGCGGTTCTGGTGGTGATGGGCATTGCCGGCGGCTATGTCGCCGACGAGATATATCAGGCTGAGCTTCAGGACATGATGGAGTTTCTTGAGCAGGAATCTTAAATGACGACGCCGCTTCGAAGAGGGTCATCTATACTCGCTGGAACGAGCTAAGTCACAACTATTAAGAGTGTAAAAAAATGCCGCTGCAAATGAATCGAGACGTTTTCATCACCTGTGCTGTTACTGGTTCGGGTGGAACGCAAGACAGGTCAAATTTGGTACCACGAACACCCGAACAGATCGCCAACAGTGCTATTGATGCTGCGAAAGCGGGCGCCGCGATCGTGCATTGCCATGTCAGGGATCCGGAGACGGGTGTTGCTTCGCGGCGCGTTGATTTGTACCGCGAGGTCACAGACCGCATACGTGATTCTGAT
>Ga0255040_10000206_pt1 | contig 14381 bp, 8 predicted proteins | sample BC1_12_2_MG_FD_181711 | JGI IMG/M metagenome (GOLD analysis project Ga0255040, IMG submission 181711) | Seawater microbial communities from Strait of Georgia, British Columbia, Canada - BC1_12_2 | ecosystem: Environmental > Aquatic > Marine > Strait | place: Canada: British Columbia | collected... | reverse complement strand
CAGCCGATTTTTGTTCAGATCAGCCTTCAACAATGAGAGTGTGTCGCTGCGTTTCTTGGTCATGGTCTGTTCACCGGCTCTCGTTGTTCAACTTCTGGTGTGAGGAGTAAGGATGGATCAGGCAGTTTAAGGTAAACTACCTGACCTGTTTCACCCAACCGTTTGAGGGGTTCATCATTCAGGTAGAGTTGGATACCACCGGCGTTGCCAATGAGGAGTTTGTAACTTGATGACGCCCGCCATGTTAGCTGTTCACCCGGCTGAAGCAGGTATTCATGCTCCCCAGTCTCATCGGTGCTAATACGGACCCAGGTGGTTTCAGCTGCCTCGGCCTTCAGCAGGTATGGGGATTGGGCAGGAGAAAATATTCCCTCTTCCTGCGGAGATTCACCTGAGGGATAACCACTGCCTTCACCAATCTTGGACACTTCTGCACCAGTGGAAGCAGCAGGGGCAGCCTGACCACCTAATTTAGAGCTGTCAGGTTCTGATCCAGTCATCAACTCTCCCTGAGTCCGCCTGGAACTCTGAGCGGACTTTGCCTGGTTGATTCCAGAGTCAGGAGCACTCTTGACCGCTCTCTGGTCCACGGCAGTTGGGGAGACGAACTCTCCCCGTGAGGACGACGTGGACTGTTTTCTCACAGAGCTGGGGCGGTACCAAAAGAAGATCAAACCTGTTAGCAGGGTAAGGGTAATGGCAAGAACAAGCAGCTTTTTATTGGAAGATTGGGGCTGTAGTCGTTGATGGAATTTCTCTATCCCTTCCTGATGGTCTCCCGCCTCCTCAAGCAGATTCTGGTATTCAACAATTACCTCTTCCGGATTTAGACCAATCTTCTCTGCATAAGCTTTCAGAAATCCCTTAATGAGGACCGGGGCGGGGAGTTGTTCAACATTCCCATGCTCAATGGCGCGCAGCATGTCCATACTGATTCTGGTATCGGCCGAGATCTGCTCCAAGCTTATTCCTCGTGCTTGTCGTTCTGCTTGCAGAAATTCACCGAGGCTTTTCATGAGATCGCTTCCAGTTGAAGTTCAGCCCCAAATTGCTCTTGGGGCTAGGGGTAGATGCGCTGTAACATTCTCGGAAACGGAATAGCTTCGCGTAGATGTTGGATGCCGCAAATCCAGGCTACAGTGCGCTCAATTCCAAGACCGAAGCCTGAATGGGGCACCGAGCCATAGCGTCGTAGATCAAGATACCACTCGAAGGGCTCCCGGGGTAGATCGTGCTGCGCCAGTCTCTCCAAAAGCTTGTTATAGTCGTCTTCTCTCTGAGAGCCGCCAATAATTTCTCCATAACCCTCAGGCGCCAGTACATCAACACAGAGGGCTAGGTCAGGCTTATCTGGATCACTTTTCATATAAAAAGCTTTGGTTTGCAATGGGTAGTGGGTGATCATTACGGGTCGATCAAACTTTTCTGAAATGAGAGTATCCTCGGTGGTACCAAAATCTTCACCCCACTCGTGGTCAATGCCGTTTTGTCGCAAGAGATCCAGGGCTTCATCGTACGTCATTCGCGGAAAGGGAGGTAGCACCGACTCGAGTTTACTGCGCTCACGTCCCAAAACCTTGAGTTCCTCGCTTTTATTGGTGAGGACCGAATGGACCAAGTGGCTGACCAGTTGTTCTGCCAGAGAGAGAATATCCTCCAACTCAGCGAAGGCCGCCTCTGGTTCTAGCATCCAGAACTCGGTAAGGTGCCTGCGAGTTTTAGACTTTTCCGCCCTAAAAGTGGGGCCAAGAGTGTAGACTTTGCCAAAAGCCATGGCACCAGCCTCGGCATACAGTTGGCCGCTTTGGGATAGGTAGGCTTTTTCATCGTAAAAATAATCGGTTTCAAAAAGGGTGGTGGTGCCTTCACAGGCAGCGGGAGTGAGGATGGGAGCATCGAAGAGGATGAATCCCTCTCGGTTCAGATACTCCCGAGCCGCTTCAACAACCTGGCTGCGGATTCGCAGAATTGCGTGTTGCTTGGCAGAACGAAGCCAGAGATGGCGATGGTCCAACAAAAATGCCGGTCCGTGTTCCTTGGGGGTGATGGGATAATCTTCAGCTATCTGGATAACGGTAATATCGCTCACCTGCAGCTCGTGACCACCGGGAGATCTGGCGTCTACGTGGACGGTTCCAGTGACCACCAAAGAGGACTCTTGGGTCAGGGTATCGGTGAGGGCAAAGGTAGCAGGGCTCACCTCGTTCTTTACCACCACAGCCTGGATGATACCAGTTCCATCTCTGATGAGGAGAAAGCGGACCTTGCCGCTTGACCGTTTGCTGTAAAGCCAACCACGGATCGTCACCGTCTGATCAACAAACTGGCCAATAGTATCAACGGTGGTAGTTTGGACCATGGAAGCTCTCCGATAAAGACAGAAGCATCCCCAGAGGTTGAAGATCACCTTTTCTGGAGCTGTGGGCTGGTCTCATCGACAATCTTCACATACGAGCGTTCCCGCAAACTGCTCAACCATTCCCTATATCTGAATTCAACTTCTCTTTTGTAGAGCAAATTTCGAATGCTTTCCCGAACCTCATCCAAGGCCTTGGGGGGCCCTCTATCCACCTCGGTGACTTTAATAATGTGTATACCTCTGGTGGTTTCTATGTCCGGGCTGACTTCGCCAGCCTTCAAATTCTCGACTGCGGCCTCGAGAACGGGCTCGAGTTCGCCTCGGGCGAAGTAACCCATGTCTCCTCCCGCCTCCGCTCCGGGACCTTGACTATAGTTCTTAGCCAGCGAGCCAAAATCGACTCCAGCTCGCACACGTTCTAGGATCTGTTGGGCCAGGTCACGTAAGCGAGCTTGCTCCTCCGGAGTGTCGTCGGGATAGTAGGGCAGGTAAATGTCCTGGATGCGCCACCGTTCCTGTTTCTCGAATTCATGGATATGGTCCTGATAGTAAGCCTCCACCATCTCGTCAGTGATTACGGTTTTACTTTGAACCTCGCGGCTGACAAGCTTTCTTTGTTCCAGACCCTCCTTAATTTGCTGGCGAAGGTCCGTTATCGTTTGCTCTTGCTTGCGAAGTTCGGCTTCCAGGGTTTCCTGGGTAAGCTGGTTTTCTTTCATGATTCTGGCAATTGTCTCATCTACTTCCTCTGCACTCACGGAAATTTTTAGTCGGGAGATCTCTTGGGAGGCCAAACGTTCGTCAATAAGGCGATTCAGCATACTGTGTCGCATCTCTTCCAGGGACAGCTCTTGCTCACGAAGGAAAGGATTTTGCTGCCGACCAGCTACCAGTGCGTTTGTCCTTTCATTGAGCTCACTCAGGGTAATAATGTCGTCATTCACGTAAGCAATGATGCGGTCTACGAGCTCCGCAGCTGTGCCAAAAGAGGGCAAAATACCTCCCAGCAGTAAAAACAGCGACAAATTAAGAATCCAACTTCTCCAGCGCACGTCTCTTCCCAGATAACACTGGCCAAGTTGATCTAACTACCCGACCTTAAAACAAAAAGCTAATAAAATTAGATTGATAACATGTTACTTTAAGTTGTGCAAGAGCTTTTTCAGCTCGGTGATTGACTCTACCACGTCGTAGGTGGGGCTGCTAAAATAGAGACGGTGTTCTGGGGTAAGGCGCAAGTGCTCTGGCTCGGCTGCAACCAAGCCAGTTAGTTTGTTTAAGTCTATTTCTGGATTTTCAGAAAAGGTAAGGACATACTCGCCATTCACCGCATCCAACCGTTTCACCCACAACCGACGCAAGAGCAGTTTCAGATCTAGCAGTACGAGTAGATGGGAAGTCTCTTCAGGCAGAGGACCAAATCGATCCCGCAGTTCTTCTTCCATATCTGCGAGAGAGCTTTCATCGCTGGCACTGGCGAGGCGCTTATATGTGTTCAATCGCTGGCTGCTGTTGGTGATATATGTTTCAGGCAGATGGGCGGCCAGGTTGAGGTGAATCTCCGGTTCTGCCGGCTCCCTGGCAGTTTCTCCTTTGAGTTGGGTAATGGCCTTTTCCATGAGGTGTACGTACATCTCATAACCCACTGCAGCAATGTGGCCAGATTGGGCGGCTCCAAGAATATTACCTCCACCTCTGATCTGCAAGTCGTTGAGAGCTATCTTGAAACCGGAGCCAAGTTCGGTGAAATCCATAAGGGCCAGTAACCTCCTCTGGGCCTGCCGGGTGACCAGGTGTTCACCCGGAATGAGCAGGTAAGCATAGGCCTGTTCTGAAGATCTACCCACCCTACCACGGAGCTGATAGATCTGCGCCAAGCCGAACTTGTCGGCCCGGTTAATGAAAATTGTGTTTGCGGCAGGGATGTCTAGACCTGACTCGATAATTGTAGTGCAGACGAGCACATCAATTCGGTGATGGATGAAGTCTAGCATGACCTGCTCTAGTTCGCGTTCTCGGAGCTGACCATGCGCTACCGCCACTGTTATTTCAGGCAATAGTTCCTGAAGGTAATTAGCCATCCGATAGATAGTTTTGACGTTGTTATGGACAAAAAATACCTGTCCCCTTCGTGCCTTCTCTTTGCGGACGGCTTCTTTAATGATGAGGTCGTCGAAGGAGCATATTCTGGTCTCGATGGCTCTACGGTCCTCAGGCGGGGTGTCAATGACGCTTAGATCTCGAATTCCTATGAGTGACATGTGCAAGGTGCGGGGAATGGGAGTGGCAGTCAAGGTCAGGACATCGACCTCAGCCCGAAGCTGTTTGATCCGTTCTTTGTGTCGGACGCCAAAACGATGCTCTTCGTCGATAATAAGCAATCCCAGATCTTTGAATACCACATCTCGTTGGAGCAATCTGTGGGTACCGATAACAATATCAACGAGGCTGTTCTGGAGGTCCGCAAGAATCTTTTTTTGTTCCGCTCTTCCTTTAAAACGGCTCAGCACCTCCAAGAAGGCGGGGTAACCATCCAGCCGTTGCTTGAAGGTGAGGTAGTGTTGCTCTGCAAGAATCGTGGTGGGTACAAGTATCGCCACCTGCTTGCCGTCCATTACTGCCTTAAAAGCAGCGCGTAGGGCTACTTCGGTCTTACCGAAGCCGACATCACCACAAATGAGCCGGTCCATGCACCTATGTCGCTGCATGTCAGCAAGGACGTCTTCTATTGCTGCCTGCTGATCCGGAGTTTCTTCGTAAGGAAAGGTGGCCTCGAATTCACGAAAAGAACTGTCCGGTGGAGAGAAAGTCATTGCTTGCTTAATGTGACGCAGGGCATAGATGTGCAGGAGTTCCTGTGCTACTTTCTGGATGGAGTCTTGAACCCGTTTTCGAGTGGAGGCCCAGCGCTGTCCCCCCAGTTTGTCCACTCGAGGCTGATAGCCCTCGACGCCGATGTATTTCTGCACCCTATCCAACCGGTCAACGGGAAGATAAAGGAGGTCTCCGTCCTGGTATTCCAATAAGAGGAAATCATTTGAGTGCTCGTTGATTTTCAGGTGGACCAGCCCTTTATAAATACTAATTCCGTGGTCCAGATGAACAACAAAGTCATCAGTCTGAAGATCAGCAAATGTAGCCAGTAATGAACCTATTTCAGGAGGGCGGACCCGGTGCCGACGGGGCTTCTCACCATACAGCTCTGTTTCGGTGACAACGGCCAAACCCTCATCCGGCCACAGAAACCCCATGGGGAGGCGACCCACTACAATCTTGGTAATCGGAGCTCGAAAAGAAAGCTGCCCAAAAGGTTCCGAACTGAATTGGGCGTCCACTCCATAATCAGTAAGCAGGTCTTCCACCCGGCGACCCTGTTCCGCCGTACGACAAACCAGGAATGGGCTCATCCCAGACTGTTGCCACTGTTGGAGCCTTTGAGCCAGGGGTTCTAGCAACCGCTGGCGCTGCTGATGATCTTGAATTTTCTGCTGCAGCCCCCTGTGATCCCCCAGACGGAAGTGGAGAACTTCCGAACTTTTCCCATCAGAAGTATGCTCCACTGGAAGACTGGACTGTAGGATTTGAGGGTAGGATTCAAGCGATGTATCTATTTCCGCCTCATTGAGCAAGTAAGTTTCCGGGGAAAGAGTCCAGCGGGAGTTCTGACGAGCAACATTCCGGTCTCGGTCAGCTTGTTCTAAAAGCTCGACTACCGTCTTTTTGATACTACCTGAGTTGCTCTGCACCACCAGGGTTGATAGTGGCAGGTAATGGAAGAGAGTCTCGAGTCTGTCATAATAGAGCGGCAGTAACTGCTCAATGCCGGGGAAGTGGCCCAAGCCCTTCACACGTTCCTGCCAGAGCTCCAGCTCGCCGCGCAACGTGCCTTCCTCCTTTAGAGCTTCTTTTAACGAAGAAGCAGCCCGTTGCTGCCTAGAGGTAGTGAGCAGTACTTCGTGAGCTGGCACTATGATTACATCATCCAGCTGTTCACTGGATCGCTGGCTGGCTGGACTGAAGAACCGAATTGACTCTAAAACCTCATCAAAAAACTCCAAGCGCAGGGGTTGGGGGTAAAGCGGAGTATAAAGGTCAATAATGTCGCCACGTACGCTGAGATCACCCACTTCCTCCACCAAATCGGTCCGGTAATAGCCGATGGAAACCAAGTGGGATATTAGCTCTTCCCGCTGTATCTCTTCTCTTGCAACCAGATATCTGCTGGCGTCCATGCATTGTTGACGAGGCAAAACCTTTTCCATTACTGCTTGGGCCGGGGCCACAATGATTTTTGCTTGGCTGCTCGCTGCAGATGCGTAGAGAACGGCAAGTCGCTGAGCTTGCACATCAGGAGCGACAAAAGGTTCCGCTGGCATGCGGCGATTGGCTGTGGGAAAAAGCCAGAGGGGACATTCTAGGGGGTCCCCTCGCCAATTTTCAGCAAGGCCGAGAAAGAATGAGAGGCTCTGGTGGGCTTCCCAGGCTTGTTTCGGCGAGGCAGTAATCAACAGCACCGTCCGTTTCAGGCCTTGAAGCATACGTGCTAGCCCATAATAGAGTCCCCATTGGCTCAGGCCCTGGGCAAAAATCTTCCGACTGCCGCTGGCAATGGCAGCGGCCAGGTCTTCAAGACGGGCACCACCAATCAGGTGTTGCCAGTCGTCAGCCAACGGTACTTCGGTGGGGGTATCGCTCTGTAACATAAACGGCAGTACTCCACGGACTGGAAACGATATAGTCGTCAACCATTTCTTGACCGACTATAATCAAAATGTGAGAAAGGCAGAGAAAGTGACAATATAATGAGCTGCACCTAACCGCCGACCAGTGGCGATTAAAGCATAAATGGGGCAAGCAGCACAAAGAAAAATATGCGGGCTAGGCAATAATTGAGTTGCCGGCTAGATCGCCAAATAGCCGCTTCATCTCAGCCTGGAACAGGCAGAGAAACTAACGCATTTACCGGACAAAGGCAAGAGGAGAAAGAGGCGCTAAAAAATGGTAATATTATGCACCCGATCTGGTTTTCTTCTGCTGTTGACGGAGTTAAGCTCTTTCCTTGGGGTTCAATTGGGTAAATGGGAGTGTGTCGTTGGTTACTGAAAGAGAAAAGACAAGATGGCTGAGTGCTCGTGAGCTGAGCTTGGTGGCTCTTTTTGCCGCCTTCACTGGCATTGGTGGCTTTATTCGGGTTCCCATTCCTTTTGTGCCGCTTACCTTGCAGACGCTGATGGTCATGTTTTCCGGGGTGATTTTGGGGGGACGGCTGGCCGCTCTCAGTCAGCTAGTCTACATCCTGGTAGGGTTGATGGGTATCCCCATTTTTGCCCATGGGGGTGGACCTGGCTATGTGTTACAACCCACCTTTGGTTACCTGTTGGGTTTTGTCTGTGGAGCCTATGTCATAGGCCGTTTCACTGAAAAGCGAAACCCCTTGACTCGCTCTTTCCTCTGTGTGGCCCTGGTGATCGGCACCATAGCAATCTACATTCCGGGAGTAAGCGTTCTCTATCTCAATTTGAACTTTATTCAACAAAAGGCTGTTTCGCTCAGTACAGCGTTGAACATAGGATGTCTTGTGGTTCTGCCCGGAGACTTGATCAAGATTGGCGTAGTGCTCTACTTCGGCCCTCTCCTGCGCCAAAAAATCCAGATGTCTAGCCCGGATATTTCATGAATCACTTGCTGCGACCACGGATATGGCCGTCCTTCCTGGCGTCCTCGGGTGTTCCTTCGACAGGCTCAGGACAGGCTCCCCCTGCGACGTACCGTGTTCAGGTACGCCTCGGAACCAATCCCGCGGTACGGTTGCCCGGTGGCACGCCCATCTTCGTGGTCTCGCGACAGCAATTCATGAAATATCCGGGCTAAGATGAATCTTCCTGGTTGACTGGCCCTTGGACTCCATAAGACGTGGAACTCCCAAAAATCCTTGCTATTTCAGCACTTTTGTAGTAGTAGAGTGCCAACTCTGTGACCTGTCCGTTGGTGGGTTGCCCCTTGCTGAAATTAGTAAGTCAGCGCTCATGATGGCACAGTTTTAGCTAAGCTCTAGAAAGAAGAGAAGGCTATTTTTCGGGTTCTGTATAATTTATTGCTCATCTCTAAGATCGATTACGAGTTCGGCCGATTTTTTGAGGATGGAGTGTGATTGTGGGTTCGGACAACAAGGAAATGCTGCGTTCTCTACCGGCGGTTGACGAATTATTACGTCAAGAAGTTATCAGTGAGGCAGTGGAGACCTATCCTCGCACGCTGGTGGTGCGAGCGGTTCGGAACGTTCTGGACCGTAATAGGCAAGCCATCCTGAACGGAAAGGCCGCCTTTGACTCGCAGGGATTCGAGCAGGCTAACTTGGTGAAAGAGATTCTCGCGGAAATACAGCACCTGGCCTCTTTTACCCTACGTCGGGTTATTAATGGCACAGGCATCATCGTCCATACCAATTTGGGCCGTTCACTTCTTTGTCAGGACGCCTTGGACAGGCTGCAGCTCATCGGTAGCGGCTACTCCAACTTGGAGTACGATCTGGAGGTGGGGAGAAGGGGGTCTCGCTATGTCCATGCCGAGGCCATATTGTGTGAAATAACTGGCGCAGAGGGGGCTCTGGTAGTCAATAATAATGCGGGCGCAGTGGTGCTTGTCCTCAACACCTTGGCTCAGGGCAAGGAAGTTGTGGTGTCGAGAGGACAGTTGGTTGAGATCGGTGGCTCATTCCGGATCCCCGATATCATGTCTAGGAGCGGAGCCCGTCTCAGGGAGGTGGGCTGCACCAATCGGACCCACCTTGCTGACTATGAAGGAGCTATCGGTCCGGAAACCGCACTCCTGCTGGATGTGCACGCCAGTAACTACCAGATCGTCGGATTCACTGCTGAAGTGGGTCTCGAGGAACTGGTGGAACTGGGGCGGAAACATGAAGTCCCTGTCATGCAGGATCTGGGCAGCGGCTGCTTTGTGGATGTCACTCCTTTTGGGCTCCAGGGAGAACCACTGGTCCAAGACACGGTCCGTTCTGGTGCGGATGTAATTACCTTCAGTGGTGATAAACTATTGGGAGGCACGCAGGCGGGAATTATTTTGGGGAGGAGAGAGCTCATTGCGGAACTGAGACGAAATCCGCTCACCCGTGCTCTTCGAGTTGACAAGTTGACCCTGGTGGCCCTAGAGGCCACCCTCAGGCTCTATCGAGACGAAGATACTGCCATCCAGGCCATCCCCACCCTTAAAATGATTGCCACCGACCAGAAAACTCTGGTAGATCGAGCCCAGGTTTTGGCAAAAGCTTTGCGGGCCAACATCCCTGAGTCAATTGAAGTGACAATAATGGATGGCTCCTCGATGGTAGGCGGTGGAGCCCTGCCGACTCAGACACTTCCTAGCAAACTGGTGGCCATCAGCTCCAAAGAAGCGTCAGCGGCCAGCTTGGAGGCTCACTTTCGAGGATATGTGCCGCCTATTATAGGCCGGGTGGAACAGGAGCTCTTTTTGCTGGATGTAAGGACTTTGCAGCCAGGCGATGAGGAGGCCATCGTTGCTGCAGCTGCCAAGCTGGATATTTGACTAGAATAAGCGGGGATCTTTTTCTCAAGCAAAGAAAACCCCATGGGGCAAATACTAAGATCACAAATCCGAAGTCCGAAGCAAATTGAGGAATTGAGGGATTGGGACGCAATGCCATTTAATTCCTGAATTTCTGAATCCCTACATTCCTAAATTGAGATGGGATTTCGATATTCGAATTTGATAGGCTTCATTCCGCGTAGTTTTCCTTGATGGCTCTTTCCCTTGGTTATGGTGCTGCAAACAAGATTCTGAAACTTATGCTACGAGGATTGCCATGGGACTCTACTCCATTGAGTTGACTCCGGCGGATATGATGGACCAACAAAGTGTTTTCCAACAAGAGATGGCTGATCTGCTGGGCTGCCGACAACTCACCATTCTTCCTCCTTTCCCTGACTACAGTATTCTGAGCCAGAACCATTCTCCGAAAGCTCTGTTGAAGGTAGTCAATGAAGTGATTCTCAGCCGGCGACCTTCCTATGAAAAGGAACTCGGCTGGCTTCTGCTTCCCCTGGTTCGAGGTGAGGGAGTGGTGGGAGTTCTCTTTGCTGAAGAGGTAGACCAGAAGTGGGCGGAGGCTGAAAATCTGGTGCTTCTGGAGCGACTAGCTCGCCTCTGTATTGACAGATTGCAATGGGAAAAAAGAGGTTGGAGAGATGGGGAAACTTCACTGTGGCGGCGAGAGGTGTTGATGAAGGAGGTAAGCCGGGTGATTGACCTGGCAGAGAATGGTGGCAGCTTGGCTCCCAGACGATTGCTTGGCGACGGCCCCAGGGTAGCGCAATTTACCTTCATCTGTTTTATTGTCACCCCAGCCCCGGAACCGTGGGCTGGAGCCGGACCAATCTGGAAGCAACTGGGTCCGCAACTAGCGGAGTCCCTACCAAATGAGGTCCTGGCGGCACACCTAGGCGGTGGCTATGTTGGAATCTATTGGCCTAAGGCAAATGCGAGAGATGCTCACCTTTGGGCTGAGCGGCTGCACCAAACCCTGTGTGGCAGTGACAGGGAGACAGAGAGAGGTGGAGAAGAGTGGGACCTGGCGGCGGGAGTAGTACGTTTCCCTGAGGATTTTTACGACGATGGACCCTCACTCCCCTGGGAAAAGAGCGATATCGGCGTGGAATTGACCGCAGCCGAGGAAGTGATTCGACGGGCAACCCTGGCGGCGGAGATGGCAAAGAAGAAGGATGAGAAAATATTGGCTTACCAAGCACTTCGTGAACGAGGGTTGGTAAAATTAGAGTCAGCCATTGAAAAGCGGCTATCCTCTTTGGTTGCCGACGACGAACCGGGTGCTCTCCTGTTGGTCAAGCTAGACGATTGGGAGGTTTGGCAGAGGCAACATGGCTCAAAAGGGGCTGCACATCGGGCTAAACGTGTCCTGGCGGCGAGTGAAGGTGAGTGTCCTGTAGACGCTGTAGTGGATTGGGCGGGACCAGATCGGTTCGGGGTGTTTTTGCCCGGCGCAGATGCTGATTCTGCCCAAGAACGGGGGAGAGCTATTCGTCAGCGAGTAAAGTCGGCGTTGAGCACTACGGTGCAGATGGGTATCAGCTTTTATCCCTGTCTGGGTTTTGCCAAGCGGGACATGCTGGACAACGGCCGCAAGGCACTGATCCATACAGGGTTCTTCGGGCCCAATACCCAGACTCTCTTTGACGCGACCAGCATGAATATCAGTGGAGATCGGTTTTATGAAAGCGGGCGGCTGGAAGAGGCAGTGCAGGAGTTTCAAAGAGCCCTGACCTTGGATCCAGATAATGTGAATGTCCACAATAGCCTTGGGGTTTGCTACGCGAACATGGGTAAGTTCGAGGAAGCAGTTGCTGAATTTTCCCGGGTAACCGAACTGGAACCCAACGATTTCATGGCTCATTACAATCTGGGCTGCGCCCTGCTTAGCCTAGCACGCAAGGGCGAGGCTGAGAACGCCTTCAGTCGGGCTGCCGAATTGGAACCTGATAATGCTGCCGCCCATTTCCAGCTGGCAAAGCTGTGCAGAAAGCAAGATAGGCTGGAAGAGGCCCTGACTCACCTTGGGCGCACCGTAGAGCTGAACCCCAATTGGGCTAAAGCTTGGCGATTGTTTGGTGAGTGTTTCCTAGAGCAGGGGAACCACGAGGAGGCCATGGATGCTTTCAAGAAGGTTATCAAGATCAATGGGAAAGATGGGGCTGCACTGAGCGGTCTCGCTCTTTTGTATGGACGTACGGAGGCAAACCTGGAGGTGGCCCTTTCTCTAGCCCGTCGCAGTGTTGAACTGAATCCTGCCAGTGCTTTGTTTGCCCAGAGATTGGTAGAGCTACTGATACAAAACCGAGAATTAGAGGAAGCCCTGACACAATGCGAGCGAGCTGTGGCAATAGCCCCACAGGATGAGCAGCTTCATCGACTACAGGAAAAGATCACTGCAGCTCAGCGGGTATCAACCTCATAGCCGTTGGCACTCAGCGCGTTCAGCAGTTCTTCAATGTGGTCCGCGCCCCTGGTTTCCACCTCCAATTCTACTCTACTTAATTCCACAGGCAGATGCCGCCCCAAACGATCGTGGTAGACGTGAAGAATGTTGCCGCGGCAGTCAGCCACCACCTTGATAAGGTTAGCGAGGGCACCAGGGGCATCCCTCAGTTGCACTGAGAACCTCATGATTCGATGGCTCTTGAATAGCCCTTTCCGGAGGATTCTTGCCAGCAAATGAGTGTCCACGTTGCCGCCGCTGATAACAAGAACCACCGCCCGTCCACGCAGATTGCTGAGTTGCTTGCCCGTGAGTGCTGCCAGCGGGACTGCGCCACTTCCTTCGGCCAAAATCTTCTTGCGTTCCAGCAACTCGAGCATGGCGGTGGCGATCTCTTCCTCCTCCACGGACACCATATCGTCGACCAACCGCTGTATAATGGCAAAAGCACGTTGTCCTATTTTTTTGACGCTGATACCGTCTGCAATGGAATACTTGGCTGGAACATTGACAGGTTTACCCAGCCTGAGAGCAGCTATGGCCGAAGCGCAAGCAGCTGCCTGCACTCCGATAATTGATGTTTGCGGGCGAAGGGATTTTACCGCAGTGGCAATTCCGGCAATGAGGCCACCGCCGCCAACTGGAATCAGGATTGTTTCCACCTCGGGTAACTGAGAGACAATCTCCAAACCAATGGTCCCCTGGCCGGCCATGATATCTTCGTCGTCATAAGGGTGAATGAAGGTTTGACCTTCTGCTTCTAAGGTGCGGGCCTGGTCCAAACTCTCTGTCAGGCTTTTGCCGGCTAGGATCACTTGGCCACCGTAAGATCGGGTGGCAATCTGTTTGCTGATGGAGGCCCATTCGGGCATGACGATCGAGGAGGGTATGGACATCAGGTGCGCAGCATGGGCTACTCCCTGAGCATGGTTACCTGCTGAGGCTGCCACAACGCCCTTCGGACCAAGGGTGTCGCGTATTCTTGTTAGCTTGTGGTAAGCCCCACGGAACTTGAATGAACCGGTCCTTTGGAGATTCTCCAGTTTGAGATAGACTCTGGCATCAAAACGACTGCTGAGGTAATTGGAATAAACTAGCGGGGTTTCGAAGGCGATGCCTGCCAGGATCGCTGAGGCTTGGTTGATTTCTTCAAGGCGAAGCATGGTTTTATTCCTCAGGATGTTCGATTGTGAGAAGTCGGCAATAGCCAGTGAAAGAAAAATGCAAAAATCTGACACCTTAGCCTAATAACAAAACAGGGATTGACCGTCAACTCTGCCATTGTATTATCAGAGTTCTCATCATTGTTAGAGCCCGGATGTTTCATGAATTACTTGCTGCGACCGCGGATATGGCCGTCCTTCCTGGCGTCCTCGGGTGTCGGCCCCTGCGACGTACCGTTTAGGTACGCCTCGGAACCAATACCGCGGTACCGCGGGACGAGTTGCCCGGTGGCACGCCCATCTTCGTGGTCTCGCGACAGCAATTCATGAAATATCCGGGCCAGCAGAGCGTGATCCTATGATTGTGGGAGAGCAAGAATTTTTGTCCCAATATGAACCGGAAGGAGATGGAGATGAAAGTAAGGAAAGAGCGAAGGGGTGGTTTGGTGGTTTTATATCTGGCAGCGGCCTTGTTCAGCGTGAGCGCATCCGGATGCGCCTTTGTTAATGTAACCCTTTATCAGCCAGCACTGCCGTTACAGGAGAAGGTTATTGAAGGGGAAGGACCGGGCAAAGTACTGGTAATGGATATAAGCGGAGTCCTAACCTACGAAGAGGAGAAGAAGGGCGGCAGTTTCAAAGAACAGGTAAACCTGGTTGCTAGAGTGAAGGAGGAACTGGGAAAGGCGGCCCAGGACAATGAGGTAAAAGCTCTCGTTCTTCGCATCAATACACCGGGAGGAACAGTCAGTGCCAGTGATTTGCTGCACCACGAGATTATGCAGTTCAAGAAAGAGAGAAAGGTCAAGGTTGTTGCCTGTTTCCTCGGAAT
>Ga0255040_10000205_pt1 | contig 14399 bp, 19 predicted proteins | sample BC1_12_2_MG_FD_181711 | JGI IMG/M metagenome (GOLD analysis project Ga0255040, IMG submission 181711) | Seawater microbial communities from Strait of Georgia, British Columbia, Canada - BC1_12_2 | ecosystem: Environmental > Aquatic > Marine > Strait | place: Canada: British Columbia | collected... | reverse complement strand
AGCTAATGAAACTCGATCCGTTTCTGTATTGGCTCCACAGCTAATTAATAACCCAGTTAAGTTAGCAGCCTCTAGGGGTACAGACGTTGATGATGCCAACTATGTTTACATCGTGAATAGTGATGGCGATATGACGGTATTCAATACCCTAATTACCGAGGATGTATCTGCATTCACTAACTGGACCACCCAAGGCGATGTTAAGTCTGTAGCCGTTGTTGATAACACTGTTTACTTATTGACCCAAAGAACAATTAATGGCGGCACTGAGTATCACATAGAGGTTGAGAATAGGGACTTAAATACGGATGCTGCTGTTACTGGCTCATTATCAACTAATGTTATTAGCGGGCTAAGTCACTTAGAAGGTGAGGCGGTTAAGATTAAGGTTTCTGGCGCAGTTCAGTTAGACCAGGTTGTAAGTGGTGGTCAAGTTACTGTTAATTTTGATACAGGCACTTATGAGGTTGGGTTAAACTTCAACCCTAAGATAGTAACAATGCCTTTGAATATACCAATACAGAAAGGGCCAAATTGGGCGCGTAAGAAGAAGATAGCTCGGTGTGGTGTGCAAACTTACTTAAGTAATGGTGTAATAGTTAACGGCCAAAGAATAGCCGATAAAACCATAGGTCTAAATCAGTTTGATGCGCCAGAGCCTAGTACTGAATTAAATCGAATACATTTGTTGGGCTGGGATTTACAGGCTCAAGTAACCATATCTCAAAACACTCCTATGCCATGGCAGATACTTAGTATCTCATTGGAAATAGCTATTTAAAGGGGGCGATCGTCACCATGATTAGAATGATAAGAAAGCTCAATCTCTTTGGCTTTTCTGGCTTTAATTGCATCCTCTTTGGTTTTGAATTGGCCAAGGAACAACTGCACCCCATTGTTTCCAATATACGCCCTCCAAATGCTTTTAGACTTATCAAAGGATACACCAGATGTTCCACTAGTATTTGTGATGTGTTTTTTTTGATTCCTTCCGTTATCAAGTCTGGTGGCCTCTCTAAGGTTGGCAATAGCATTATTGATTCCATTGCCATCAATATGATCTATCTGATTCTTTGGCCATTCTCCAGTCATGTACAGCCATGCAAGTCTATGCGCCTGCCAGAAAGCACCAGAAAGCCAGACCCTTTTATACCTCTTGCCACAATGGGCAGAATAAACCCCTCCAGCTTCTTTCCCAGAGAATTGGGAGTTGGTTCTTTTATGACCCCTATCAGTGTTAAAATGACACCTAGGTCTTTCAAGCCAAGTCATAGCGCCTGTAGCCTCATCATAGATAAGGGATTCTTTTAATGTTTCTTGAGTTGGTTTCATATATGCGCACCTTTATTGAATATAACATTGTACACGGACAATGCCTTTCCGGCAATTGTGTGAGGGAGGTGTAGCATGGCCGCTGCAGCAATACCATTATTTATAGGCTCATCCCTATTAAGCGCTAACCAAAGTAGGGCCGCGGGTGATATAGCTCGTGGTGAATCTAAGGTTCAAGCGAGACAAACAGAGTTAGCAGCTACCGCAAGAGAGGTTGATCGTAAAGACCGTCTAGCCAGCGCTTTGGCCAGCCAGAATGCGAGTGCAGGCGCTAGAGGTATAGCGGCGTTTGAAGGTTCGCCATTAACTATTCTACAAGCTGATATTGAGCGTGAAGAACAAGCCACGCAACGAGATATATTCTCAACTGAATTAGAGGCGTTTACTCAGAGATCAAGGGGTTCAATTGCTCAGAAGCAGGCGAGAGCGCAAGCATTCACTGGATTACTTAAGGCGGGAAGTTCATTCGCCATGCTGGCAAGTACCCCTAAAACTCCGGCGGCTACTACCCCTAAAACTCCGGCGACTACATAATGGCTAGATTCCAAGAAGTTACTAACATCCGTCAATCAAACTTATCCACAGGTGCAGCCCAAGGCATGCAGTCGCTAGCTAATCGCTTAGATAGCTTTGCATCACAACAAGCTCAAGTGGCCAGTCAGAAGATTGCACAAGATGCGGCTCAGGCTCAAGTTACCGGGCAGGCACAGTTCGACCCTAATCAACCACTAGAGGCTCAGCAGCAAGACGTCCCAGTATTGTTTGGCCAAGAGCAGCAGGCATTCAATAAAGGGCTTAGAGCGGCTTATGTTGCGGGTGTTGATCGTGATAATAGAGAGGAAGTTTCTCGGATAGCTCAAGAAAACCCCGATAATCTATTAGTTTTTAATGACGCAATAGAGGCTTATCGCAAATCAGTCTTAGACGGTGTTGATCAATCGGCTAGATCGGTGGTGGCCGAGTCATTAAACAATCAAATTACTAGTGCTCGTATTCAGGTCCAAGGCAATACGATTAAGCGCGAGAAGCAAGAAATAGCGGATACCTTACAATCTAATGCCACTTCGGCTATGGAGTCATCAGAGCGGCTAGCTAGAAACGGTGATACTAGGGGTGCAGCTTTAGAGTTACAGAATGCCTTTGCTACCGTTGACGAGATGGACGCAACCGATGAGCAGAAGGCTACCATTAAGCGTGATATGGAGCGTGGCGTTACCGAAGAGAGCTTGCTGGGCAATTTAGAGTCTGCTTTTGATGAGGCATTTACTATTGAGGATGGCGGTCAGTCTGCTTTTGATGCGGCATTTGAAGAGATAGAAAGCCTATCAAAAGAGGTGCCTAAAGGCTGGGCGGTAAAAGAGTGGAACAACTTTATCGGCCAAGCACAGGCTGCTATCGGCGAAAAGCTAACAGTGGCGACAAAGGCGAGAGCGGAAGAGAAGATTTCAATTAGCCGCAATATTTCTAATCTTAAGATAGCCGCTAAAACCGGAGCCGGTGATGCTGCTAGTATTGTTAAAAAAACCGAAGAGTTTTTCGATTCTGGGCAGATATCAGAGGCTGAGAGAACATCTATTTTAACTAGCCTTGTTAGCGGTCAAAAAAACCAGAGAGATGTCGCTTTCGATGATAGCCAAGTTGCCGCAAAGATAGGTGGCGATGATGGGATTATTTTAGATAAGAGTCAGATTGATGGGTATTATAAGCGCCATATAGCGCCACAATTAGAGGGCATGGAGCCATTGCAAGTACAGGCACAGACCGCTCAAATTGTTGATCGTCTAAAACAGGTTCCCACGCAGCTAAAAAACAGTATTGTTAATGGGCTTAGGTCGGATAACCCAGAGTTAATTATTGCTTCTGCCGATAGTATTGATCGGATTGACTCTATCCGAGGTGTTGTTGATAGGGACTTCTCTCCTAACGACAGGGCTTTTGGTCGCTTAGTATCTGAGCTAAGTACCAACTTAGAGCCAGCAGAGGCCGTAGCATTAGCTAGAGAGCAAACAGACCCCAACAACAAGGCAAGAGTTGAAGCGAGACAGTCACAGCTAAAAGAGCTTGTTAAAAACGATCCAGATGTTTATATGGATGCTATAGATAGCGAATTTAATCCAATGTTTGGAGCCTCATTGCTAGATAGGGCTAATACGCCTGCAATGATTAAAGAGTATAAAGCTCAATTTGATGCACACTATACTGCTGGCATGGATGAAGCCAATGCACAGGAAAAGGCATTGCAGATAGTGGGTAGGAATTGGGGCAAGTCTGAGGTTACTGGAAGATCCAGAGCAATGAAGTATCGACCAGAAGACTATTACTCTGTGTCTGGTAGCTCGGAATACATAGGTGATCAACTGCTAAAAGACATAAAGACAGGCTTTTTGATGCCTTTTGAATTTGAGAAAGAGGATTTAATTCTTTCTGGTAGTAATGATCATACGGCTAGGACTGCATCAACCGGCCAGCCTGAATATCTAGTTGGTATCGATATGGGTGATAAGGGCGTCTTTTATTTACCCGGATTTACATGGAAGCCAGACATGCAGGCGCAAATTGATATAGCTACTAAAAATGCAGAAACAGAGGTTAAGCGCTTAAGAGGTATGCCAGAAAGGCAGGCTGAAAAAGCTAAGCAAATGAATATTAAGGGACTTTAATGCCGTTCATTGAAGATAAGAATCAGCAACAAGCGTTTGCAAGGTCGGTAGGCTCTGACTTTGTGGCTGAGGGTGCAGACCCACAAAGCTATCTTGATGATGTTGTCATGCCTGCTTTTAGGACTGAAAACACTATAGGCTCTTATCTTGCTAGGAATGGTGATTTACCTGATACGGCAACAAACCCCGACTTTAACCCCTTTGATCATTTTACCGATGAAGAAAAGCTAGACCCTGTTTTTGTTGAGAATGCGGCACTTGCCGATAACACGGCAGAGATTGACGCGGTGAGGTCGCAGCAACAAAGAGAGAGGCGAGATAGAAAACGGTTAGCCGATGCGGGTGCAGATGCATTTTTTACCACTGTTGCGGTTTCTATGGCCGACCCTATAAACCTTATTCCAGTAGGTGGCACAGCTTATAAAACGTATCGTGGCGGTGCCTCAATACTTGCGGGCGCAGCAGCAACCGGCAGTGTCGCTGCAGGATCAACGGCAGTCACAGAGGCGGCTTTGCACCACTCACAGATAGAGAGGACTTATGGCGAGTCGGCGGTTAATGTTACAGGTGCATTTTTCTTAGGTGGCGTTTTAGGCAGCTTAGGCCCGGCAACACAGGCCATAAAAGGCAAAAAGGATATAGCTCAGTTTTCAGACGAAATAGATAAAAGCCTTGATCCAGAGCCGGTAATTGCTAAGGGCGGCGACAGTGTTGGCGCTATGGCTACTTTTCAAGATGTGCAGGTAAAAGGCAAGATAGCCAAAGGTTTAACTAAATTATTTTCACTCGATCCATTAAGTAGGGCTGTTACCAGTGAATTGCCGGAGACTCGATCACTAGCCGCAAACTTGGCAGAGTCGCCTATCGCTTTTGAAAAAGGGGTTGGCCAAGCAACGGAAACAAGGATTAAGCTGCACGATGGGAAATATGCCGATTCTTTGCATGAGCATTTAAGCTTATTTAAGCAATATAGAGCTAATGGCGGTGTAATGAATCGCAGAGATTTTAATGTGTCTGTAGGTCAAGCCATGCGCCGAGGTGATGTTCATAAGGTGCCAGAGGTTGCAGCATCTGCTAAGCAGTGGCGCTCTAAGCTTTATGAGCCATTAAAGCAGCGAGCTATACAGGCTAAGTTTTTAGATGAGGCTGTCGAGGTAGACACATCTATCTCTTATCTCAATCGTATGTGGGACAAGGATGCTATTACCACTAAGCAGGCCCAGTTTGTAAAGGTTGTTTCTAAGTGGCTATCAGAAAAGAACAACGCTAATCCTGATATTGACTTTGATGAGCTAGCTCAAGAGATAGCTTCTAGGATCAAGGGTACGCCAGATGGTCGATTACCTTATGATTACAAGATAGGACAAAACACATCGGGCCAGCCCGGTAAGCAAGGGCTAAAAGGCGCTTTAAAGCAGCGTGTATTCACTATCGATGACGAATTAGTTGAAGAGTTTTTACAATCCGACATTGAGTTGTTGGGCGGCAGGTATTTAAAGAATGTAGCGGCAGATGCAGAGATAGCTATAGACTATGGCGATATTGATATGACATCGGCCATTAAAGATGTTGCCACGGCATGGGATGATAAAATAACAGCAGCCTCAAAAAAAGGCGATGACTCTTTAGCTAGAAAGCTAGAAAAAAATAAAGCCAAAGACATTAAAGATATTGCGGCAATGCGTGACCGTATGCGCGGGACGTTTGGCAATGTTGACCCTGATAACTTTTGGGTAAGAGCGGGTAGAACATCCAGGGATTTAAACTATTTACGATTTATGGGTGGCGTAACAGCCTCTTCTATCCCTGATGTTGCTAGAATAGTTATGACCGAGGGCATTGTTAATACGTTCTCTAAAGGTCTAATTCCAATGATTAAGGCTCAAAAAGGATTTAAGATTGCAGCAGCAGAGGCTAGGCGGTACGGTGTTGGCGTTGATAATTTAATGGGGGGTCGAGCTGAGATTATTGCAGACGTTGCGGACTACTCCCAAGGCGGTACAAAGTTTGAGCGCGGCATTCGATCGGCGGCGGCTAATTTTGGTAAGATCAACTTAATGGATTACTGGACTACTGGAGTTAAGCAGCTACACGCTGTGACAATGCAGAACCGCCTAATACCTGACTTAAAGAAAGGCATTTATGATCCCCAGCTAGCTCAATTAGGTATTAGCAAAGATAATGCCTTAAATATAGGTAATCAGCTTAAAAAGTACAGCGAGCAAGTAGATGGCGTATGGATAGCCAATACTAAAAAATGGGACTACCAAGGCTTGGCTGATATGTATGGCGGGGCCATGAGAAAAGAATCAGATCGGGTTATTGTTATACCCGGCCAAGAAAAGCCCTTGTTTATGTCTACGGAGCTTGGCAAGTCGATATTCCAGTTTAGGTCTTTTATGTTTTCGGCAACTCAGCGAATGACTATTGCAGGCATACAGGGCCAAGACGCGCATTTCATGCAAGGCATTATAGGTCTTACTTCTTTAGGTATGATGGCTTACGCGTTTAAACAGTGGGATGCCGGAAGAGATTTAAGTGACGACCCTAGGGATTGGGTTGTCGAGGGTATAGATAGATCTGGTGTATTAGGTATTGTCATGGAAGCTAATAACACGATGGAAAAGTTATCAAATAATTCTTTTGGGTTACGCCCCATGCTAGGTACATCAACGCCAAGCTCACGCTTTGCTTCACGGTCAAGGGCAGAGGCTTTTTTAGGCCCATCGTTTGGCTCGCTACTATCGACAACATTAAAAGTTACAGGCTCTGCTACCGATGACGAAGAGTGGCAGGAATCAGACACGAGAACATTGAGACGGTTATTGCCTTATCAGAATTTGCTAATATTTAGACAAGCCTTAGATAAGGTTGAGGAAGAATTATGACCATTACAGTATTACCCGCTCGCAATGAATACACAGCGACAGCAGCTCAAACTGTCTTCAACTACACGTTTAAGATATTCGAGAACACTGATTTAAACGTGTATATCACCCCAGTAGGGCAAGAAGCTAACGATTCAACCGACCTAACCACAGCTTATACAGTGGATGCTGGGACTATTGGTGATGAGGATGGTGGTTTTATCACGATGGATTCAGGTGTTACTGCTGGATCTCTAGTAACTATTGTTTCTGATGTTCCTGAATCGCGTACTACTGATTACCAGTTTAACGGTGACTTCATACCCGATACAGTTAATGCTGACTTTGATAGGGTGGTGCAATTAACTAAGCAAGTAGAAGATACAGCCGGTAGAACGCTAACCTTCCAGCAGTCACTACAGAATGCCACAGCACTAACCTTACCTAGCCCTCAAGCTACTTACTTCTTACGTTGGAATGCAGGCGAGACGGGCTTAGAAAATGTAGATTTAACGGTTGGCGGCGCACCTACTGACTCTAGTTTAGTTACCTATGATGCTAGTAATAATTTTGCTGGTGGCACCTCAAGAACGGTTGAGAACAAGCTAGGTGAATCAGTAAGTGTTAAGGATTTCGGAGCAGTAGGTGACGGGGTTACGGATGATACGGCTGCTTTTCAGACCGCTCAGGCAGGAGCGAGGGCAGCTGGGGCGCACTTGTTGATCCCTGCGGGGGTAAATATAAGAGTTACCTCACAACTAACTGTATACGATAACGAAGTGTGGCAGTTAGACGGTAATATCATACGGGATTGGACTAGTGCTTCTGGAGACAAGTTAGATAAGGCCACTATCCGTAATGAGCATGCTCTGACTTCAGCTACTTATTATGTAGACCCCGGCCCATATATCCCTGTTAGCCGAAACACAGGCATTAGGTTTCTAGGCAATGGGGAGATCAAGAATAGTGCAGCAGTTATAGCGGCTATTGATCCAAATACCGGTCCTTATGCTGGCCCTCATTTACTATTCCATGCCAGCGATAATATGCACTTTGGCCCAATTACATTAAGAGGCCCATGTGCTGAGTGGGCAACTATGCTTTGGGGTGATAACTTATTTTACGATAACCTTAAAGTGCGGGATCAATCTACCGTATTTGAAGACGGTATTCACATAGTTGGTGGTACAGGACATACAGGTACAGTTGATGCTCAGAGCGGTGACGACTCCCTTGCTATAGGGGCTAACTTCAATCAGCCGGTAAGCGCCGTATCTATGACGGTGGTAGCTGAAAGTATCTCTGGCAATGCGGTTACTCTTGTGCAGCGGAGAAATGGTAGCACGGCTGCGTATGGCCCTGTCACCACCAAGCTTGAAGACATATACATTAACGCAGTTGGCACAGCGGGTAGTATCAGAAACGGGCTTGTGAATATCAATACCGATGAGACGAATGCAAATTATGACACCATAGAGAATGTAACCCTAGATGTTAATTTAACACGTGGAACGGGAACGCACGATTTAACCAATGCTTTTGGCGTGTGGATGAGGGGCGGTAAGAATATAAAGCTTAGGGGTAGTATTAAAGGCTCGCCAAGAGAGGCTATACTAGCAACCAACATAACCAGTGTGGATTTTGACTTAAGCGTTGGAGCACCTCAAGATGTAAATTATGATACTGTTGTTATTACAAGTGGCACTGATGTCCATGTAGGTGGAACAGTTATATCTGCTGTTAATAGAGATGGGATCGAATTAGTTGATACTGATGCAGTTGTTACAGCCACTGTTGTTGATATAGGTGCAGGCTTTGCAGGTGTTACCGTTAACGGAAGTTCAGTACTTAAGTTTGGTGGTAAATGTACTAAGTTATCGGGCGATACCAATACAAGGGGTGTTACCGTCTTGTCGACCTCTAGCGAGGTTTACATAGAGAACGGAGCCGATATAGCCGGTGTCGATATACCCCTATCTTTTAATGCTAACCCATCAGTCTATAGGGCGGGTTATGCTAAAGGGTTAAACGGCGAGGTTACTATATCCGGCGGTAATCTTACGATACAGGGCCGTACAGAGGTGGGTGCTTTAGGACAGGGCGGTGTGTCGGATGCCATGTCAATTATTAGTAATGGCCAGAAAGGGCAAACATTGACACTGAGAAATGGGGAAGCATCTCCCGCTACTGTAACGATATCCGTAGCTGACACAGGTAATATTGTCTTATCAGCAAGTCCTTACCTTTTAGATACATCAGAGAAGGCATTAGAGCTGAAGTTTGACGGAACTAGCTGGCAAGAGCTAGCGAGGTACTAAATGACACTAACAATGATAGGCGCTAAGGCTACTGCTATTCTCGCTTTGATTGGGTGCTTGGCTTATACCAGCACCTTAGTCTCAAGCTTGGTCAGTCGGTACGCTTTAGCCAGTGACCTTACAGAGCATATAAGCGACTCTAAGGCATATCGAATTAATGATAAGCGTGAGTCACTAGAAGATGATATTCGGGCTATAGATCAAGAGGCTGAGGTATTAGGCGCCACCCTAAACTTAACCCCTGCTCAAAAGGTTAGATTGAAACAGCTTGAGAATAATAAGGCGTTATTGCTAAGACGATTAGGCAGGGTTAATTCTCGCTAATATTGTTGATAGGTTGATCAATCTCGTAATCATGGCTTCTATGTAGCTTGATAGTCTTAACACCTAGCTTGGTATTGATTATCAGGCCATGAGCAAAGACCAGTTTGTCTAGCTGTGAATATTTATGATGAAGTTCAGTAACACGCTTATGGAGCAGGTATAACGCTACTAGCAACAGTGTAATAACTAGCTGTTCTATCGTCATATCAACGAGTAATGACAGAGCGCCTCTTATGTATTCCATGTTACAATTACCCTAAATTATAATTAAAAAGTTTTAAAAACTATCTATTTCACCCTCGTTATAGATAGGTTTTGCCCCCTTCACAGGGGGATTTTTTTACAGCTTAACCTGTACGCCAATCATATCCACACCGACATTAACATCATTAACATCACCGCTTGAGTGGTGCTGATAGAATATCTTAGAGCGTCCAAAATCCCAACCAAATTGAATCTTAAAATTATAAACCCCGACTAAAGCGCCCTGGCTTTCAAGCTCTGATTTAGATAATCCAATACCCATATAAAACTTCTTATCCGTCCATGTGGGATAAACCAGTCTTGATACAGACATAACTTTCATCTTTGGCGTTTTACCACCACCATCACGCCTATCACCCTCACCAACAAACAGGACGCTAGCATCCCACTTATCATTGTATGTATACCCAATGCCAGCAAAGGTTGCATCTGTTTCATTTTGTAGCTGACCGTACTCAAGATAAGGATCCGCACCAACATCCTCAGCATCTAAAGCAAACATAAATATAACAAGCCACACTAATGCAACGGCCATTGGTTCAACTTTTAATTTCATTTTATTACCCTCGTTTTGTTTTAATTAACCCCAACGTGCTGGGCCTTTCGTTCTACTGTCAATATGTATCCAAGATTTGTAAATTCCTAGCCCAAATTTATCAGGGAATCGATCATCCACAAACTTAGCAATATCCACTGGCGGCACAGCCATTATAAAAATATCAGCCGCTCTGCCGTATAAGTGCTGAGAGTTTTTACTGCCACCCTCTCTAGCGTTATGATCAGGGCATCGACAGCCAGAATTAATATGGATCGGTTTGTCGAATCTTGTTCTGATCTTCTCTAGTATCTTTATCAGCTCAATATCAACCGTATCAAAGCCACACCCACACTGGCATGAGAACTCATGCCTTGAGAAGTTCTTGCTTAAATCACCCATAAAACACCCCTATCAATATAATTAGTATCGCTAAAAGAATAACGCCCTCTAGCTGGTAATTATCCAAAAGCCAGCCAGCCCAAACAAAAACCAATAGCCTGACCAACGCCGATAATCAGAACAACTTGAAATACATTCATCCAAGGCTGATCTACTATTTCTTCTATGATTTCATCTTTGTTCATTTTGTAACTCCATTTATTTTTTCAGCCGTTCTTAATGCGCCCAAACCAAGCAAAGCAAAAACAAGTTCTAATACCGCTTTAGGCTCAACAGGGTAGGCAATAATCTCACCCGTTGTGACATAAGTATGCGTGAACATATAAGCGCCGGTTAGATACTGAGGAATAAAGTATAAGGCTAGAGATACACCGCAAACCCAACCAATACCAGGACGCCAACCGCTAACCCAAGCATTCCTACTAGACGCCTCAATCTTTGATATTTCACCCATCACTTCATGTGGCTTGCTTTTAAGTCGCTCTATTGCCTCTTGTCGGCTCAGCCTTTCGTCATCACTTGTAAATAATTTATCAAGCCCATCGGCAACATGGCTAACACCTTTACCAGCCTTTTCTGTTTGATCGCCCCAATTAAACAAGCCCATTATTTTACCCTCTCTAGTACTCGCTTAGCGTCTAACTCCAAGCTTTCAATTAATGCGTTATACAGCGACACAGACGAGCTACAAAGAAGTGGAACCTCGATAAGCATTGCCACATCAAGATCGCACAATTCATCTCGTATGCTTAATAAATCACTGCTGATTTTTGTTAGCTTTTCAGCCTTTGAAATAAATCTTTTATTAGAGCTGCTATCTGGCAACTGTACAGAATCGCACTTAATTGGAATGATCTCAGCCACTGAGTAACCCTCGTTATATAATTATAAAATTGTTGTTCGTTTGTTTTTGTTTTGAGCTTACGCTTCCATGTTTTACATTTATTATCATAAACCGTTTCAACGTCACTCATTGCCTGCATTGCACGTTTAAATCTAGCTATGCTTTGCTGCTTTTTATTAATACCTAGCAATGGACGGTTATCAAAAACCAATCGCCTAATATCTTCAGGATGCAATGGCTTGCCAGTAAATATTAAAACGCGCCTGATTTCTTCTTCTAATGTTAAGTCCATTATACAGCACATGGCATTACGCAGATAACCACTTTTAAATGCCGGTTAACGCTGAAAGCTTTTGCTAATGACTTCATTAAGTTTTTCCAGCTAGAGCCAACCTTTCTAAATATGAACAAAGTCTCATCAATGGTTCGTATTGCATAGCCTCGCTTTGGTAGCTCTTTAATTTTATAACCAGAGCTTACAGCTTTGGCATAATTCATTGTTTCAATATTCATTTACTTACCCTCGTTTATTGCTTTGATATTAAACTCTATAAACTCATTGCCTTTCTTTACGTGATCGACTTCGATGATTGCCCGCTTAATATGCTTGTCATTAAATCCGTAACGCTTTTGTAAGCAGTCTACAAATAATTTAACCGGGTTATCGAAGTCTGAATTTTTACTACTAAAACCAAACTTTAAATAAATTTCTAGCTCACCCTCTGGCACATCAAAAGGCTGCAGAAGCATCATTACATCATCTTGATACTTTCTATAAGCTGGCGTTTTAAATCTCTTACCTTGCCATGCTCGATTGACTGATAGAGGTTTAATATTAACTAACATGAATTAGCCCCTGCTCAATTCTGCGTTTCATAGTTCGATATAATCCGCGCATAATACAATCGTTAATAACCTCTTTTGATAAGTCAGTTTTTTTACGGCCATCAATTACATCGTGGCAATCAGAGCAGCCGTAAACACTCCAGAAATCTGGTGACTTTAACGCCCACCCTTTGTCCTCACAATTGATATGGCAGGTCACTACTGTTTCATCATTGCCATTGCAGTAAGGGTAAATATGAAGCGTACAATTTTCACCTCTTGCGCCTTCAGTTAGTTTGCTCATTCGCTTCTTGCTCGTATAAAAGTCTGTAGATTTCTGGAAATGGAACGCTAACACCAAACTTGCTAGCTATATGCCTGTTTAGCGTGTCATAGACTTGTGATACCTCTACCGTATCTAAATCCTTGGTTGATTCTTTGCCTAGCATTGCCATTTGAACCGGCTTCCATAAATTCTCTTTAGCTGTATCGCTGCTCCACGGTATTTCAACCTCTGGCTTTAATACTGCCTTCATATCTAAGCCAGCATCGTTTAAAGCATCGGCCAACTTTCGCAGGAAAAGATGTAAGGCTGAGTTCTGTTTGGTTGTTCTAGTACCCTTAGCTTTACCCTCTGCAAATAAAATAGATTTCCCTTCGCATTCCTTTTGGCTAATAGCATCGACTGGCATATATGTGGGGATACCTCCTTGCATCCCTACAAACGTTAATTCAATAGCCATCAGAAGGGGATCGAATCCAAGTCATCTAATGGTGGTGCTTGCTGAGCCTGTTGCGCTTGCTGCATACCCTGCTGCTGTTGTTGCGCGTTATCCTGCCAAAACACCTTAGCGTTACCTAGGATCGCACCCTTAACACCTTGATCCTTTTCCTCTTTGCTAACGTCTTGGGTAATCATTCCATGATCGCCGTACTGACCTGGCGAGTCAGGATCAATGAATGCCGTCATGTTTAGATATGTTTTGCCATTTTGATGCGCTACTAATCGCGCCTTGTCGATTGACTTAACATCTATTGATAAATTAACACCTATTTTTTTACTCATTTACTTACCCTCAAAATAACGCGCTGTTGCGTCTTTATACTCTTGTGATTGAAATAGTTTTGTTTCTTCTATGGTAAAGATACCGCCCTTGGTACTAGCTACACCTAAAGCCATTCGAGTTTCATCATCCAGCTCTCTCATACATTCAGCCGCATAATCAAAGTTACCATCAGACAACGCAGTTTTAACAGCCGTGATTGATTCGATATTATCTCTAACTGCCAGGTTGTGTTTAACAAGTCTGTCGCCAGGTTCGGGTGATGCAGCTTTCTTTCCACTTGCGCTATTACCGTCATCATCTTCCGATGGAATACCAGCAACAGCTTGTAAGCCATAACGGCGACAATAAGTAATTGCACTGCCAGCGCCTTGAGCATCCTGCTTAGTTAACTGAACTGTAAATGATTGCGACAACCATTCACCTGATGAGTGCATAAGAATAGTCTCAATACCTATTCGGCCTTCGCTCTCAATCGGGAATTGTGTATAGCTCAATCCGTTATTTGCAAACGGCTCCTTAATAGCCTGTATAACAGCACCAAGGTCTGCATAACTAGACTTGAAGAATGGGTTAGCTTTGCTTTTTACAGCGCCACCCATCGCATCTTGAGCCTTACAAAGCGCCGATGCTAACTCTTTAATTGATTCACTCTTATTCATCCGAATATACTCATCTTCTTATCTTGCATTAATCCCATAGCGGTTAGCTGTTGTTCTGCTGCGTACTGAGTGCCATAGCCATTTTCATAATCGTCACTAGCTCCCGCCTCAGCAGGTTTACCATCTTTAGCGTCTCTCATGCCGCGCAAATAGTCAGCAGTGTTTTCTATTTTGTGGTTCAAATTATTACACATTAGATAGCACCTCTTCATAGTATCGATCGGCTAAAACGGTTAGCTTTTTAAAAGCTTGAATGCGGCAATCATAGCGAACGTGTGCAACGATTGCTGAATAGTGCTTGC
>Ga0255040_10000201_pt1 | contig 14524 bp, 35 predicted proteins | sample BC1_12_2_MG_FD_181711 | JGI IMG/M metagenome (GOLD analysis project Ga0255040, IMG submission 181711) | Seawater microbial communities from Strait of Georgia, British Columbia, Canada - BC1_12_2 | ecosystem: Environmental > Aquatic > Marine > Strait | place: Canada: British Columbia | collected... | reverse complement strand
ATAAACGTATTCTTCTATTTTGTCAATATGTATCGGGTCTTTCATGTGGTTCATTTTTTTGAATTAGCGTTATTCGTTGTTGTACACAATTAAAATTTATTACGTTGTTTCTCATATTCACGTAAGGCATTTAAGCAATCAACAAGCATTTTTTGTACTTCATCATATGCAACCTCTTTATTTACGCTCATTCCTCTACCAAAGTATTTATACCAAGATACTTCAATGTCTTTGTACTTAAAGTTATAAGGTTGCTCGTACTCATCATCCCAAGAATATGCTTCTAATTTAAAAGTATCACATTTCCATCTTGCACCACTATTACTAAATGGGCTATCCATTTCTTTTTGGTTAATATTCCACATTACTCTACCCCATTCTTTAGAAATCATAAGTAAAGAGGCTTCTAGTATTTCTTCAACAGCATATTCTTTACTTTCTTGTCCAAAAAATGCTTGTCCTAATTCAGGTTTATATTTTTCCATTACCATAAATTTTAACAGATGTACAACACCGTATATAAAAAATAGCGGGTTAGTTGTTTATCCATTGGTTAGTGTTTATTAATTAATTTGTTTCATTTTCGATAGTTTTCGCGTGTTTATCCGCTACATTTCATACACAATAGCGTTCTAAACAATTAACTCCACGCAAACCAATTTCCACGCTTATGGGTTGCACCACGTCTTACTTTTTTATTAAAGTGTCGTTTCCAAAACTTACCACTTGGTTTTATATGGTAACTATGCCATCCACCCAAACGCTTCATTTCTCCTTTTTTATTAAGTCTTAGTTTATTTCTATCTTCATTCATTTTTTATTAGAGTTAAAAGTTAAGAACAATGTATATAAAACAAACTAATCAAATTCTTCCATGTAATAGTGTCCACATTTACTACATTTGTAATCACTCCACCAATCCGTATCTATCAAACATTCGTAGTTATGGTCGCACTCACTTTGTTCTTTTGTTTTTTTCATTTTTATTAAGTTTTGTGTTAATTAATCGTTCGTTTCATATACCGTAACGTTAGCCACAATTATTAGATTCAAGGTATTCTCTCATTATTTTAATAGTTTCATACTCCTCAAATTCTCCGTATTCATACATTTGTCTGTATTTCTCCCAATCTAATAAAAGTTCCCTTCGGTTGCTAACAGCGGCTATAGATAATTGCTTGGTTTCTAGTTTGTCTATTAAGTCTATTGCTCTTTTTTCAACTTGCCAAAGTAATTGAGAATGGTCTGGCGTTTCTAGTAAGTCTTTTATTATTTCTATAAGCTCTGTATTTTCCATAATTTATTGTTTTATTTATTAAGTTAATTTCTTTTTCCGCAACTATCCATAGCCATCAAATGTTGGTAACAATATTTGCTAAATATCTTTTAGGCATTTTTTACAAAAGTAATTACTTCCCTCGGATGGCAGTAACTTGTAACTAGGTTCTTTGAACTCGCAAACACAATTACCAACACCACCTAAAGTTAATGCTTTGGCTTGTTCTTCTCCTTTGTTATAGGCTTCTTCAAACCATCCATACCATTCACTATCAGTCATTCCATCTCTAAGACATGGCATTGGTAAATCTTGTACTATCTTTTTTATAATTTCTTCTTTCTTCATAATTTTAGTTTTAATTTATTCGCACTAACCTTAGCTGCATAACGTTGTGTGTAATACTACTTTCCTCCAATATACAATGCTATTCTTCTTGTTATACCTTCATTACTAAAAGTGTCTTGTACTTGTGAGGTAACTACACTATGTATGTATTTTTTATCTCCTTCTGCTATTATAGTTCTTTTTACCACGCTACCATTAGGTTCGTATAATGTTTTTTCTAAGGTAAACCACTCTACATAGGGTGTTTTGTCGAACCAATAATCACCGCTTTCGTTTTCGCTTTTTTTGTAAAATATTGTTTTCATCAATTTAGTTTTGTACTAAACCAACCGTACTACACACAACAATATATAAAATTCATTGCTATTACGTGCTTTCCTTTAGGTTTTCGCTTGTTTATGTTATCTTGTTTTTAATTCGATTATTAGTGCTTATTTATACGCAACGCATCTTATATAAGAACGTTATGTTTTTTAATTCTAGTTTCATTGGTGTATATACCGTACTAAATCTTACTTGCATCGCAGCACTTCTCACTACAGTAATCTCTTTCACACTGCACTCCACACTCTTTACATTCTTGTTGATCCTCTTTATCAAACTCTTCTGGATAGTAGTTCATTATAGTCCTTTTTTAGCTTTTAAAATAAGAGCTTCTGCTGCATTATCAAAATTAAGAAACTCATAAGTCTTACCGTGTTTATACATACACTCTCCAGTAAACAAGTTACGTATCTGCCTATTACCTTTCTTAAAGCAGTCTATTGATTCTATTATAGGTTTTCTAAGGAATCTCTTTCTCTCTACCTCTACACGAAAGTAGACATGATCCTCCAATTCTTTTAATAATGTAAATTTAGTAATCTCCATAATATATTGTTTTAGTATTATTACACAAATATAACTCTTTTTATGGATATACAGCTATAAACACCTAATCTATAAACATATGTTTAGTATTTCGTAAAATACTTGACTTTCACCGGGATTTTTTGTAACTTTGAAAACAGATAAGAACAACACAAACAAACACACAGCTTTTAACATTAACAAATCTAAAAAATACCTAATAAAATAACTTAATAAATGAATACAGAATAACTATGTTCACTCATTAAATAATATAGGTGTAATAAAAAAGGTATTTTAAATAGGTTTATATTGTATTTTAGTTGTAGATTTGCATCACAACATTAAAACATATATTATGACTAAAGAAACGAGTAACAAGAATATTGGAATAGCTAGAACAGGAGCAATGTTTCAGCTTATAAGACAAGTAATACTTGATCACCATCCTACTATTGACATACAAAAGCCAGATAGAAGAGCTGAAGTGGTAGCTATAAAGAATACTGCTATATCAGAAATGTACAAGAATGGATGCAAGAAGTATCATATAGCTCAGGTAACTGGATTAGGAAACAATACTGTTTTAAGAGCACTTAGCAATCACTATGATAACAGACCTTACTTTATGTCTAAGTTTAGTGATATGGTGCTACTAACAGAGTCTGTATTAGATTCAAATAATAAAGTGAACAGACAATACAACTTAATGGAAACTATCTCTCTAATGAGCTTAAAACAAGTTGAAATAGTAGAGGAATTTATAAAAGTACTAAATAGATAACTATGAAAGCAACAGAATTAAGAATTGGAAATTACGTAACCTACAACAAAAGCAATAAGTCAGAAGGTTTCGTGTCTAGTATTTTAACCGAGTGTTTCGGTCAAGACAGGATTCAGCTTAATAACAATATATTATATCCTTACAATGTCGATGACATAGAGCCAATACTATTAACTAAAGAATGGTTAATGAAGTTTGGGTTTTATCAAGACGAAAAAAACGTGTGTATGTGTTTAAATATAGTTCTACTTCGGTTAAGAATTGGCTACGGAACAGTTACATTAATACAGAGTGGCGAGTCGATTAGAGTGCCTGAAATAATTTACGTTCACCAATTACAAAACCTTTACTTTGCATTAACAGGTAAAGAATTAAGTATACAATTATGAAAATAAAAGAAATATACGCTAACATAAAAGGCTACGAAGGATTATATCAAGTATCTAACTTAGGAAACGTAAAAAGCTTAAAGAGAATCATTAGAAGACCTAAAGGAAACAACTATCAGGTTAATGCTAGAGTAATGAAGCCTAGATTAAGCAGGACTGGTTATGCTATAGTTAATCTTAGCAAGGAAGGAGTTATGGAAACGTTCCAAGTACATCAATTAGTTTCTTTTGCTTTCCTAGGACACGGTAGAATGAAATTCATTAAAGTTGTGGATCATATAGACAATGATAAAACAAACAATAACTTATATAATCTTCAAATTATATCTAATAGAGAAAACTCTTCAAAAGACAAAAAGAACGGGACTAGCAAATACGTTGGCGTTAGTTGGCACAAGAGCAGAAAGAAGTGGCATTCAGCTATAAGGTTTAAAGGAAAGAAAATTTGGCTTGGGTCTTTCGATTATGAAATAGAAGCTCATGAATCTTATAAAAGAGCACTTTCCGAATTAGTTAATTAATGTTTTTATTTACGATTACTATGTAAAGTTGAGCTTGCGAGTGTTTCTGAAAACGTTAATTAATTCTTTAGTTAATTCTACATGGAAGAAGAAAACAATAAAAAAGTCGCTAAAGTTGACGGCAGAAGAAACAACGGAGGTCATTCGACCAAAAACAGAGCAGGTCGTCCTCCAAAAGTAACTGAAAAGAAACTAAGAACATTAGCTCTTGATGCTATTAGAAAGGAGTTTGGTAGTGAAGATAAGATGTGGAGGGAAGTAGCAAAGAAAGCTAAAGAAGGATCTATACCACATCTTAATCATGTAATGGCATATACATACGGAAAACCTAAAGAATACAAGGAGGTAGACGTAAAGCAGACCATGAACATACCTATTGTTAGTTTTCTTGAAGAGGAAGTGATTGACATAACTCCAGAAGATGATAGACTAAATGAGTAGTGTTAGGTTAAACCCTAAGTATAGGAGCTTGTATAGTTCAGATGCTAGGTATCATGTTATAACAGGAGGAAGAAACTCAGGAAAATCTTTTGGGGTAACTACGTTTACGGATCAGTTGACTTACGAAAGAGGTCATAAAATTCTTTATACTCGTTACACTATGACGTCTGCAAAGAAGTCTATTATACCAGAGTTTAGGTCTAATTTAGAACTGCTTGGTGTAGAGGATCAGTTTGATATTACGGATAGCAAGATAACGAATAAACTAACAGGTAGCTGTATAATATTCTCTGGTATTCAAACTTCAAGCGGAAACCAAACAGCAAATCTAAAGTCTATATCAGGTATTACTACATGGGTTCTTGACGAGGCAGAAGAAATGGTTGATGAAGATATGTTTGACACGATTGATTTATCTGTAAGAGTAAAAGGTATCCAGAATAGAGTTATTATGATTATGAATCCAACTACAAAAGAACACTTTATATATAGCAAGTTCTTTGAAGAGAGAGGTGTTTCTGGAGGTTTTAACGGTGTAGTAGAGGATGTAAACTACATACATACCACTTATCTTGACAACATAGACAACGTTGAAGCGGGTAGCCTTAAAAACATTGAGAGAATGAGGGATAACAATCCTGAGAAGTACGCTCATGTTATACTTGGTGGATGGAGAGATAGAGCAGAAGGTGTTATATTTACTGATTGGAGTATAGGAGACTTTAACAATGATTTAGATTCTATATTTGGTCAAGACTTTGGGTTTAGTAATGATCCAAGTACACTTGTTGAGGTTGCTGTGGATAAAAAGAATAATAAAATATATCTAAAAGAGCACCTGTGTAAAACTCACTTATCTGGTAAGATTCTTGGAGACTACAATAAAAGGATAGCAGGGAAGAAATTGATAGTATGTGATAATTCAGATCCTAGATTAAGAACTGAGCTAAATGCAATGGGATTAAACATGACTCCCACATTAAAGTTCAAGGACAGTATAATGACAGGAATACAGCTTATGCAGGACTATCATCTTGTAGTGGACAAGAGTAGTGTAAATCTTATAAAAGAGCTTAATAACTATGTGTTTAAGCCTCTAGGGAATAACGGAGGTAAGTCTATCCCTATTGACAAGTGGAATCACAATTTAGATGCTGCTAGGTACGCTGTACAGTATTTATTAGGTAGAACTATTGCCAGAGGAAAGTATATATTTGCATAATTAGGTTTTAATGTTGAAAAAGCTTATCTTTGTAAAGAAGCTATCCCCATATGGGTTTTTAGATTGCATACAGGTCTTTATCTAAGACTAAGATCGCACAGTATGTGTTAGCTTTATAGCAGTTCTTGGGTAAGGCTATTCAAACTCCCTTGAGACAGGTCTTGATTAGGATAGAGAGTAATTTACTTTGTCCGAAATGGGTATGTAAAGGTTCTTGAGTCTACAGCTACTAGTAACGTTCTTGTGTATAAGTCTATTCAAAGAAAAACATATATTACGGTTCAAATCCGTTCAGGATCACTTTTAAGAAAACTGGCTTAGTTTACTTGTAATGAGGCTAAGGGAATACGAGCTTTACAAGAGCTGTGGTGTCGGGAGTTGCATAAAGTAGGTTATAAGCAACAAGCTAGTAAGAATCGGTGGGAGAGGCTAGTATTTTTTAAGGATTTAATTAGTGTTTTTCATAGTTTTGTTTTTAGGGGAAGTTAATAGCTTCCTCTTTTTTTGCAATAAAGTGAAATAAATGTTGTGGGTTTAATAAAAAAGGTTATCTTTGTTGAAACGATAAAACATATATTATGCTAATAAAATGTAAAACAAAGAAACACAAGGAGTTAATCTATAACAGTACCTATGCAGTTGACAGGGTATTTCCTAAAGGTTATCTTGTAATTGTAAAAGGAGTTACTTATTCAATAGGAAAGAACGAATGTGAAATAATAAAACGATAAAGATATGGATGGAACAAAATGCACTAACGAAACTTGCTCTATAAGAGAGAGTTGTTTTAGATGGACTTCTGAACGTAGCTTGTATTGGCAAGCTATACAGAGGTATAAAGAAAAGGATTGTAAATACTACATAAACAATAAAAACAGATAAACATGAGATTAATAGAGCAAATAGAAGAACTAGAAAACGCTCCTGCAAGTGTTAGAGAGCGTGTTGATGGGTTATTTTTACTAGACCAAAGAATGAGAGACCTTGGAAGTGATTTTACTCCTGAGACACTTGTAAAAGCTAAAGCAGATTCTTTACTTATTTACGAAGCGATAGAGAGAATAGATCCTGCAACAGGTAAAATGATAATACTAAACATAGATAACTAATTATGGAGAAAAGATTAATAATAAAAAACGAGTCAAAGGTTAATACAAGAGACCCAGAACTAGAGGTGAGTCTAAAAGACGGGAATGGTGAGATTTGTTTTTCTGTTGATACGTATGACGAAAGTATAGATTTGTTTTTAAACGTATCACAGGTAAAAGACCTAATAGATTTTTTAATAGGGCAAATTAAATAATTATGAATTGGACAAAAGGAAATAAAGTATTTACATCACTTGATGATTTTTCATTTGATACTGTTGGGTTTGTGTATAAGATAACTCATAATATATCTGGAGAAATGTACATAGGTAAAAAGATACTTCAACACAAAAGAACTCTTAAACCTTTAAAGGGATATAAAAGAAAGAGAGTAAAGTATGTTGAAAGTGATTGGTTAAGCTATACAGGATCAAACGATATAACTAAACTATGGAAGCCAGAGGAATGTAATAGAGAAATACTAGAACTATGCGAGAACAAGACTATAATGACGTACCAAGAGGTAAAGTATCAGTTTAAGTTAAATGTCCTTGAAGACGACAACTACCTTAACGCTAACATTTTAGGTAAGTTTCATAGCGAGAGAATAAAAAAATACTTAAATAAGTAAAATAAATGTTGCATATGACATTGAAATAGTATATCTTTGTTGAAACGAAATAAATATGGAAAAAGGTAGAAGTAAAGAATACCTTGTAGCTGATCTAATAGAGTCTCAAAACAGACAAATAGTAATCCTTAGAAAATCACTATTAAGCAGGGATGGAATTATACAGATGCTACAAGACACCATAGCAAAGAATGATGTAACTATTGAATTGCTAAGAACAGAGAATAGAATATTAACAAGTAAAACAAATAAGAAATGAAAGACAATTTAGAGCTTTGGAAAAGTGTCGAGAGGACTAATCCAAACTACACAAAGAAAGCTAAGATAGGAGGAATGACTATCACTGCTATTGCTCCACAGTATCAGATAATGATGGTTACTGAAAAGTTTGGTGTTTATGGAAAGGCATGGGGGTTCAAGAATATTGAGTTAGATTACTCTATGATAGAGAAGTATGACTTAGTGGTTTTTAAAGGTACTTTCTTCTTCCCAGAAGGTGAGTTTGAGATAATCAACTCTATTAAATTATACATCAACAACGCTAAGACTATGCTAGATGATAACTTTGCAAAGAAAGTTGAAACAGACGCTCTTACAAAAGCTATATCTAAACTAGGATTTAACGCAGACATATTTATGGGTAAGTTTGACGATGTTAGATACCTTGAAGAAGTCAAGAAAGAGTTTGCTCCAAAAGCTAAGAAAGAAAAGCTAACTCAAGCAGGGTTTGATTTCCTTAAAGACAAAGGGACATTAGAGCAAGTAGAAAAAGCTCTTGCGGAAAGAGAGGTTACAGATTTGCAGAAGAGTGCGTTATTAATAATTAAAACACAATTAACTAAATAAATTATGGAAAAAGAAACTATTTTTGTTGTAGTAACGAGTAAAGAAGAAAGGTTCTGGCATAGAGAAGGAGAGATTCATGAAGTCATTAATAAAATTTCTTTTGATTATGGGGATGGAAGTGCTCATTTCGAGAAACCTAATGGATATTGCGGAATCTCTTTAGACGACTGTAGAGTTCTAAAAGAAAGACCTATTAAAGAATACACAATAGAGCAATTACAAGAAAAGTTAGGAGAAGAATTTAAAATAATCAAATAAATATATTATGTCAGAACAAAAGAATGAATTAGCAGTTTACGGTAAGATTAAGAGTTTTTTACCAGTTGAAGGAGGAACATCAGCAGCAGGAAAAGAGTGGAAGAAACAAAGCTATATCGTAGCTAATAACGATGGCTATGAAGGAGCAGAACAAGAATACTGTTTTGAAGTGTTTGGAGAAGAGAAAGTAGAGCAATTAACTTCTTTTAACAAGGTAGGAGATAATGTTAAGGTTTGCTTTAATATAAAAACTAATCAATGGAAGGATAAGTATTTCACTAGCCTTAGTTCTTGGAGAATTGAGAAAGTAGAAGGTAGTAGTGCTCCTGTATCAGAGTTTGAAGACAATGATCCGCTACCATTTTAGCATAAACTAATAGGGAGGTGTAAAGGCCTCCTTATAAAACTAAAGACTATGAACGAAACATATACTCAAGAAGAAATTCAATCGAAGATTAATGTATTAGCAACTGAAATAGACTCACTTAAAAGGAGTAGATCAGACATAAATTCTAATATAAGACAAAGAACTAAGCAGATAGCTTATTGGGAAGAGTTTGATACAAGTCAGTATAAAGCATTTTAATATGACTAAAAAAGAAGAAGAGGTTTATGATTACATCCATGACACTATTACAGAGACTGGTGTATTCATAGCGACAAATAAAGACATCAGAGGGGTTATTTCTATTAACGATAGAACATTATATAGAGTTCTTAATTCGTTGGAAGAGAAGGGTTGTATTGCACGTCAAACAGCAAGTGTAGGTAATTACGGTAAACAAAGAAACATTATATTATTATGAGCGAAAACTATATATGCTGGATAGCTATGTTTATAGCTGTATTAATATTATTTATACCTGATGAAGATGGGAGGTTCTTTTAAAGATGATGGAATAGTTCTAAACGGAACTAAGAATCAACAGAGAGTGAAGTGTCCTAAGTGTGGCGGTAAAAGAAGTTTATCTGTAAACGTTGGATTAGGATTGTATCACTGTTTTTCTTGTAATTTTAAAGGTAGGATATGAGTTCACTTATAAACGTAAACATAAGGCTAGATAAACTATCAAAAGAGAAGTTTATAAAAGGCAAAACAACTATGGTTGATGGTAGAGAGGTAACGCCAATCTATTATAATCTAACTGTAGAGGTAAATGATGATACTAAGTTTGGTAACAATGTCAATGGATGGGATTCTGAAACAATAGAAGAAAGAAAAGTAAAGAAACCTAGAAATTATGTCGCAAGAGGTGGTGTAGTTTGGACTGATGGAGTTGTTAAACTAGTTGATAAAAACAAGCGATAATAGAATGAATGAAAAACACGATAAAGACGCTGATGAAATTGACAGAATGTATTATGAAAGTATTGTAAGCGATACTTTTGTAGATCCTGCTGAGGAAATAGAACATCCACCTGTTGCAATATCTATGGGAGAACATAGTTACGATACAAAAGATGGTAAAAAGATATTTCCAGTACCTATTGGAACATACGGAAACTTTGTGTTCGTACAAGCTCCACCAAAGTCATGTAAGAGTTTCTTTGTTAGTCTTCTAAGTACAGTGTACCTTAACGATCATGCAGGTAGGAGAGGTGCTAATATGAGGGGGTATAGAGACGGTAGAGAGGTAGTTCACTTTGATACAGAGCAAGGTAAGTTCCATGCTTTAAGAGTATTTAAAAGACCTTATCAAATGACAGGTCAAGGACATGAAGGTTACCATACTCTGGCTTTAAGAGCGTTATCTCCAAGAGATAGACTAAAGTTTATTGAATGGTATCTTGAGAACGAGGTAGAAAACTGTGGATTAGTTCTTATTGATGGAGTTGCAGATTTATGTAATGATGTAAACAATATTGAAGAAGCTAATATGGTTGCTCAGAAACTAATGCAAATGTCAGCAGTTCACAATTGTCTTATAGTTACAGTAATACACTCTAACTTTGGAAGTGATAAACCTACCGGACACCTTGGAAGTGCGTTAGAGAAGAAAGCTGAAACTCAAATACAGCTAGAAAAGAACACCAGTGCAGGGAATGAACATCTTATTACGGTTAAATGCAAGAGAAGTAGAAACAGACCGTTTGACACCTTTAGCTTTAGTGTTGATAAATATGGTTTACCAAAAGTAGAGCAAAACGGATATGATTTATTAGAAGGAGTAATATAACTAAAACAATAATTATGAGTAAAAAAGAGAGAAGCTTCAGACCAAGATTAAGAGGAAATGTAAAAAAGGCTTATGAAAACATTACTAAAATAGAGAACAGAGTTCTTGTTATAGGAGATTTACACGAACCATTCTGTTTAAAGGGTTACTTAAAATTCTGTAAAGAGCAATACGCTATACATAACTGTAATAAGGTAGTGTTTATTGGAGACATCATTGACAATCACTATTCAAGCTATCATGAGACAGATAGCGATGGACTTGGAGGTAAGACAGAGCTAGAACAAGCTATAGATAAATTAAGACCTTGGTATAAAGCATTTCCTGATGCAGATGTTACATTGGGTAATCATGATCGTATAATCATAAGAAAAGCTCAAACATCTAACATACCTTCTAAATGGATAAAGGAATTTGAAGAAGTTCTTGAAACTCCTAACTGGAGATTCGTTACAGAAGTTTATATTGATGGAGTTAGGTATGTTCATGGAGATAAGAGTAATAAGCCAAGAACAGCGGCAAAGAGAGATATGGTTTCAACGGTTTCTGGTCATTACCATACTGATATGTATGTAGAGTGGTTCTTTGGTAAAACAAGAGCGTTATTCGCTATGGCTGTTGGGTGTGGTATTGATAGTAAGTCTTATGCTATGGGGTATATGCAAGGAGGTAAAAAAGAAGCTATTGGAATAGGCGTTGTAGTTGATGGTAAAGTTGCTTTTAACGTTCCTATGAATTTATAACGATTTTACTTGTGAGTGATGTAGCTATTGTTTATATTTGTAATAAGTTAATCTAAAACAAATGTAATGAGATACGAAAAGAATCAAGAATTAACCGTGGTTGATAATATTGGTAACCACGGTTTCAAGAACGGAGAGAAAGTAATTGTAAGGGAGGTCAATGCTAGAGACTATATAGTTTCAAACAATAGAATTGGTGAATGGTATATGCAAGAATCTGAACTAAAAGAGATATATTAATGAGAACTGTACTAGAGGTATTAGCTCCACGACATAAGGAATGGGTTTACATGGCAACATCATTTGGAGTAAACAAGTCTGATGGAGAAGAGTTGGTTTCTGGAATGTACCTTAAACTACATGATTACGTAAAGGACGTTGAGAGAATAATGTATTCTGAATCTGAGGTTAATACCTTTTATGTATATAAAACTATTCAGAACCTATTTAAGTCTGGCTATCATACAAACGGAAGAACAGGAGGTATGCTAAGAGGTAAGTTTGTTGTTTGTGATATTGAACTTGCAAACGCTATAAACTGTAGTAGGAGAGACAAAGATGATTTTCTGTTTGAGAATGATAGTGATTTTACAGACTACCTTAACAAAGCTCTTGAATGTAGCTATGAAGAGGATCTTGACATGGAATCCAGAAGTAATTCAGAATCTATGTTTGATGCTTCGTTTGGAGATGTTACAGAGGATGTAAAGTGTATTGTGGACAAATGGAGATGGTATGATAAGAAGATGTTTAAATTGCACTTCGCAGAGCTTTACGGAGACGAAAAAGGTATGTCAATGAGAGCTATTGCAAAAGCAACTAACATAAGTCTTAAATCAGTATTTCTAACCTTAAAGGCTTGCAAGTTAAGGTTAAGAGAAGAATTGCAAGGAGATTATGATAAGTGGAACAAATCAAAACAAGTAATATGAATCAAAAGAAATTCACAACAGCAGAAAGGCTAAAGACACTAGAGCAAGCGTTTCTAGTAGTAACACAACAACTAACTAAACTAGCTAATGCAGTTAATAAACTTAAAAAACTAGAAGATGAAAAAGTACCTGAACAATAAAGAGCACTATGAAGCTCTTGACAAGAGAACAAAAGAGTATAAAGACTATAAAGAATGGAAGGATAATAGCCCCTCTAAGGGGTTAGGAGATGATATTCATAAAGTACTGAACAGTAAAGCTATTAAACCTGTTACAGAGGCTATAAAGAGCCTTATATGGAGTAAGGATGAAGATTGCGGATGCGATAAAAGAAAGGAAGTGTTAAACAAGATATTTCCCAGAAAGAGTCCAGAATGTTTGAAACACAATGAGTATGATTTTCTAACTACTTTGTACAAAGGTAAAACAAGTAGATTATCAAGATCCGAGAATGTTCGTTTATATAAGATATATAATAGAGTATTTAAAACAAATAAGAAAGCTACAAGTTGTGGTAGCTGTGTGAAAGGAGTTATAAGCGAGTTAAAACCAGTATATAAAGCGTATTAAAATGAAAATACCTAAGCCAAAGAAGTACGAGACAGAGACAGAATACATCCTTAAATGGGCTAACAACGCAATGTTAATTCAGTCTATACCTGATAAACAGACTAGGATAGATGTTGTAAGAGCTACTTTTAAGAAAAACTTTAATCCAAAGCAATAACCACCATTAAAAGCCTAGTTATAGAAATATTTCTAGGTTTTTCTTGTTTATATCAAATAAAGTATTATCTTTACAAAGAATTTAAAAACATATATTATGGAGCATAAAATAATTATTTGGAAAAAGAGAAAAGAAAGAGACGAAAACGGGGACTTTAACTTCCATATCGTAAACAGATATTCTTTGACTCAAGAAGAGATAGAGGAATCTGAAACAGAAAAATTCAACGAAGACACAATGCTTGACGAAGATTACGAATATTACGCAGAGATAGACGAAACAATACATTAAAAACATATATTATGAAAACAATTAAACTAACACTGTTGCTACTGCCTTTTGCACTGATGTCGTGTAAAGATGATTCTTGTGGGTGTATAAGACAAACCTATGAACTTGAATGGAGATATTTCCAAGGAGGATCAAGACTTATAAAAACTATAACGGGAACTCAAGATGTAGGTTGTGAAGACGAGGTAGAAAATGAATTATTACAAGGGAGTAGTTATTACTCTATAAAATGTGAAGGATTATGAGAACAAAGCTACTAAAGAAAGCAAGAAGAGATATGGATATAATTCAACACAAACAAACTAAGCTGTATAGATTCAGGTACGGTGGTTATAAGCTGTTAGGAGCGTCTGCTTATGCTTATAGATACGATAGTGGATGGACAGGGGACTTGGATTTCTTGAGGCATGAGAAACGAATGCACATTAAAGCAAGAGCAAAAGAGATCTTTGAAAACGCTCTATTTAAGCGAGAAAGACCAAGAACAAGAATAATTAACTAAAAACACCTATAATGAAAAGAACAAAAGAAGTAAAAAGAGAGATAGAAGAGATGGATAACTTAGATGTTTATTATGAAGATTTAGGTAGAGAATGGACAAACGCACAACAAGAAGTAAACGATAAAGCACTAGGGATATGAGCGAAGAAACAGTAATTACACTAACAGGGGAGATGTGGGATAAGCAAGAGCTTGTAAAGAGAATGGTAGATGATGAATTTTACTACGGATATATGGCGAAGAATAGCTTGTCTTCATCTGCTGTAAAAGAACTATTAAAATCTCCTAGAGCATATAGTAATAGTGTTAGATTTCCTCAAGAGGACTGTGATGCTTTTATGTTTGGTAGACTTATACATCAAGGAATACTTGAAAAAGATAAAGAGTTTAATTGGAATGTTATTGACGCAAAGGATAAGCGAGCAAAGGAATGGAAAGATGCTGTAAAAGAAGCTAAACCAGACACTATTCTAAAGAGAGATTACGATAAGTGTAAGGAT
>Ga0255040_10000200_pt1 | contig 14534 bp, 10 predicted proteins | sample BC1_12_2_MG_FD_181711 | JGI IMG/M metagenome (GOLD analysis project Ga0255040, IMG submission 181711) | Seawater microbial communities from Strait of Georgia, British Columbia, Canada - BC1_12_2 | ecosystem: Environmental > Aquatic > Marine > Strait | place: Canada: British Columbia | collected... | reverse complement strand
TTCGTAATCGTTTGGGAATTGAGCCGGCGCTTTTACACTCGGGACTGACCGATATCGAACGACTCACGGCGTGGCGAGCCGCGCGCTCGGGTGCCGCGCGCCTCGTCGTCGGAACGCGCTCAGCCATTTTCACGCCGTTGAAGAATCCGGGGCTGTTTATCGTTGACGAAGAGCATGACCACTCGTTCAAACAACAGGAAGGACTCCGTTACTCGGCCCGGGATCTCGCCATCGTGCGCGCCAAACACCTCGATGTCCCGGTCATACTTGGCACCGCGACACCAACGCTGGAGATGTTGCAACACTGTCGCGAGGCGAACTACGAGCATATTCGCCTGCCGGTTCGCGCCGGCGGTGCGAGGCCACCGACAATGCGCCTGGTCGACACGGTCCGTAGCCCGGCAACCGATGGCATTAGTGAACCGCTTGGCGACGCAATCGGCAGCCACCTGAAGGCAGGCGGCCAGGCACTGATTTTCCTGAACCGGCGTGGCTTCGCGCCAACTCTCATCTGTGCCAGTTGCGGTCACATCGCCGGTTGTGAACGCTGCGACTCACGACTGACCGTTCACGCGCAGAAAAAACAGCTGCGTTGCCACCATTGCGGCGCCTCTCGACGGCTCGACACGCGCTGCGGTGAATGCGGAGAACCGGTGAAGCCACTCGGCGAAGGGACCGAGCGACTGGAAGAAGCACTCGTCTTAAGATTCCCGAAACAGGTAATCACCCGAGTTGACAGCGACAGCACGCAGCGCAAGGGCGCCATGAATGAGGCGCTCGATCGTGCAACTCAGGGTGATGCCGACATCCTGGTGGGCACGCAGATGCTTTCCAAAGGCCACCACTTCCCGAAGCTCACGCTGGTCGGCGTCGTGAACGCGGATCAGGGCTTGTTCGGCACCGACTTTCGTAGCGCAGAGCGAATGGCGCAATCGATTGTGCAGGTCGCCGGGCGTGCCGGCCGTGAAAGCCGCCCCGGCGAGGTGATTATCCAGACTGCTTTTCCGGACAACCCGTTCTGGTCGACGTTGATCGAAGGGGGCTACAGCCGGGTTTCCGACGAAGCCCTGGCCGAGCGCGAAATCACTCGCTGGCCGCCGTTCACTCGGCTCGCGCTGATCCGCTCGGCCGCGCATCGCCATCGTGACGCCCTTGAATTCCTGAAGCTCGCGAAACGTATCGTCACTGACAGGGCCGACGACACGCTACGTATCCTCGGGCCGGTCGACGCGCCTATGGCGCGCAAGGCGGGTCGTTACCGTGTGCAGCTGCTGTTGCAAAGCAGCGATCGCACTACGCTGCACAACCTGCTCAGAATACTGCGCCCCGCCCTGGAGCAGGAACCCTCGGCCCGCAAGGTCCGCTGGTCGATCGATGTTGATCCGATTGAGCTGTTCTAGACGAACGAGCCCGGGACAGCGATGCCGGGACCTACATCGGACCAAATATCCGGGTAGAATTGCCGCCTCGCAAATCAGGCCGCTATTCCTCAATGAAACACATCGTCGCGCAACTCCTCGAGAATGCCCTTGCCAGCCTGCCTCAGCTGGCGAAAGCGGCGTCCGGTTTGTCGATTGAAGGTACGGTTGAGCGTACCCGTGACGCCACCCATGGTGACTTTGCCAGCAACATCGCCATGCGTCTGGCAAAGCCGGCACGTAAAAGCCCGCGTGACATCGCAACGAGCATTGTCGATGCACTCTCGGACGACGCCGATGTCGACAAGATCGAAATCGCCGGGCCTGGGTTTATCAACTTTCACCTGAGCCTCGGAGCGTTTCATGCTGAGCTGGAGTCGATTCTTGAGCAGGGCGCGCAATACGGAAGGCAGCCACAAAGAGAACGGCCCCGGATTCTTCTCGAATTTGTGTCCGCCAATCCGACCGGGCCGCTGCATGTCGGTCATGGTCGACACGCCTCCTATGGCGCCACGGTGGGTAACCTGCTCGAGGCGGCGGGCTACCCGATAAAGCGCGAGTACTACGTCAACGATGCCGGCCGGCAAATGGATATTTTAGGTCTGAGCGTTTGGCTGCGCCTGCTTGAGGCGGACGGCATTGCCGTTGCCTTCCCGCAGGGTGGCTATCGCGGCGATTATATTTGCGATATTGCGGCTGCAATCAATACGGATGGCGTAGTGGCTGTGTCCGAGGAAGCGGTGCTATCCGGCCTGCCGGACGATGCACCGAAGGGCGACAAAGAAGCGTATGTCGAAGCATTGATCGAAAGGGCGAAGGCGTTGCTGGGCGATAGCGGCTTTGACCATATTCGCCAGCAATCTCTGGAGTCGATTCGCGATGACATCGAAGACGATCTCGCCGAGTTTGGCGTCACGTTCGACACTTGGTATTCCGAACAGAGCCTGATCAAAACCAATCGCATCGATGACGCGCTCGAGGTACTCAGGAAGCGCGGCATGTTGTACGAGAAAGACGGCGCAACCTGGTTCCCGGCGACGGACTTTGGCGATGAGAAAGACCGCGTTGTCGTTCGCGAGAACGGCGTCAAGACCTACTTCGCCTCGGATATCGCGTACCACTTTGACAAACGCGAGCGTGGATTCGATTACCTGATCGACATCCTCGGTGCCGACCATCACGGCTACACCGCTCGTGTTCGTGCCGGCCTCGAGGCTATGGGATACAAGGGTGACGATCTTGAAGTAGAACTTATGCAATTCGTGACGCTCTACCGAGGTGGCAAGAAGATGCAGATGTCGACACGCTCAGGGGAATTCGACACGCTGCGACAATTGCGCGCCGAGGTTGGCAACGACGCGGCCCGTTTCTACTACGTGTCGAGATCAAATGATCAGCATCTTGACTTTGACCTGGACGTTGCGAAATCGCAATCCAGTGATAACCCGGTTTACTATATTCAATACGCGCATGCCCGAGTGGCCAGCGTCTTCCGGCAGCTTGAACAGAAGTCACTCGAGTGGAACAGCGCGAACGGCAAGGAACAGCTAGGCCTCCTGCTTGAGACCCAGGAGAAATCCCTGATGACTTCGCTGAGCCGATACCCCGAGGTTGTTGAACTGGCCGCAAACAATCGCGCACCACAACATCTTGTGCACTACCTGCGCGATCTCGCCAATGATTTTCATACGTACTACAACGCACATGCCTTCATCGTCGACGATGCGTCTCTTCGGGATGCACGACTTTACCTCGTCTCTGCGGCTCAGGTCGTCATTGCGAATGGGCTGGGCATCCTGGGTGTGTCGGCACCGGAGAGAATGTAATGGCGAAGCGCAAACGACGTCGCGTCAGTCATTCGAAGAAAACCGAGTACCCGCCGTTCATCTGGATGTTGTTCGGCCTGGCGATCGGGCTGTCGGTCGCGTTCGCCGTTTACGTCAAGAGTAATGAGCCAGCCACGGTTGCAAAGATCGACGCACCGCAGCCCGCGAGCCTGCAAAGCGCACTTGATGACAACGACGAAGCACCCGCGCCGACCGCCACCGAAGAAAAGCCCGAAAACAAGCGTTTTACGTTCTACGACATATTGCCAAACTTTGAGGTCATCACACCCGAAACGGCACCTGAGGTTGAGGCTGATGTGGCGCCAAAAGCGATCGAAGAGCCGGGGGTTTACGTGCTTCAGGCAGGCTCTTTCTCCACGAACAAAGACGCGGACCGCCGCCGGGCAGAGCTCGCGCTGCATGGCATCGAATCTCACATCCAGCGCGTAAAGGTCAATGATCGAAATTATCACCGCGTATACATTGGCCCGACCGACGATCTTGATGAATTGAACATGCTGCGCAGCCGCTTGCGCGCCGCCAAAATCGACGTATTCCGGATTCGTCTGAGTGATTAGGTGTTAACAGGCCCTAATACTTTCATTAGCATCCGGCGGCTCGCCGCCGTGATCTCGATCCTGCAATTGGCAGCCTGTGCAACGAGCCCCGCGCCCGATGACACATCCGAGCCACCGGCAATTCAGGTTGAAGCCGCGCCGGAACCGGTAATGCCAGTGCCACCGCCGCCACCCGCCAAGTCGACGTTACGCATCAACATCGCCTCCGTCGGCGACATGATGATCGGCACAGACTACCCTCAGAATCACTTACCTGATGATGACGGCATTAGTTTCCTCGCGGACATCGCGCCTTTTCTCTCCGCGGCTGACATCGCTTTCGGTAATCTCGAGGGGGTTCTCCTTGACGGTGGTGAACCAGCAAAGAAGTGCAGTAACCCAAGCGCCTGCTACCTGTTTCGCTCACCCACCCGTTACGTCCACCACTATCGTGCCGCCGGCTTCGACATATTGAGCCTGGCAAACAACCATGCTCGCGATTTCGGAGAGGAGGGTCGTAGCAGCAGCATGGATGCTATCGCTGCAGCTGGCATGCACCACTCCGGGCGCGTTGGCGATTTTGCGAGCCTGCAGGTTAATGGAACTAGCATTGCCGTGCTCGCGTATGCCGTTACGAAAGAATCCAACATGCTGCTCGACTATGAGCTTGCGTTTCAGACGGTCGCGGATTTCGCCGCATCACATGACATCGTCGTGGTTTCATTTCACGGTGGCGCCGAAGGCACTGACGCAACGCATGTCCCGTTTGCCGATGAAGAATATTACGGTGAGCCACGCGGCGACGTCGTTTGGTTTGCGCGCGGCATGGTCGATGCCGGAGCCGATCTTGTCATCGGTCACGGACCTCACGTCGCGCGCGGCATGGAACGCTACAAGGGCCGGCTGATCGCGTACAGCCTCGGCAATTTCGCGACGTATTACGGGATCAGCGTCGCGGGCATAAAGGGAATTGCGCCGATTCTCACAACGACACTCGATGGCTACGGCGCGTTTGTCGAGGGCGAAATCGTCTCGACCATTCAACTGCGTCCTGCAGGACCCAGTATCGATGCCAGACAGCGCGCGTTGAATCTTGTACGTGGACTCAGCAGGGACGACTTCGGTGAATCGGGGCTGCAGTTCTTGCCCGACGGCCGAATACTGCCCGCCAACCGACCGCCCGTAGACCCGCACGTTCTACAGACACCAGATAACTAACGGCGCCGGCTCCCTTCTTTCCTCGGCGCCGACCGCCGGTTTCCCTGTACGAGGCCGCCTCCCCATAAAGGGGACAATGCCAGCGGCCGACAATCCAAGCGGTCTGACGCCCGCCGCTTTCGCTTCGCACCCCAAGGGCACGTAGCGCGCTGGCATTGTCCCCTTTATGGGGAGCGCGCTCCTACAGACGCACGACTGGCCAGCGGCAGGAGGCAGCGATTGGGGAGTTCCTCAAGCGTCGTGCGTACCTCGGTCCCGCTTGACGGGAACGCCGCGGTCGCCTTGATGGGTGGTGGCTTTTGGCCGGTCGTATGCCCTGGCCTACTTGAAGTCCACGCCGAGCGACCGCAATTTTCGGTACAGGTGTGTCCGTTCCATCCCGACCCGTTTTGCGAGCTGCCCTACCTTGCCGTCGCAAAGGACCAGCTGTTGCCGAAGATAAGCGCGCTCAAATTGCTCGCGCGCTTCGCGCAGCGGCAATGCCAGGAGATCCTGCTTGACCAGCGGTTCGTCAACGGCGGCTGATGCACTGATCTCGGCCTCGACTTCGGCGAGCCCGATGTCTTCGCCACGACCCGATAACAACAGTCGGCGCACAAGGTTCTTTAACTCCCGCACATTGTCAGGCCATGGATAGTTTCTCAGCCGGTTCTGCGCGGCGACGCTGAATCGTCGAAATGTGTGTCCTTCGGAATCGACCAGCTTGTCGACATAGTAGGCAAGCAACTCGGGTACGTCCTCGGCATATTCGCGCAATGGCGGGACTCGAATTCTTAACTCGCTCAACTGCGCGACAAGATCGCGTCGCAACTCGCCTGATTCGATTTTGGATTCGTAGTCGGCGCCAACGGTGGCCACAATGCGTGCATCCACTTTTGTGGGCCGAGAACCGCCGACGCGCGTGAAATAGCCGTCTTCCAGAACGCCGAACAGCATTTTCTGCGCAGCGTCATCGAGGTCGGCAAGCTCGTCTATTACGAGCGTTCCGTCTGAGGCCCGCTCAAACGCACCCGCAATGACTTCGTCACCATGCTCGCTGCCAAGCAGTTGCTCTTCGAAGTTGCCTTCGGTAAGTGATGCCGCGGTCAGCGTCGTTAGCGGTTCATCCGCACGGCGGCTCAGGGCGTGCATGTATCGTGCGAATGCACCGCGACCCGTTCCCGGCTCTCCGCTCATCAACACAGATCCGTCGTGACGCGCATATTGCTGCACGCGCTCACGCAGACCCTGCATCAACGCGCTGCGGCCCGCAGGCGCCAACAGAGAAGGCAACAGGCTACGCGCGGTTCGGGCCTGCTTGCCGGCAGACTCCAGGGCCGCTTCGACGGTGCGCAACAGCTTTGCGAGTGATAAGGGCTTTTCAACGAAGTCGAACGCGCCCAGCCGGGTTGCCTCTACCGCGGCATCAACAGTGCCATGTCCGGACATGATAACGACCGGACAATTCAGGTCGCCGCCCTCTGACCACTCGCGCAACAGCGTAATGCCATCGGTATCAGGCATCCAGATATCGAGCAGAACAAGATCGAATTTGCGCTTCTCCCTCGCTTGACGCGCTTCGATGGCATTGGCCGCAGCGGTGACACCGTAATTTTCGTCGGACAAAATATCCTTGATCAGGGCCCTAATATCGGCCTCGTCATCGACCACCAATACATGCGGATTGCTCATGCGTTTTCCCTCCTCTTGTCTGCGCGTCCAGGCGCGTTGGCAATGATCTTCCCTCGTGCTGCATCATTAACCGGTAACCTGATGCTGATCATCGCCCCACCGTCTTTTCGATTCCTCGCGCGAATCGAACCAACGTGCTCTTCTACCAATTTCTTGACAATTGCCAAGCCAAGGCCGGTACCTTTCGGCTTTGTCGTTACGTACGGATCGAAGATTTGATTGACCGATCCCGTGCTAAAGCCCGGGCCATTGTCTTCGACCTTGATCTGGATAATTTCCACCTCATCGATCTCGGCGGCGCTAATGTGAACATCGATTCGACCGTCGCTTGCTCCTTCGAGCGCTTCGACCGCGTTTCGAATCAGGTTGTGAAGCATCTGCCGTACACGACCCATGTCGGCCTCAATCAACGGCATCGTCGGATCCGTCGTCAGCACAATATCGACGTCGCTCTCCTGCGCGCGATACAGATCGACAACCTCATGGGCCAGCTTGTCGATATCGAAAAGAGCAAAGTCCATGTCCGGCGCACGCGCGTAGTCACTGAACGCGTTGACCATTTCTTTCATCGCCTCGACCTGTTGCACGATCGTGTGCGTTGCACGATCGAGAACCTGCGCCTCTTCGTCGGGCATCGTGTGCAGGTACTTTTTGCGCATTCGCTCCGCCGATAGCTGGATAGGCGTCAATGGATTCTTGATCTCGTGCGCCAGGCGGCGGGCAACCTCGCCCCAGGCAGAGTCTCGCTGCGCCTGTAGTAAAGCCGTGATGTCATCAAAGACGATGACGTAACCCGCCGCATGACTCTCATCGCCGGGCAGGATGGTGCATGCACAAGTCAGAACGCGTCGGCCGACTTCACCGCGCAAAACGATTTGTTCCCGCCACTCCGTCTCCCCAGCATCAAGGTGGACGCAAGCAATATCCACGAACTGTTCAAGCAGCGGATTCTCCTCTGCGATTTTCGACAGCGACTCGCCGGCGCGGCGCTCGAGTTCGACGCCGAGAATTGAGCTGGATGCCTGATTCGCTGTGCGAATCGTAAGGTCCGTTTCCAACGCAAGAACGCCCGTGGAAAGACGTGCAAGTATGACCTCGAGATTGGTTCGCTCGGCCTCAACCAGGGCCTGGCTGAGACTCGCCTCGCGACGTGCCGTTGCAAGTCGCTGAGTCATGTCATTGAACGAGCTAATCAGGAAGCCGATCTCGTCGCGGGTTGGCGTTGGCAAGCGCGTGTCATAATCACCCATGGCCACGGCGCGCGTTCCGGCCACCAGGTCCTGAATTGGCGCAACCAGTCGGCGCGAAAGCACGAATGCACCGTAAATGGCCGCGAGCAAGCTCAGCAACAGCACGAAAGCCAATGTCAGGGATAGCAAATCTTTCAGATCCTCTCGGAAAAATACGAGCTGCTGATACTCCTGGTACGACTTTTCAACACTGTTGATCATGCGTCCCAGGCGCGCAGTGACCGGGTAGTGGGCCTGCACGACGCGGACCTGTTGCGAGCGGCTGCCCTGGTGCTTGAATACCACCGCGGTTCGAATCTCGACTCGGCCAACGCCATAGGACTCCAGGCTTACGAACGGCCGGTCCTGTCGCATTTGCAAAACGACTTCCTCGGACAAGGCCTTCGGCAGGCTTGCGGTAGAACTATCGGTGCTTGTCGCGAGTACCGTGTTGTTCTCCCCGTACAGCGTCATCTCACTGGCACCGGCCTCACGTCGCAACATGCTCAGTTCGAAGATGATCTGCCTGTCGTTAATCTGTGACAATCGCCTCGCAGCTTGTTGCGTTGCATACAGGTTCTGGCGTTTTTGCATTTCAAGCGCAGCACGACTGAGCGTGAGGGCATTATCGAGACCCTCTTCAACCTGCACGTTGAACCAGCTGTCGATGCCGCGATTAATGAACTGCATCGAGAAGTAGAAGACAACAAGCAGCGGTAGAACGGCCAGCCCGACAAACATACCGACTATGCGCGCCTTGAGTTTCGCTCCCGGCACGTTTTGCCGGTAGTCGCGAAGCAGTCGCGCAAGGTTGCCAACGAGCAAAGCGATAAGCAGGATGCCGCCCGCGATGTTGATTGCAAGTATGACGTCCTGCAGGCGATCGAAGTCGTCAGATTTCTGCACTGTCTGTGTCAGAAGGAACAGCGCGGCCAATGCAAGACCGACGCCGGCGGTCGCCACCAGAATATACAGAGCTCGTTTTAGCGTTCGAGCGACCATTCAAACCACTCGCTTTGTAATTGCCACTGGCCGCGCCAGAAAAACAGCAGTCGTAGCGTCGCGGGATACTGCTGCGTATTGAGCATTGCACGCAATCGAAGACGGTAGCCACGATCCGGCTGGAGCAAAGCATCATCAATAACGGGCAGACCCTGAACACGGCCCAGTCTGTTCAGCGCGGAGTAGAGTGTTGCGAAGGAATCCTGTTCCCCGCTGTTCAGGTTTGTGACGATGTAACGCTCGCTCAATGGTCGATGTTCGAGTTCGTACCGCACGGCCAGTTCAGCCTCAACATCATCAAGCAACCAGCGACGCTCGCGGATGACCTGCATCTGTAGCTCAATGGTCAGTGTGACGCCGCTTTCGAGCGCGGCAAGCGCCTCGCTGCTAAGGACCAGCTGCAGGCGAGCGTCAAGGGTATGCACGCCGGCATAAACCTCGGTTGTCGCGGAGCGTACTTCGAAGTAGCCCTCACGTTCGATATCATCCTGGGCCAGACCCGTACTAATCGCGAGCACGACCAGGCACACGACGAATACGATTGTCGTGGTCTTGCGGGCATTTGAGCGGAGCGACATAAACATCGTGCTTTCAGGAAACCTTCTTTTCCAGGCGTGCATAGTAGAAACCATCGAGTCCCGCCGTTCCTGGCAGGACCTGGTATCCGCAGACCTTCCTGCGCATTAGATCGCGGATGTTGTTATTTGGCAACACGTCATCTTCCATTGCGTCATCGTGGCTTGCCAGGAATTCCGCAACCACTACGTCGTTCTCCGCTGCGAGGGTTGAACAGGTCGCATACAGCAGGCGACCTCCGGGCGACAGCAAAGGCCAAAGGGCCTCCAGCAGCGCGCTTTGCAGCCGGCTCAGGTCCTGGATATCGCTGGCTCGCCGCAGCAATTTGATGTCGGGATGCCGTCGAATCACGCCTGTCGCCGAGCACGGGGCATCCAGCAAAATGCCGTCAAACGACTCGCCATCCCACCACTCCCAGGGTTTCGATGCATCGGCAGCGATTATCGTCGCGCTCTGACCGAGTCGGCCGAGGTTCTGGTTGATGCCGTCGATACGCGAAACGTCACTCTCCACCGCAGTTAGTGCGATATCGTCGCCTCCTAACTCGAGGAGGTGACCGCTCTTGCCGCCAGGCGCGGCACAGGCATCCAGTATGCGCCCGCACGAGCCGGTCAAGAGCCATCGTGCCGCCAATTGCGCAGCCGCATCCTGTACCGACGCGTCGCCATCCGCAAAGCCCGGCAGCCCTTCGACAAGAACAGGCTCAGACAGGCGCAGGGCATCCGGAAAGCCCGCCAGCGGGTCAGCCGAAATGCCGGCTCCGTCCAGTTTTTCCCGATACTCGGCTACCTGGTTCCTGGATGAATTCACGCGCAGCCACATGGGCGCACGCTCGTCGTTGGCCGCGAGGATCGCTTCCCAGTCATCGGGCCAGTCACGCCTGAACGTGTCGATCAGCCACTGCGGATGATTCCAGCGGCCCTCTTCGTCATCTTGAGGACCAGCGGCGAGGTTCTCGCGCTGAAAACGCCGCAAACAGGCGTTGATCAGCCCCGCGTGTTTCGGGCGCCGCAGCAGCCTCGCCGCCTCGACGGTTTGCGACACCGCGGCGTGGTCTGGTATGCGTGTATCAACGAGCTGGTACAGGCCAAGCGAAAGCAGCGCATTAATCACACTGTCTTTTCGCTTTAGCGGTCGCGCAAGAAGCTTGCGGGCCCAACCCGAAAGCTGCCAATGATGACGCAAGGCGCCGTAGCAAAGCATGCGCAGCAGTGAACGATCATTGGCTGAAACGCGGCCTTCGTTGTCCGCGATGGCGGCATCCAGTGACTGCCCACCTGTCGTGACGGCATCCACGATCTCCGCAGCAACTGCCCGCACCAGGGCTCCCGCGCTTGCCACCGTCGTCGCCCGACTAACTCAGCACTCGACCAACAAGGTCGAGCTGGTCCGAAAATTCCCGGGCCGGTACGCGCCGCTTGCCTGGCAGCTGGAGTTCGAGAAGACAAAGCGCGCCTGAAGCACAGGCAACAACAACGCCCTCTGGTCCGCTTACAACGACGGTGCCCGGTGCTGCGTCAACGGCCTCGATAGTCTTCGCGCGCCAGCATTTTATGCGCAGCGGGTTGCCCGCCTCTGTGTCATCGACAGGTGCAAAAAAGAATGCGCCTGGAACCGGATTATAAGCGCGCACCTGGCGCTCCAGTTCGCTGGCGCTTCGCGACCATTCGAGCTGCGCATCCTGCGTCGATATCTTTCCAGCATAGCTGGCGGCCGCATCATCCTGCGGAACCGCGTTGACCCTGTCTTCGAGGATGTCATCGAGGTTTGCGACCAGCGTGTCCCCGCCCAGCTTCGCCAGTCGGTCGTGCAACGAGCCCGCGGTTTCGTCGTCGGCTATCTCGATCTGCCCGCTAACAAAGACGGGGCCGCAGTCGAGGCCGGCCGTCATCGACATCAGGCTTATGCCGGTCGTCTTGTCACCCGCGAGAATCACTGCCTGAACAGGCGCCGCGCCGCGCCAGCGCGGTAACAGTGAAGCATGTACGTTGATGCAACCACGCGCCGGGATGTCCAAAACGTTCTGCGGCAGTATTAGTCCGTAGGCTGCGACGATCATGACGTCCGGTTCGAGCGCTTGCAGTTCGGCCACAACGTGATCATCGCGCAGCGTAGCTGGTTGCATGACAGAAATACCGCGCTCTTCGGCGTAGCGTTTCACGGGGCTCGCCGTCAGGTGTTTGCCACGACCGGCGGGGCGATCCGGCTGGGTCAGTACAGCGACGGGAATAACACCGGATTCTACAAGCGCGGATAATGAGGCACGCGCAAACTCCGGCGTGCCGGCGAATATCACCCTGGCATTTTTCATAGTGATGGTGTTAGCGGTATCCGCGGCCGAACCGCTTACGCGACTACTTCGGCGGTTTGATGGCGACGCTCTTTGAGTAGCTTCTTGCGAATACGCTGCCGCTTCGCTTCTGACAGGTAATCGACGAACAGCTTACCTTCGAGATGATCCATTTCATGCTGGATGCAGACCGCAAGCAGGTCCTCGGCCTCCATTTCCTGTGGGTCGCCCTGCCGATCAAGATATCGAACACGAATATGCTGCGCGCGCTCGACCTCTTCGTAATACCCGGGTACGGAGAGACAGCCTTCGTCGGTAACCATCACGCCGTCTTTCTCGAGGGTCTCGGGGTTGATTAGGACGTGCGGCTCCGACTTGTCGGCGGAGACATCCGCAACCAGGAGGCGCCGGTGCACATCCACCTGCGTCGCCGCCAGGCCGATACCGGGCGCGGCGTACATCGTCTCGAACATGTCGGCGATTAACGCGCGCAGACGGTCGTCAACCACCGCGATCGGGGTCGCTTTCGTCCTGAGCCTGGGGTCAGGGAATTCCAAAATCTTTAGCTTTGCCATAATTTCTTGAAAGTCATTCTTGCGTTCGAACCTGCAAAATCAACCCTTCAAAACATAATGAATCGGGCTATATTTCGCGTGAACTCCTACAAAAACGACCTAAATGTTTGACTTTATTGAATAAGATGTCAGACAATGCCGCCTGAAAAACACCCTTCCGGGCAGCAACTGGGGCCGGAAATGTGACGTAATTAGCAGCCTAAGCTTGATCAGACCGACATAGTATAGCAATGCCTAGATAGCGCAGGCTTAAACCTATTAGATTGGAGCACCCGCGAATTATGTCTCTCAGCAAGATTTGCCTGAAAAACAGTTGCAGGCTGACCGTTATCACGCTCGCCGTAACCCTGGCCGGATGCTCATTAAATCCGTTTTCCCGCGACGATTCACCGCGCAGCAATGCGCCGGTCGTCTCGTCATCACAGTCATCTGGTGGCGCGTCGACATCGATTGAGCCGGTGCAACAGAGCGCGCCATCGCAGCCGTCATACAACGAGCCCGTTCTGCAGCGCATCGACGAGCCTGTGCCGCTGGCCTCCGGTCACCCGAATGAGTACGTCGTGCAAGTTGGCGACACGCTTTGGGACATTGCCGGAAAATTCCTCAAGGACCCCTGGTTCTGGCCCGAGATCTGGTACGTAAACCCGGATATCGAAAACCCCCATCTTATTTACCCCGGTGACGTACTTGGCCTCGTTTACATAGACGGACAACCGCGCATCACCAACGTGCGCGGATCAGCCTACCGACTGTCGCCTCAGGCACGCGTAAGCCCTTTGTCTGAAACGGTCAACAGCATTCCATACGAGGCCGTCGCCGCTTTCTTGAGTACGGGCGTTATTCTCGAGAAAGAGGAAGCCGATTCTCTGCCTTACCTGCTCGATACCCGCGGTGAACACCTGGTCGCAGCAGCCGGCAACGAAATCTACGTGCGTGGCCTGACGCAAGACATGCCGGGCACTCGCTTTAATGTTGTGCATATCGGTGATCCGTTGACAGACCCCGATGACAATCGCCTGATCGGCTACCAGGGACTCCTGGTCGGCGAAGGCCGGCTGACTCGTGGTGGGGACCCGGCTACCGTCGCATTAACCGATACCGCCCGGGAAGCCGTCAAGGGCGACCGTCTGATACCCGACACAGTGGACATCCCGCTCAACTTTTTCCCACGCGCACCAAGCACCGTCGTTGACGGACGCATTATTTCGGTAGTGGGTGGCGTCACGCAGATAGGGCAGTATCAGGTCATCGTAATAAATCGCGGCACCAACGACGGAGTGTCCATTGGCGACGTCCTCTCTGTCTTCCAGACTGGCGAAGTTATAAAGGACCGCGTCAAAGGCGGAACGGTCAAGCTCCCCGATGAAGAAGCCGGCACGGTCATGGTGTTCAAGACCTACGATCGCATTAGCTACGGACTTGTAATGGAAGCTGCGCAGGCCATCCATGTGCTTGACAGCGTACGCAACCCGACCCGCTAACGACACTCGAAGCAGATCAAAAACGGCGCCATAACGGCGCCGTTTTTTTGCCTCATAATTGGCGCTCTTTTGTCCAAATTAATAGCGCAAGCCGTTTTCTGTTTGGCGGTATTATCACATCAACCCCGTCCCGGACACGGTAATGGATCTGACAAGCCGCGCATGGCTGACTCTCTCGCAAGCGCATTTGCGCGTCGCTGAACTGAAGGCACTCCTTTCACGGTTCGGTGACGTTGCGACCATCGTCGAACAAACGCAGCACGAGCTCAAAGAGGCGGGTTTGTCCGACGCAAAGAGTGTCGCGATCAGCGCGCCGGACGAAAGCAACCTGGACGGCGCGCTCAAGTGGCTGGATGACGATTCGCACAACCTCGTTGGTTTCAGTCAGGACAGTTATCCCGAACTGTTGTCGCAAATTCCGGGCCCGCCCTTGCTCTTATATGTGAACGGCGACGTCAATGCGCTGCACTTGCCGTCGCTGGCAGTCGTTGGCAGTCGAAACCCGACACGTGGGGGTCTGCGCAACTCAGTCGAATTTTCCAGATACCTGGCTCAGCGTGGCTTCGCGATCGTCAGCGGGCTGGCCGAGGGCATCGATACGGCAGCCCATCGCGGGGCGCTCGACGCTGGCGGCAAAACGGTCGCGTTTCTTGGTCATGGCATCGACCGCATCTATCCCGCTGCCAACCTC
>Ga0255040_10000196_pt1 | contig 14652 bp, 18 predicted proteins | sample BC1_12_2_MG_FD_181711 | JGI IMG/M metagenome (GOLD analysis project Ga0255040, IMG submission 181711) | Seawater microbial communities from Strait of Georgia, British Columbia, Canada - BC1_12_2 | ecosystem: Environmental > Aquatic > Marine > Strait | place: Canada: British Columbia | collected... | reverse complement strand
CTCACTAGAACGTGAGGCATTTCTGGGTGATAGGCAAAGAAGTCCCACCAATCACGTTTGGTTATCCACATACAACCTTGGATTTGTTGCCAGTATTTCTTGACCCCAACCTGGGGGTCTCTAAGATAGCTAACCATCGTTTTAGGGGCTGGGCATTTTATCTCTAGCCCCCCCTGCTCCAGTATCAAGCCATCAGGCGAACAGCCAAACTCAAAGCTAGTGTCGAGAATAAAGCCAGTCTCGATTACATCATTGCCAGATATAAACTCGTATGCCTCCCTAGCTTCTGGCTCTAACGCTGTGCCGCGCTCCATCCATTCGGTAACATGAAACGGCTCAGATTGCCCTGTAAGGCGTTCCGCGATTAATTCATTGACATACCCATCAGCAGAAGTAGATGGCTTCCCAGTAAGCGTAATTAGCTTGGAAAACATACTAGCGGATGGCTTGCCCAGTCGTGCAGCAAGCCATTCTGGTGAACCCTGCTCATGTTCAAGGATAATCACTTCTTGGCCTCTAGTGCGGCAACAGCGCGATCAAAGTGCACCGCTAGAATCTGGTCAACAGAACGCACCTTCATCCACTTGCAGAATTTCTCTCTGTCAGCACCAGTCTCGTCAATCATTGCCTTAAGCTCCTTTGCTTGATCACCAGTAATAACAGCATTTGCAACGACAGGGTTAATATCTTCGCCAGCATATATGTAGTGACCAAGGCCAAACATTGCAAAGCATTTAACCAAACAGCGCATTTTGCTAGAGTTAATAGCAAATTTGTCAGGGTTGGCTATTGCCTTGTTTCTATGGTCCATGACAGGTAGCCACATATGGCGCATCATCATCTGTTCGCGCTCTGTGCCAGTGTGAATATGTACCACGCAACTAATTTCAACAGTGCCAGTATCTTGGCATTTATCCTCCTCAAAGGAATAATGTAGGTCTGGGTAATGCTCCATCATAGTGCCGTAAGCCCAAGCCCACGACAGATATGATAGGTTGCCTTTTTTCTCAATATGCTGAGATACATCGATGGCAGATAAAGTCTGCCAGACTTCTTTAGATAAACTCATTTTGACCTCCTACAGTCATTTCTTTGGCGTACTGCTCACCATATCCAACATAGTAAGCGTCTGATTGCCCCTCTAGGGCAGAATAACCTAAAACGCAGTCGTACTCACCGCGCTCCAGATCGTTAAGATCATTAATATCGTTCATTTTATTCCCCCTTATAATGTTCAGCTATTTCTTCCCAGTTGATGCCGTCAAAGTCAAGAAAATCCATAACAACTGCGTCGAGATGTTTTGTTTCTAGCTCAAAATGGTCTAACCATATTTCTTTAATAAAGTCAGCAGTAACTTCAATTCCATCCTCAGTATATCCATTTAGCAATTCACCAAAGTGCAAATTTATCAACCAAGTGTTTCTGTTAGTCCAGCCGTTGTAATCTGACATAATTTATTACCTTGTTTTATTGAATGAATGCACATTGTGGCCTATCTAAACCATAAAGTAAACTGTTTTGTAAACCAACAGGCAAAAAAAAGCCCCGCACTTAGCAGGGCATGTTCTATGTGGAACCTAGTATGACCAGATAGCAGGGCAGGGGAACCCATCATCCTCAGTACAGGCATCTAGGTGGATAAATCTGCCGCCACCCTTCTGCTGTATGCCGATTCGCTTAATACCATGCTTCTGAGCCACTTTAATGATCTCTAACGCCTTTTCTCCGTTGGCTAGTATATCAACCGCCTTGCCAGTTGTATGCGCCCCTGGCACCTCTTTACGCACTTCTATGGGGTGTTGTGGGCTTCTGTAGGCAGATGACAGGGCAAAGCTAAAGCCGCACTCATGTCGGATAGCATTTAGGGTAGCTAGGAACCCCAGGTCGAACCCATGCTCACCAGTATGCTTGCAAGCCAGTTCCTTGGGCTTAAAGTAATTAGGTTTGTCGTCTTTCTTTTTGGTTGCTTTAGCCATTATTTGTCCCTCTGTACGCCTTTAACCTTTTCCACCGATCTCATCGCTCCAAGTCCGAGCATACCCATCAGAACAGGCATCATCTCGCCAGTAGGGATTAAGGGGACACTGACATCGGAGCCGACCAGTTCTAAAATCATATTGGTGATTGGAATGGTGATAAAGTTACCCGCCATGCCCAGTACGCAGACCCAGCCGATTGCTGGCCGCCATCCTGCGACAAATAAACTCTTGTGGGCAGCTTCTGCCTTGTTGACCTCTAGCTGCCCCATAACACTTTCATGCGCCTGTTTTTCTGCCATTGTCGCAATTTCATGCGCCAAAGCATTCTTTTGATCTTTATCCTCGATAAACTTATCTAAAAGACCAGATATAGGCTGTGCCAGGGTTGCCAGTAAACTCATAAGATACCTTTCTCAATTAAGAATAAACCGATTATCAGGGGGTAAATGCCCCACAGCATCATTTCGCTTTTCTTGAATCGCTCAGAGCCATCATCCAACCGCTTCTCAATATTAGCGTATCTGATAGCGCATTCCTTCTCGTGCCCTTCTAAGCGGATCAATGCTTCCTTTACAGTTGCCATTATGAATCCTTGACTAATATTGCTTCGATAAAGATTGAGACTTCGTTTTCGGAGCTGCTGCTTTTTGCCTCAAAATGAAAATCTGATTTCTCTGTGATCTTAAACGGCACCTGGCGATCAAAGCTGACCTGCGATGTGGCAAATGTCGCTTCTGCAACTCTCAATGTTCTCCCAGTGCTAGTTTTAACTACGTTTCTAAACGTCAGGTATTTGTTGCCGTTATTTGTGCCAGATGTCACATCAATTCTAAACAGGTAGATCGAGTGACCTGCGGGGACAGTGTAAACGCTGCTCTGAGTAGTGCCAATCGTTGCACCGATAAAGGCGTAATTAGCCCCACCATTTGAGATAGATATATCGCCAACATTAGAGCCAGCTAGAATAATTGCAGAGTTAATCCGCAGGAAAGACGCAGTAGTTTGAACAGCCGATGTGCCTGTCAGGGTGACAGTCTCACTGATCTCTGCATAATTGGAATCAAGGCCATTGATCTTAACATCCATCGTATCGGATGCAGATGTTGACACGACATCCATAACAACAGCAGAGGAAGGGTAGACATAGTTGCCGCCATCATCCCAGAGAGTTTCAAAGGCAGTGCCGACAGTGCGGTTGAAGCCAAATATATTTAATGCTCTAGAATCCCAAATATTGCCTTTTGCCACATCGTGCAAAAAGTTTGGGGTTGGCATATCTTCATCAAACTGGTACATATTACTGCCTCAAAATAAAACTAATGACCAGATAGATAGCATAGCCTAAAACTGCTATCCCAGTGATCTGGATACTATTCCAAAATAACGCCTTGCGCTTTCGTTCTTGCAGGTAAATGGTTTTCTCTCTCTGGGCAGCAATAGACCTGCGGAGATCAACGAGTTCCTGATAGCCATCCTTGCCATACTGATACATCAACAGTTCCCTCAATTCACGTTCCATCTGCTGAGTACGCTTAGTCCTAGCGTATGTCTCCATCGCCTCTTCATTGACAGACTTGGCGGCAATGATCTTCTTAAACAGGGGAGGGTTATCAGCCCGTCGCCTATGCTCTGACAGGTCAGACACAGCACCATAGAATCGCCCAATCTGTGACAGGGTATCCTCTACTTCTTTGCCAGCAGCAACCATACGCTTGATAGTACCAAACGCATTGACGGCTACCGACATTGCTGTGATCGGGTCGATCATTACCAAGGCACTCCAGCAGTAATCGCTGGTGCTTTGCTGTCTGCAATCTGTGCTGCAATGCTTGCCTCTACAGCGTCAGCATCAACGCCAGCCTTTACCCACTCGATAACCTGAGTCTCTGTGATGTCAGCGTAGGCTGTGTAGCCATCAGCATCAGCGTCAGGGGTAAAGCTGCAAGCGCCATAGCTGCTGCCTGAGTGTTCGCCATCAACGCCTGAGGCTTGCCAGTGTGCTACAACAACACCATCATCAGTGTTGCGTTCTAGTGTTGAGATTGTCCACGTTACTGCCATGACTTATGCCTCTAGTGCCGCTATGCGGTCTGTTAGTGATTCAATTAGGGTTTGCTGCTCTTTGATAGAATTAATCAATATTGGAACCAGCTTGAGATAATCCATTTGATAGTCTGACTCTTTCACATCATCAGTTGGAGTATGCTGTAGCAGCGTCATGCTGTTCTTTTCTACACCTGCGGCAGTAAGCGATTCTTCAACTTCTTGCGCGATTAGGCCAGTCATAACTGGTTGGCCTTCCTCGTCAAGTTTATAGTTGTAAGTCACAGGATTCAAAGATGCAACAAAGTCTAAACCTAAATCAAGGGGTTCGATGTTTCTTTTAAAGTTTCTGTCGGATGGCAGGGAACTTCCGTTTGTTGATATAGACCCTACAGATGTGCCATCTTTTCTAAATTGAAGTACCTGCCCATTAACTCCTGTCTGATTTAAATACAAGGCAGGGTGTGCAGATGATGTACCTTCTCTAGCAATAGCTACATAATTACCAGTACTGACCCAAGCGCCAGAGCCTGAGGTTGAACTTACTACGTTTGAAGTGGCTCGTAGGCCAATATTCCCAGAGCCGTCTAAACGCATACGTTCTGTGTTGGCAGTACCAAACAGCATAGCGCCGTTTGCTTGGTTGTACAGATATGTAGTGCTATAACCCTGAGCAAGCGTTGACGTAGTTGCACCATCAGTCATAGCAATACCAGAGTAAACATTACCACTGTCAACTGTTAAACCAAGATCTATGGACGCAAACTGACCTACTGTTGTAGTACCAATGCCCACGTTGCCAGAGGAGTCTATGCGCATGGCTTCCACACCTGCTCTATCAAATGTCAGGGCATCGCTGGAAGTGTCATCGTTTTGGATCAACCAAACTACACCTGCATTGTCTAATTCAAGACCAGCACTGTCGTTTGCACCTACCGCTGTTGCTTTTATATAAACATTACCCGAACCAGTAACTTCAAGTTCTCTAGTAGGCGATGTAGTCCCTATGCCTACTTGTCCAGAGGAGTCTATGCGCATTCGTTCTGCTGGTGCTGCTGCGGTACTGCTTGTGGCAAATAATAAGTCATGTGCGTTACCAGAGTTTTGATTTTCAGCAAGTATAGCTGCGCCACGAGATGTGCCGCTTCTACCTGAAATCATAATTCCTTGCGAGCGTCCTGCCGCTCCAGTTCCTGTCTCTCCTCCAAAATTTGCAGCATAAGTTCCGTTAGTTAAAATGTTTGTAACAGTATCATACGTTTCTTGGCTATCAAGTTTAGCACTAGGCGATGCAGTTCCTATGCCCACACGATTGTTTGTTGAGTCAACTGCTAGAGTAGTTGTGTCTACAGTAAGGCCAGCAAAGGCAGGGCTGTCAGTCGTGGCTACGCCTTGATCTAATGCCTTGACAGATGCTTCGCTAGTCAACTCGCTGTCCATTAGCGCACCAGCGGCTGTGACGTTTGTTGTGTCTGTAACGTCTGCACTGGCCTCGATGCCATCTAGTTTAGTGCCATCAGCAGCAAGATCACGGCCATCAACAGTACCACCGACAGAGACGTTCCCAGTAAAGCTAGGCGATGCTAACGGAGCCTTTGCATCAATTTGTGTCTGGATGGAACTAGTCACGCCATCGACATAATTTAACTCTGTAGTGGTTACAGTCGCGCCATCGAGTATTTCTAACTCTGTTTCTGTAATAGTCGCACCGCCAATAGTAAACGATGTGCCTATGGTGGGGGTGTTTAGTATCGGGCTGGTCAGGGTCTTATTGGTAAAGGTCTGAGTACCTGCCAGGGTAGCAACTGTGCCATCAATACCTAAAGTGACTGTTCCAGTTGTGCCGCCACCAGATAAACCAGTGCCAGCAGTAACGCCAGATATGTCACCTAGTGTCACAGTAGAATTTGCACCATCTGCCCGCATCAACTCAAAGCCGCCAGCAGTTGAGCCATCGTGAACATGCACCGACTCGTTGGTAGTGTTTACACTAATCTCACCCTCTAACCCTGTAAAGGATGCGTGTTCGGTGTTAGTGCCTCTGCGTCTTTGTACTGCTGTAGTCATTTCGTTACCTCGGCTTAGTCGGCCAAATTATATCATCATTTGTAATTGCGTCAGGGTATTGTTGCGGCAAGTCCCTGAGTGCTTGTCTATAGGTTGCCCATTCTGCCTTTTTGGTATCGCTTAAAGGGCTGTCTGCAAACTGTGTCCAGTCTGATTCGTGCAGCTTTGCGTTTCTCTGATCAGTTATGCTCAAAGATTCTATAAGGGGCGCAGCAGGCGGTTCTTCCACAGCCTCCATTTCACATAAAACGCCATTCTCAACTTTTTTGTTGAAAGGGCTTTCGTTTGTCTCAATAGCACTCAAATCATCGTGTAAATAATTATCAAGTTCTCCATCAGGGCACTGAACCTGCTTTACAACTACACCAGTAGAGTCATAAATTGCATATGTTTTCATCGTTTTACCTCAACGCACTCCATCAAAGCCCCCGACACAACTTGCCACTTATGGCTTGAAGTTGACGATTGACTAACATATTTTGCATCTATGCTGTATGTCCTTGCCGATACTGTTGTCAAAGAATCTAGAGCGATTGGCGTAACACTGCCAACATCAGCACCATCAGTTAAAAGTATCCCTCCAAGAATACCTATTAGGAACTGCCCAGCTTGGAAAGAAATCAAAGTAGTGCCACCTCTTCTAATTCTTACATACAACTCACCAGCGTAAAGTTGGCCGCTTACTGTTCCATTGTAGGCAAAAAACCCTTTTATGCTTATCGGCTGCGCTACACCATTAACAGATGCTGGTGTGAATGAAATACTGCCTACACTTGTCCAAGCATTGTGATTTAATATTATGCTTGTAGTTGCTGACGTAGTGCGAATTACATTTACTGCTTGGTTTGCTATTTTTAGCGTGTCAACGGCAAGGTTAGCAATCTTACCTTGAGTAACTGCAAGGTTATCAATCTTGGCCGCAGTAATAACCGCATCATTGATCTGCGCTGCGCTAGTGATTACACCCGATGCGGCAATAAGCCCACCAGTAATAGAGTTGGCTGCAAGGTCTGATGTCTGGATAGCCCCTGCTGCAATCTTATCTGACGTTATGACGTTAGCAGCTAAAGCATCAGTGCTAACCGCACCCGCTTGGATAGCACCAGCCGTCACAGCATTGGCCGCAATCTTATCGGATGTTATGGCATCGGCAGCAATAGCCGCAGCACCTATAGAACCCGCAGTAATGGCATCAGCAGTAACTGCGCCAGTCGCTATTGTATTAGCCGTAATCGCATCTGCTTGAATCTTTGCGGTCGATATTGAGTTGTCACCAATCTGGGTGCTAGTGATCTGGCCTTGCAGGTCAGTAGTTGCCACGCTTGCTATAAATGACGTTCCGTTGTACCGATACAGTTTATTATCAGTGGTCAGGAATACTTGGCGACCTTGGAAGTTACCTGTGGTTGGTAATGTAGAAACAATCTCAACAGGTCTAAGGTTGTTAGGGAATACATCCGACCCGATAGTGCCTGAGATGTCACCAGCAGCAATACTAGACACAAAGGCAGTGCCGTTGTATCGGTACAATTTGTAATCAGTTGTCAAAAATACTAACTGCGGCCCAGTGTAGCCTGATGGGTTTGGCAGACTAGATACAATGCTGATCGGCTCGATGCCTGATGCAAATGATGCAGCATCTACCGAACCAGATGTAATTGAAAAGATGTCATCTGTCCAAGCCGATGTAGATGAATCCCAGCGGTACAGTTTGTTGGTGGTGGTCAGGTATTTAATCTGGCCGTTAAAGTCACCGCTTGCAGGTAATGAAGAAACAGGCTCGATACCATACGCCCCAGCCTCTGAGAACAAATCATTTACTGCTTGGCTAAAGCTATCTGTATCAACAAACAAAGTAGTCGCACTAGCCACAGATGAAAAGCCAGATACGTTCCCAGAGTAATCGACAGACTTAACCCAGTAATACTTTAAAACATTGTAGCCAAGACCTGTGCGCGTAAAGTTGTCACCGCCAGAGATTGCTATCTTTGTGGCAGTGGCTGAGTTGTTTACGATGTTTTCCCAGACCTCGACATGCGAATAATCAGGCTCTGTAGGGATAATCCACGACAGGGTTATTTCGCGCAAAGAGCCAACAGCGGTCAGGCTGTCAGGTATGCCGCAGGGGTCAGTATCCCCCTCTACAGTTCCAGATAGGGTGACAAAGTTACTCTTAACACCTAGATTATTTATTGCTCTAACGCGAATATTGTAATTCGCAGAAGGCACAACCCCTGTCATTACATACTGGTTAGTCGTAACAAATACAGAATTGTAGTTAGGCTCATCAGTCTGCACAGGGTCATCAATCGAGCCGTAATCTAGGGTAATAGATGCAGCGTTAGTGATTAGCCCCTGGTCGGTGTTGCTAGTGTATGCGTCTGCTATCTCGCCATAATCAACAGTAGCCGAACCGCGCTGAAACTGCACCTCGTACTGGGTGACAAATACATCAGTGGAATCAGTCCACGTTAATCTAAGGGAAGGCAGCAGGGTTCCATCTGAGGCAACAACTGTAGTCGATGTGGCAACCAGATTAGTAGGCGGCTGGGTAGTAAAGCCATCATACAAATCAATCTCACCGCCAGTTGTAAAGTCCTGCTGATCGGATGTCGCCCAATCGAAAATTGCAGAGGCTGTTTCTATTGCGTCTACGCTTACAATTATCGCGCCATCAGAAGATATATCTAACTGGTAGCCAGTAACCTCAAACACTTTCTCAGTCCAGCCCATCTTGGCGTTAGTGACCTTGATATTGTCACCCGCTTTAAACTTTAATGCCGCCAGGTTGCAGGGAATTGTTATCTGCGTTTGCTGCCTTGACTGGAGCAAAGCTATCTTGGCAATGCGCTGCGCCCTTACATTGTTGGTCGTAAAGGGCAGGGGCATATCTAAGTAGATAGGGTCGCCATCTTCTGTGCTGTAGGTGCTGCTGGTTAGCGATGGGTAATCTGCAAGGGTATAGTTTTCTTCCTCTGCTAGATAAACGCCTTTAACGCCATTGTAAAGGCTTCTGCGGCTCTGCTTGGTCTTAACCGATAGACCGCCAACCAGTACAGATTCATCAACTGTAACTGTCGGGGTTACATAGTCAGCACCTACAATAAAATACTCACCGCCTGAGTAAATCAGCTTGCCGCCCATACTAGACAACATGGCTTCGATATTATCTTTGCGGCTGTTAGCAGTATCCACCACGCCATCCAGAACATAACGCTTTTGATTTCCGCTAGGCGATAGGTTGACAGTCTCATCACATAAACTCTGAGCCGCTATTAAAGCCGTTGTATTGACGTTAGAGGCCGATTCTGACAGGCCATACTTTGTATCTTTCAGATAGTCGAAAACGCAGAGAGCAGGGTTCTGTGACCATGCTGTAGTGGCTGTGACAGGGTTATAAACCTTCTTCCCCCTGACCACTGTAGATATGTTCGGTAATCCTTGTGCAAATTGATCTGTATCGTATTTTAGGCGCACATAGATATAGGCTGTGTCCAATAATTTATGGTCGTTAGTCCAGCCGCTAGATGCAGATACTAGGGTGCTGTCAGCAGTTGTTTGTGTTCCATCATGGAATCCTAAATAAACATAAGACCCCCAGTTGCCTTGGAAGCTGCCATCCCAGACTTTTGTGTCGTTAAACCAGACCTCTTCAAAGCCATCAATCGCATGACCCGCAACAGCAACCACCAGATGCAGAAACTCGTTATCAGTCCCAGTCGAATCAAGGTAAACCATTGCCCCGCCAACTCTAGCGCGACCATAGATTAGTTTTCTGGATACAGCAGGTTCTCTGACAGTTACAGAGTTGCCCTGCATTGACGTTCCCATAGATGGCTTTGGCATCAATGCGCGAGATACGACAGAAAGACCAGCACCAATAGCAAAGGCAGTTGCAAAAGAACCTAGCGCAAACCCTGTCGCTAGACCACCGCCTACCGCTGATGCTAATCCTGCTATTGCTGAAACTGCCATTTTACTTTCCTAAAAATTTAGAATAAACGCGCTCTATTAAATCAAAGCCCATTCCTATCATTAGTTTGTCAAAAGGTATGTGAACCTTCGTATTAATCATTACCAATGATACACCAATATCACGACAGTAATCTTCTGCGAACTTGATCAATTTATAACCAGTTGCACCAGCCCTGCTATCGGGCAATACAAAGACAACATCATTTACAGCAAAGTAGTGATCTTGATAATGGATGCTCTTATTAATTACTAAAACAAAATAACCAACTAACTCACCATCATCACGCGCAGTAAATATGTTCAATATCCCTGCTGCGTCTAACTTTGCGTATTCTTTCCAGTTAGGGTTTAGTTTTATCTTGCCCTGATTTAACGCAACAAGCCGCCAGTGTTCTTCCAATAGCGGCTTTATATCTTCTTTAACATTGACCAGACTTTCATGCTGGATTGTTATCATCTGCCTATCCTTGGGTCAGTCCTGCCTCCTGAGTAACTACCCGATGATGCTGGGGTTGGTCTGCCCCAGATTATTTCTTTCTCTTGAATCTTGGTTACAAACTCAAAGCCCTTATCGGAAGGGTGTTCGATCTTTTGATCTTCGCTGGTGTAGCGTCTGACAAAAGCCCTTTCAAATGCGATTAGTTTATTTTCTATGCTTATAGATATGGTCGATGTCTCACCGCTATCGCTGATGGTCATTACATCCATAAAGCCGCTAAAGATAATTACAGGCGATGAAATAAGATCACCGCTGTCATCTAGTGCGCCCAGGCGAATAGTAAGTGGCCGACCCTGGTAGGGTTCATCTCTGGCAATAGTAACCAGCGATTGTTTAATCCCTGTAAGGGTGACAGTTGCGCCATTGGCTTGCAGTTCGGCTGTCTCGCTTACTGTACCGATGCTAAGTAAGTCACCCGCACCGATATAGGAATTGCTATTGAAGGTTAGATTGCCAACACCTGACCAAAAGAAAACGCTGCCAGATGTAAACTCCATATCTATCAAATAGATCGGGCGTACTAATTCAGCGGTTGCGACCGCTTGCATTTCAGAGGATAGGGTGCGGCTCATTAGATTGCCTCAACACAGGCTAGAGTAAATCCGTAAAGGGATGCGGTATCAGTTGACCAGCCAATATCATTAGATGCCATGCGCCACAGGCTCTTTGGTAATGTAAAGTCCAGTGCTGTGCCTGATGCTATATCGCCTCTCAGGGGTGGCTGGAATTTTAACGTACCTGCTCCAGAGGATTTATCCTCTGTAACCATGTAAAGGTAGCTGCCTAGCTGGAAGTAAGTACCCGCAGTAACCGCAGTAGAACCAGAATCGGTAGTCAATTCTTCTGCCCTTGCTGATGTTGTACCAGAAGTGGTACTGGTTGCCGTACTTGTATGCAATGGGTGGCCGAATGTAAACGTACCAGAACGCCCTTTTAAGCCAACAATAAACGCCTCGACTGATCGTGCCTCTGCATGGGTTAAAGGCGGCAGGGCGATCTCTGCTTCCCACCTGGCACCTTGATGCTCATAGACCTGCTGGCTATAGGTAAATGGTGATTCAGATACAGCAACAGTTCTGCGTAATCGCATATTGATCGACTGAATACCGACTGATGGAAATGCTAATGGCATTTTATGCTCCTACTAATGCTTTGGAATAACCACCACCGCGCATTCTAGCGTCTGCAACTGCGCCCTTAGCGGCATTGGCAATCTGTGGCATAAGTGTAGCAATTTCTGCTCTTACTGTCTGCTGTACGCCAGTGGTCACATTAATGGTCTGGTTTACCACTACGCCACCGCCACCGCCACCTAAGTTGTTATTTGGTATAATTGATCCGTTTTGATTTGGAACAAATAATTCTGGGCCACGTTCGCCAACCCACGTTGCTTGTCCTCTATTTTGCGATCCACCTATTGCTGATTGCTTCGTAACTTGTGTAGTCGGTATTCCAAGTGCACCGCCAAGCGCACCTAATATTGGTTGGACAATATGATACTGAACCATCATCTTCACCAATGAATCAATGACTGTTCTTGCCATATCTTTCATGGCATCGCCAAATGATTTTGCGCCAGTAATAGCTTTAGTCAAACCATCGGTAAACGACGATTCTATTGTCTTTCCTACTGTAACCATATGCTCTCGCAAGCTAGGCATAGACTCAGAAACATCTTTAATTGCATCGCCCCACTTGTTAAATATTGTCGGGGTTTTTTCTAACTCATCATTGTTTTGTTTTATCTGACCAAAAGCGAACGCGCTGCTCTCACCAAAACTAATGATTGCCCGACCAGCCGCTTTGATCTTATCTGCTGACTCTTGCCCGAAAGTATTTTCGACAAAAATATGCCCTTCGTCAAAAAACTGCTTTACTTGGTGATATGTGTTTCTAACAGCATTTGCAAATTCTATAAATGCAGACACGCCATGGCCTATGCCCACAATCATATTGCCAAAGCCAATAACAATTTGTTTTATAGTCTCATTAGCAAACTTTTCAACTGACCCGCTTGCCGCTTCAATAGCCAGCAGTAATTTGTTTTTCATTAGGTCTGCTAAATATTCAATCACTGGCGCTAGGGCAGCGGTAATTTGATCTCTAATTCCCTTAAAAAGAGCAAACAACTTGGTCAATGCATCGTTGGCATCTTCTACGCCCTGCGCTGCTCTACCTGACATTACTACGCCAAGTGTCTCAGCTTCTGCAAACATTGCTTTAAGACCATCTCTACCTTCTGCAAGAGTATTAACTAAAGATACACCCTCAGAGTCAAACAGCTTCATGGCAAGCCTGACTTTATCTGCTGACGTTTGCACGTTACCAAAGGCATCAGCAAGAGCGAGCATCTGGTCATCAAGTGATTTTTTCTTTAATTCGTCTGCATTAATATTTAATTCTCGCAAGGCACTTTTTGCCTCGCCAGTTCCTTTTGCTGCCTCTGCAAGTCTGCGAGTAAATCTTTGAGCCGCCATATTGACAGTCTCAACGCTAACGCCTGTTAGTTGTGCAGCAAATTGAAATTTACTCAACGCTTCGGTAGATGTGCCGATCTTGTCAGCAGTCTTTTTTAGGGAGTCTGTTGCAGTTAACGATTGTTTAATTAAAAAGCCAATAGCGGCAGGGCCAGCAGCAGCAATCAGCGCACCTTTCATTGAGAAGGCGGCTTTTGATACTGCCCTAAGACCAGACGTTACGCCACCAAAGGCTTTTTTAGTCTTATCAATTGCGCTTATCGTAATCTTGACGTTTTCAGCCATTGCTCTCACTCATTATCTGGAAATAGGCCAGCCACTCGTTAAAGTGGTTGACAGGCATTTGCTCTGCCTCTGCTATTGTTATGTGAAGCCGATCCGCCAAAGATAATAGATTCATCCTCGATTGATCGGCTCTCAGTTTCCCTCAAGTGCCTCGACAGACTCGATCTCTGCAAACATCTGATTGGCGATTTCACTAATAACATTAGTTTCCTCGCCCATCAAATCCATGCGATCTTCAGCAGATGAAAAAAGTTTATTGCCACTCTCATCCTCTGCCTTCATGCAGATCAAATCTACCATAGCACCGATGGTAGTGTTGTTCAGGAAGTTAGGGTGCTTCTTCTGGAGTTGGTCTAGGTCATAACAGGTAATAGCCCTGCTGTATAACTTAAACGCTCCCGAATCATCACCCCAGGCAGGCACGGATACCTCCCGCGCCTTAACTTCCCTTCTGTTGCGTAGTTCTTTAGCTAATCCCATGGTTTATCCCCTTAATTAAACTTGTGCTTCAGTAACTGCTCCGCTGCACTGGATGGTAAAGCTGGCTTCAACCATGCCATCAAATGCGCCTGTAATAGATCGTGCAGTAACGATTCCACCGCCACTAAAGAAAGTCTCGCCAGAGCCTGTTCCAGTAGGATAGATTTCAAAGTCAATATCAGCACGTTCGTCTAGGATTAGTTGCTGTGCATCAGCCTCGTCCCAGTAACACTCGATAGATACAGTGTTAGTTGCTAGACCCTGCTTGTAGGTTCGGGCAGTATCGCCCATTACTGAATCTTCGATAGTGTCTGCTGAACCATCAAAGGTGAAAGATCGTACCTCGCCAACCACGGCAACAGTCGTGCCTGAGACTTGTACTTTTACTACTCCAGATGCGCCTGTTTTAGTCGCCATGATTTATACCTCTAATTAAATTTAAGTTGTGCCGCGAGTGTACTGATACAAAACGCGTACTGTAATAATGACCCCACCTACAGGGTCAATAGAACCTTGGTCGATCTCGATGCTTGTGATCTGCGTATCTAAGGCATTGCCGCCACGATACCGATCAACATCCAAACCCTCTTCAACTGCCTCGATAATGTTGTTTCGGGCTGTATCAATTACAGACCCTTTTACAAAACAAACCAGTTCATAATCTATTGTAGCCATGCGCTGAGTGATTGACCCGCCCAGGCTGCTATCTTCCCGATTCTCTCCTGCGCTCCTAACTAGGATTGCTGGATACTGGGCGTTAGATAGCTTGTCAAACGCAAACGGCTCTCTCGTCACATACTTAACCGCTACAGGCGATGTAATCGCTTGCAGGGGAGTGACGAGCTT
>Ga0255040_10000194_pt1 | contig 14669 bp, 14 predicted proteins | sample BC1_12_2_MG_FD_181711 | JGI IMG/M metagenome (GOLD analysis project Ga0255040, IMG submission 181711) | Seawater microbial communities from Strait of Georgia, British Columbia, Canada - BC1_12_2 | ecosystem: Environmental > Aquatic > Marine > Strait | place: Canada: British Columbia | collected... | reverse complement strand
CATCTCCTCCATCACTGACGATTTGCCATATATGGTCTTGGAAGTCAGTGATGGAGGAGATGCGCGTTATATTGTATTACCTAGTGTTGTATCAAACCAGAACCCGTTATGGGAAGCTAATAGATCTTCAATTACATACACACTATTATCCGGATTTGATACATATATTCCTACGACCTGGGGGGATCACAATTCCACAAATTACGTCAATGATAACCTACCCCCATTATATGGTAATAATATTAGCGGACTTCCGGTTGTATCTGCGAATAGCGTGGCAAAAATATCAAATATATTTTGCGATTGTCCGGGTAATTTTGTCAGACCCTGTAATATTAATGCCTTTATAAATAAAAACAGTTCTGACGTTTGGGTGGCAAATACCACCAATCCGTTTTTATCCCAAGACATTGGTGGTGCTCCAATAGAATCTGTCCTAGATTGGAAAATCAAGCAAGCATTTGTAATAGCACCGGATACTAGCAATCTCAACAATCCACCATTGATGAAACAAACCAGAAATATCAAATTAAGTTTAGAACAAGTTACTTGGTCGATTCGTAATCCTACAATTAAACGTGGAAGTAACTCGATTACGCTAACGACTAATAACGTCACATCCGATTTGAACGGTATCTTTGCAGCACCCATAAATTGGATTTCCTCAATTAACGAAAGTACTCCTGTGCTCAACAGCTCCAACATCATATCATCTGCCGAGTATAGTAAATTTTATAATTTTGTAGCAATAGAGGCTGTATCAGAAAATGAGGAACTAATTTTAAAACCAAAACCTACTTCAGGAACAAAAGATATATCGTTTGATAATATATTTACTTTAAATAATGATCATTTAATAATGAATGACTTATTTAATAGATTCTTCGTCTAAATGTATGGTTAAAATATTATCTTTAATATAATTTAAACATAAAACATAATATAAATATAAATATTATGTCAAAGAGAAAGCGTAATGATATACAAGAAACAGTAATAGAAGAAGAATCATTAATTACAGTCAATAATAATAAAATAATGTTTTATTCTGATGTGGAACCACAATCTGTATTTAAGTTAATAAAAGCAATAGATGATGCTACTAAACATGTTAATTCTATAAATGCAAATATGCTAGATAATGATATACCAATATATCTACATATATGCAGTGATGGTGGAGATTTATATGCTGCTTTGGCTATAATAGATGTAATATTGGAATCTAAGGTTAGAATTGTAACAATTTGTGAAGGTTGTGTTGCTAGTGCTGGAGTATTAATTGCATTAGCTGGACAAGAAAGATATATAAGAAAACATGCTTATATGTTAATTCATGAAATTCGTAGTGGTTGTAATGGCAAGTATAGCGAATGTAAGGACGATATGATAAACAATGATATTTTAATGAAAGATATGAAAAAATACATGAATGAAAGAACAAATAATAGATTATTAAAAAAGGAAATGGATAAAATTCTTGTTCATGATATTATTTGGGATGCTGATAAATGTTTGAAATATGGATTGGTAAATAAAATATTATAGATAATTATATATGGGTTCTCATATATCTTTCTTTAAAAATAATAAATTTAAAATAAAAGAAGATTCTCCTTTACTCGCAACAAATAAGTATTGTAATAATTGTGAAACTAACTTTTTATTTAACGAATATTATAAACATTTATCGGAATGTCTTTGGAAAACTAGAGAAAGTTATCTATTATATGGCGAAGTATATGGTGAATTATAAAAATAATATATTTAAACATTTATTATTAATTATATTTATAATAATGACAGTTCAGAGAGTTTATGCTAAATCTGAAAATAATAAAAAAATTATTATTTTTGATGCCAATTTACATTCCCTTAGATGTAGACAGCGAAGTCGGATGATGGACGGATCTAGGGTATGTCCATTAAAGTTTGCAAGTTATAGAGAAACATTATTGTTTCAAAAAAAGGATAATTGTGAAGTAATTGGACCATTTTCTTATGATTGTATATCTCGTTTATAATTTGAATTTTATTATGATTTATAATAAATACAATGGATTTAATAAATACAATTACCAATATTAAAATGAATATCAAAATGTTAATAAATAATGAGAGTGAAGAAGACTTGTTCCTTTCCGTTGCTGTCTCGGACGATGAGCAACTACAAATGCCAGTAAAGAAGAACCAGCGTTCAGAATGTGTTTTGGGGTCACTGAATAAAAATATATATAAACGCAAATATAATTATCCATCAAAATTAATTAATAAAAATGGTAAATTAAATAAAAGTAAGAAAAAACAGATATATAATTGGAGAAAAGATATTAAGGATAATTATTTGAATGAAGATATTTATACAAAAATTAAACTTGAAAATGAAAAATTAAAATCAGATATTGAAGATTATCAAAATGCATTAGAAACATGGGTTCTTATAGCACAAAATAAATAAATTATTTATTAATCTTATTTTTTATTATTAAATTTATATAAGAATATTAATTTAATGCCCTAAACTTATACATTTATAAGATCTAGAACCACAAGCATCAAATGATACAGTTGACGTTGACTGAGCAGAACAAGTTGATCCGAATGGACACCCTTCTCTCATATTTACAGTTGATTCAGTACCATCTTCACAAAATCTGTAACATACATCGCCAACATTTAATATATGTATGCCTGTTTCAGATTGACAGTGAGCATTTCTAGACGGAGATCTGCAATACATCTCAGTGCAAGCAAGCTGACCATTTGATCCAATTTGGCAAGTATTACACCCATCAAACCATGAACGACAATGTGTATCAATACAGTTTCCATATTGGTCTCTATGTTGACCTTTCTGACGGCAGTGTTCTAGACATCTCCCAGGAGCATCTGCGATCATTGGACCTGCAGTATTCACGCATTCTAAACTTGGGTGACATCTAGTTTGTCTATTTGCCGCGGTCATTCCCCCACATTTTTCACCCTTATGAGAATAACTGTTACATGTTTTTGGACTATCTAATATATTTAAAGTTGGTCTACAAAATTGGTTACTGTCGCAATCTGCATCAGACACACAATTATGACTATTTGGAACATATGCTCTACATTTGGGAGTCCCTTGTCTAAAACACATCATCATTGAACAACTTCCCACTTGTCCATTTACTATTGAACAAGTATTACAACCATCAAACCAGGTAAGACAATTAGCAGGAATATTATTATTGGTTGGATGTGGAATAGAAGGACTAGGTGGGTCAATTTGGAGTTGTAAATGTCTATGAATTTCTACATCTAAACAAGTATGACTGCAACATGAACCTTGTCTCATTACACATTGACCCGATTTACATTTGGGTTTCTTACACGCCATACGACAAAGTTGTATTGGAGAATTTTGACAAAATCCATTCTCATCTACTGTCAAAGGTTCTGACACAGGTAGTTGTGGACATTCTGTCATCCAAGGTCTAATACAATGACCAGTGGATTCACACCATTGATAACCACCATCTGATACACAATCATGATTATCGTGTGTGGAACCAATTAAATGTTGTCCTTTTACGGATAGAGATAAAGCAAAAAGCACATTAAGCATCATATTCATCATATTCATCATTATTTATTATTTATATAATATTTTATTTTTAAATGATTTTAAAATTATAATATATATAATATTATAATGAATACTGAAAAAACACCATTTATACCGAGTTCACGAGAAAAGATGTCCGAAATATTGGATACAAATACAATGACTCCTGTAGATATAGAATCCAGGTTAAGTGAATTATATGATACTAAATCAAATAGTATTGTAGAAAATTTTGAACAAATGTCAACTAACGATAACCAATTACAAGGGAGCTTTGATGTAAATGATGATGATATTGATTCTAAATTGTCTTTTGATGGATTACTGGATAAATTTAATAATTTATCCACATTTCATACATATAATAATGATTACGAAGAGAAAAATGTGAAATTTGATAATTTAGAAAAAAGGTTAGATACTCTAATGAGTAATAGAGGATATAGTGAAAAAGCAATGTCTAACATGTTAGAGCATCCATACTCCAGGGGAAGTCCACATAGAAGTAGAATGACTAGAACCTTTCGACGTAGATCTATGAATTAATAAATATAAATTATTTCTTTAATATAAATTATTTCTTTAATATAAATCATTTATTAAATATATATAATAATATATATGGAAGCAAATATATATACAGACGATTTAAATTATAATAGATATTTGTTATTAATTGCAGCAGATCAAATACACGATTTTTGGCACCAAGAAAGAGCATTTAAAGCATTTAAAAGAAATGGGTATATTGTTGGAGGGTCTAAACAAACTGGTGGTGGGCCACCCGAAGAAATTCTATTAGAGTATAATTATTTTATAGATAAATTGATGACAGAACCATTTCACACATTTCCATTGGATGATTTTGCAGAATGGGGAAATAATAATGGCGCTGATATAAATAAATTTAGAGAACAGTATACAGAAATGCACACAGCAATGAATTACATGTCTTCTACTAGTTATCAAAATTTTGGGAATAATTCTATTAAAGAATCCGGGTTACAACAAGCCATATTTGAAAAGTTACCTGAAAATTTACCAGAAAGTATTATGGAAATTATTAAAGAAAAATTGACAAATGAAGAAAAGATTGAAGGTCTTATTGAGATGTTATATCAACACTCTATAATAATTGAGGATTTAGAACAAACAATTCAATTATATAATTCTTTGGTGGGAAATCGCGATATGATAATAAGTTATATGGATCAAGTTATAAATAATGTATATGAAGATATAAATATGTGGTTTGATCCAATATTTACAATGGAAAGATTAATAAAAAATCCAGATTTGCAAATAAATATGGATAGTATAGATGAATCTAATGTAGACTTATCTATAGATTTAATAACCGATAATATTGTAAATACAGAAATAAACTCTTTGCCTAATATAATTTTAAATTCATATATAAAATTATATGGTATTTCTTTATTAGACTATATAGAAATAGGACCAATTGGCGATGGCAATTCATTTATAAACTTATTGGATGGAGGAAATGTAGAAATAGAAGATTTTACTGTTGGTATAACTTATTATATTTCGGATATAATTGAAAAATTTGTAGAAATAAATAAAGTATTAGTTTCATCTGGTGATTATGATGAAGTTAATGAGGGTGAAACTATTTCAAGTATTTTAGCAATTTTGTTAAATATATTATTTGCTTATTATCCATTAGATGGTGAAGAATATATGGAAGAAAATAAATATTTATATTGTATTGGAGTTAATATATTTGTTGACATTTTTTCAAAATATCCCTTACCTTGGTTTATTAAGACTTTCATATTACAAGATAATAATGATTTCATACAATTATTATTAAAACAGGAACGATTAGAATATTTAGTAAATAGTGGGTTTATAGAAAATCCACAAATGTTATCCTCAATGATATTGACTATAAATGGTATAATTGATATAGAAGATTATGGTGAAGGTCCAGAATATGAAGGGTCATTTGACCAAGGCATTGTAGCAACTTCAGATAATCCAGAAAGTTTTATGGATATAGGCGATATGAGTGACAACTCAGATTTGGGTGATATGGGTTCTTTTATTGGTGGAACAAAGCGCACTAGTTCTTCGGTTTATATAAATAGTATTAAAACAAGCGCACAGCAACTATATTCTAGTTTTACTGGCCATCCAATTATTAAAAAAATGAAAAAAAGGAAAAATTTAAAATCGGTTAAAGCTAAAACAAAATTATGGTTGTCTTATTTAAAATTACTTAAATCTATAATTACATATTTTCTTACCAAATTTGCTTTACCAAAGAATAGTACTATTAGAAATGATCCATTAATTCAAAAAATTACTAAATATATTGAAAAATTTAAATTAGATACTACAGTAAATGTTGGGACAGGGACATTTGAAGCAGATATATTTAATAGTATAAAAGACGAAATAAATACTGCTACATCAAATACTATTAAAAAGTATCAAAATACAACTGCTCCGACTACAGTGACAATAGATCAAACTATAATTGATAATACAAAAATTTTAAATAATGCGACTAGTTTAGATGTTGTTGGTGCTATGATTCCAAATTTAATTACACTCCATGATAAAGGACATACCGATCCGAGTAGAATAACAGACGGACAAGATAAGACAGAGTGTCTGGTTAGTAGTATAGTTGACCCTCAGAAAGCTTTCGGATTTCATGGTAATACATGTGATTTTAGTCAAGGAAGTATTCGAAATCCATTTGGCTATGATATTGCTACAAATTATGCAAAACAATTGGAAATAATGAATAAATCAATAGATAATGGTATTACAATGGGTATTAATACAATGAATTCTACTGGAACATCTCAAAATGTATTAAATATAAAAAACACAATGACATATTCACCAACAGGTTATAAATTTAATGTCAATTTTAATATTAAGTCTGTAGATGGTTCTGAATTTTTATCAATGTCTAAAGATAGTGTTGTTCCTTTTAAAGCAGGGTATTCGGGAGACAGAGTGATATCAATGTTATATAATGATTTAAAATCAAAAAATAAAGTCCAATCTACAGGTATGAGAACTAAATCACTTCTCGAACCAAATGAAATGATATCTATATTATTATTAAAAACATTTGGAGATACTAGTCAAGAATTGGTTGGGACAATGTGGAATCAATTAATTGCTATAAATAATAAAATTGCTGTGAGTAATTCTATGAATCCAGATCCGGAAATTGTAACATTAGCAAACGCGCGGGGCATTTCGCCACTTGTTTTAATACAGAATGCGGGTATTCAAACTATTAGATTACAGAATAGTATTCCTGCTTTTTTTGCGAATGATTATTTATCTGTAGCTAGAAATATTTTTACAAACCAATTCTTTAAATATAAAGATTCTACTGGAACTCTCATAGACTGCAATACATTGCGAATGTATAGTGGGTTTTGTTCATCTTCGCATCCGACTCGCCCCAAACCAATTATATGTCCAAATAATCCTGCTAATTATTATTGTTCTAATGATACAAATCCAAATCAATGCAATGTACCGAAATATACAAATAAGTCATTATGTCCTAAACCACCCCCATCTTCTTTAGGGACTTTATATTTATATAAATCCGTCCCTTTGACAGGGTATATTACTGGCGGTAAAATGATTAATAAACGAAATAGTAAAAAAACAATAAAAAAAGTTAAAACCAAATCATTGAAGAAAACTAAAAAGAAGAAAAAGAAGAAAAAGAAGAAAACTAAAAAGAAATAAATTATATTAAAGATATAATCATAATATAATATGTGATAATGAATAATCAACATATTATATTTGAATACGACAAGTTTTTACATAAGTATAAACAAAAGTATGGAGACAAAACAATTCTATTAATGCAAATAGGGTCATTTTTTGAAATGTGTTCTATTTTAGAAGAAGAAAATAAATTAGGGGAACAAGATATATTTGAAATATGTGATGATGTATTAAATGTTGTTGTTGGCAAGAAATGGTATAAATCTGGCGAATCCCAAAAAGTTTATTATATGGGTGGATTCCCTTTAATAGCACAAGAAAAATACTTTACATATTTACTAAATCATAATTATACAGTTGTTCTGGTAGAACAAGTTACTGAACCACCTAACCCTGAACGAAAAGTAACGAGAATTTTATCCCCTGGGACAGACATAGAATTTAATAAGAAACATACTAATTTTTTAGTTTCTATATTTATTGAGAAATATAATTATAATAATAAAGATATCTTTGAGTGTGCTATTTCAGCAATAGATTTATCTACTGGTAAAAACTATTTACATAATATAATTAACGAAAATGATAATAATTATTATATTGATGAAATATCGCGTTTAATTAATTTTTATAATCCGTCTGAATTAATATTCCAAACAGAGGGATATGATTTAACAAGAGAAAACGTTATAAATAAATGGGATATTAATCATGATTGTTACCGAATAAATCATTACAATGATAATATATATAAGAAACCATCATATCAAAATGAAATATTAAGCGAATTATTTACAATGGATTGTATGCTAAAACCTCTTAATTTTTTTAATTTAGATCAAAAAAATGCATTGCGGTTATCATATATATATATGATAAGTTATATCAAAGAACATAAAGTGAGTGTTCTAACAAATATAGAAAATCCAAAAGAACACTTTGAAACAGATCATTTAACATTGACATCCAATTCTATCCGCCAATTAAATTTGGTTAATAATTATTCATACTTTAAGGGTAAAAATGAATCATTGTTAGCTATTTGTAATATATGTGAAACAGCAATGGGGAAACGCATGTTCAAAGATAGATTATTGTATCCATTATTGAATAAAGATAAAATTAATGAAAGATATGATATAATTGATAATTTTAGAAAAGATAAATATTATGAAAATATTAGGACTAATTTAAAAAATATTCAAGATTTAGAAAAAACGGTGCGTTTAATTAGTTTAGACATGATAGAACCTTATAATTTATTATCTTGTAGTTTATCTTATGAATATGTCAATAAACTAATTGAATGTATTAATAGTAATAAAATTAAAAAATATTATAAAAATTATGATAAAGATATCTTAAAATTTACAGATTTTAGAGAATATTTAAATAAAACTTTTAATTTTAATAAAATATATAATGCAAGTATATATAAATTAGAAACCTCTATATTTGTTAAAGATTTATATGAAGATTTGGATATTTATGATAATGAATTAATAGATATAAATAAAAACATGGACCTACTATGTGAAAGATTATCATTAATCCTCGATTCTAATAGTAATAATTCTGTTAAAATAGCAAATATAAATAAAGATAAAGATAATGAAGAATGGGTATTATATTGCACTAAAAAAAGAGCAGAGACATTTAAGAAAAAACTAAATAATATGAGTAATAAAATCATTGTAAAACAGGACGGAAAGACTGTATATAAAATATGTCCAAAAGATTTTACATTTAAAACAAAAGACAGTGCTAATACTTTCTTACAATTACCTATTATGATTGAATTATCTAAAAAGAAAAATAAAAGTTTTAAATCTCTTCAAAAACTAAATAAAAAATATTACGATGAAAATATATCATATATTTATAAAACTTATTCAGAAACTCTTAAAAGAATAAACAATTATATATCAGAAATAGATGTATATTCATGTGGTGCCAAGATATCAATAGATAATAATTATTGTAGACCTGAAATAATACCAGGAACAAAAAGTTGTGTAGATATAAAAGATATCAGACACCCTATTGTAGAAAGAATAAACATAGATACAGAATATGTAACAAATGATATACAATTAGGGATAAATAAAGATGGTATGTTATTATTCGGGACAAACGCGTGCGGTAAATCTACATTTATGAAAGCCATTGGACTCAATTTGATAATGGCTCAAGCTGGATTATATGTATCGTGTTCTCAATTTAAATATGTTCCATATACACAGATCTTTACTAGGATTCTAAATAATGATAATATATTTAGATCTGAGTCTACATTCGCGGTTGAAATGAATGAATTACGGGGTATTATGCAAAGAGCAGATGAAAATTCTTTAGTTTTGGGAGATGAATTATGTTCTGGAACAGAAACAACATCTGCTTTATCTATTATATATGCTGGATTATACACTTTATCTCAAAAGAAATCTACATATGTTTTTACTTCCCACCTTCATCAAATATCAAAGATGAATTTATTAGATGATATTAAAAATCTAAAAATATATCATTTACAGATTAAGTATGAAGATGATCTCTTAATATATGATAGAAAATTGAAAGAAGGACCCGGACCCTCAATATATGGAATAATAGTATGCGAAGCTTTAGGGATGTCTTCAGAATTTATATCATTGGCTAAAAAAATTCAGAATAAAATAGAGGACAAAGGTTCTGGACAACATTTATCGCCATATAATAAGGATATAATAGTATCGGACTGTAAAGTATGCAATAATAAAGCAGAAGAAACGCATCATATAAATGAACAATGCTTGGCAGATGAAAATGGAAATATTAAACATTTCCATAAAAATATTAATCATAATTTAGTTCCATTGTGTAAAAAATGTCATTTAGAAACCACACATGGAAATCTTATAATAGAAAAGTATATTAATACTGATAAAGGGAAAAAACTAGTATATCATTATAATACTAATAAAAGAAAGAATAAAAAGAAATATTCAGAAGAAACTGTAAATAAAATATTAAAGTATAAAAATGACTATTTATCAAATAAATCAAATTGCATTAAATTACTAGAACTAAAAGAAGAAATTAAAATAAGCAAAGAAACATTAAAAAAAATAATGGATAATAAATATTAATGGATAATAAATATTAATGGATAATAAATATTAATGGATAATAAAAAAATATTTACTATATTATAATGGGATACACAAAGCATTTACTATATGAAGCAAGTGCTGTTGGATTAGCGGTTGTTGTAGTTGGAACATTAATTAGTTATTTAATAGCAATATTTTCAGATAAAGACACTAGATTCCTAAAAAATATTTCCATGTTTGTAGCTTTGTTTTTGATTGGATTCTTATTACATATTGTATCTGACATGACTGGATTAAATAGATGGTATTGTAAGAACTGTGCTGGGTGTAAATAATTTGAATTATAATATAATATTTAATATAAAAGTTTTGTATATGTCTGAGACTGATCCCAAAGGGTTCCTCAATGCTTTTTATGGAGCCATAACTATAATAGCCATTATGATATGTATGGCAACGTGTTTATATAAATATGCCGTGTGTCAAGAAAAAAATGTAAATATTCGCCCTATGATTCCAATAACGAGTCCATATAATATGACTAGGGTTTATACAACTGTTACAACCGTATAGACCAATTATTATATTTTAATTTGAAAGTTATATACAATTTAATTATAAATATAAAATGGTGGAAATTGATTTCTATGAAATATGCGGCTTTACTGCTGGTTTATTATTTCCATTGGGATTAGTTCCACAAATATATAAGTCTTATAAACTAAAAGATTTATCAAATATATCGTATTATTGGCAATTAATATATATGTTTTCCTTATCTTGTGCGTTGATATATAGTTTTCATAATAATTTAGTGCCTATATGGACTTCTTCACTACTGGAATTATTCTTTATGTGTATTCTAACAATAATGAAATTATATTATTCGCGTTCCAACGTTTCTAATAATCCAAAATCGCAACGGCGTCGGAGCAGAGTTTCTTCACCTGATTTTGTTTCACCCGATATTGTTTCACCTGATATTGTTTCACCTGATAATCCATAATTAATAGAATATTTATGGTTATTATTATTTTTTTTATCTATATCTGAAATATGTTTAGATTGAATAAATAGTGGGGGATAGTAAAATTTATCAATTATTTTTTGTTCTTTTAAATGAATATCATAATTTTTTATTTTATCTGGTAATATTGTAGATAGTAATAAATTTTTTGCTTTACGCGTTGTTTTAATAAATAAAGCGTGTGTCATCAGTATATTAAATTTTTTATAATTAATATCATTTAAACCAACAGTTGTATCTAGTTTAATTTTAATTTTATTAATATATGATACTTTTGGCGGGCATATCCACCCACCCATATAACAAGATTCTTCGGGTGGGTCGGGTAATTCATAATTTAATATAGAATCTTCTTCTAATATTAAATTATTGATAGTTTGATTATTATCTATTGATAAAAGGGCATTTTTGTGTGAAGCAATACATCCTAATTTAGAGATTATTTTAGGTTTAGATGTGTTATATCTTGTTTTTAGTTTATTACAAATTCTTTCATTTTCTTTTAAATATTGAGCTTCTATATGATATATAGTATCTATATTATTTGCTTCTTTTAACATATTTACTTTTTCATTAAATATATCGGTATCTTTACATATTACATATACTGTATATTTTTCTTCTAGTATACGAGTATTTTGTAGTTTATTAATACACGTTCTTTTGTTGTGTCCTGAAGAATTACAAATACTACAAACCATGTAGTTTATTTTATTATAATAATAATTAATATTTCAAATTATTTTTTATTTTTTTTTGTTTTGGATACTTTCTTTTTAACTTTTTTAGTTACTTTCTTTTTGGTTTTTTTAGTTACTTTCTTTTTTTCTTTTGGAGTATATCTAAGAAACCATTTTTCATAATCAGGACTATTTTTTTTTATATCTTTGAATGCTTTTTTCTTTTCGGCCAATATATCTTCAAATGTTGCCTGTTCTCCTATACAATCTACTGTATATATTTTTAATATGCCTTTATTTTTTGTTTTATGTTTTAAATATATATCCTGCATCATATTGGATGTACATATTAATCTTTCAGTATTATAAAATTCTTTATCGGTATATAAGAAACAAAGATATAAACTTAATATAGTAAATATAGTTGCTATGTTTACTGATTTATTATCAATCTTAATTCTATTATACGAGTAACATGCTTCCGTTTGATATATATTACCTATACTATTACCATTATATATAATAGAATAATGTTCTGGAATTAATTCCCCCCTATTATGGTGGTGTTCTATGTTGATATTATATTTTTTTAGTTTATTTTTAACTTTTTCTCCAGTTCCCTTAGCATCTATAGATAAAACATCATAATCATTATATTTAGCAACTCTATAATTTTTATTAGTATAATATGAATATAACTTATCGGCATATGACCCGAAAAATATAACTTTATCTCTAATAAGTATATCTTTAATTTTTTTTGAAACATCGTAATCTTCTTCTTTCATTCTTAAATTTTTAAAATTACATTTTTTTTCTTTAATTGGGTAATATTTGTTGAGCAATCTTAGTCTAGGTAACAATTTTTCCCATCTAGTTATATCACCCATTGGTCTAGATAATTCTAGATATAATGACATCCTCAACCAATTTGCTGGTGCATAAGGTATATTATCTTTATTTATAGTATATGGGGAAATTTTATCATAAAAATAATCTAACTGTGTTATATCTGCTACTCCAAAAAAATTAACATATACTTTGTATGTTCCAAAATGTATCCCCGATTTTGCTTCTACATTTCCAAAACCAGCTTTATAAAATATATCGGCTAATTCTTTGGCATCATTTAAAGCATCGGGGGAAAAAAAATCCCAATCTGGAAATTCCATTGGTTTGTAAAATCTATCTTTTTTTGGTAAAATATTGTTTACTGCTATCCCACCATATACAATTCTTTTCTTCTTCTTTATAAAATCTTCAACAATCTTTATCATTTTACTGGAATCTTCTGGTAGATTTGTATCATACTTTTCTGATGCCTTTATTATTACTTCTTGCATCAATAATAATTCTTTGTCTGGTTTATTGGATAGCATCTATATATTGATTAATATTTTATTTATATATAAGGATATGAATATATATATATATATATGAATAATTCTAATACATTAGATTTAAAAGTCATACTACAAAATGAAAAAACTGACGAAGTAAAAGATTATACGAGTTTAAAAAGTTCAAATAAGTCATATGGAAACTCTATGAATAATATTTTAAATTTACTCGAGACTCAGAGCAATGATATAACAAATAAACCATGGTCAAAATTAGATAAAAGTAATAAAGTAAAAATATTAAATAATTTTATTGATAGTGAGATAGTAGAAAAATCATTAACAATAAATGCTGGTAAAAATATGAAAACTATACTAATGAAAGCATTATATAATAATTTATTAAATAAACAACAAGATGTTGTTTATAATATTGAAACCAGTTCTATAACTAAAATAAATAGTTTAAAATATAATGAAGATACCGATACATTTGATATTAAAATAAAAGATAAGGGTTCGCGGGTAACAACTAAATCTAAAACTAATATAGATAGATTGATTACTAGTAACAATAAAAATAAAAATAGAAATAAGAAGAAATCTTAATTTAAAAATCATCTTCCAATGAGAAAACGTGTGTTTTCTCATTTTCAGTATCTTTTGTAGATACATTTGCTTTTGCATATTCTCCTACTCTTTTTTCAAAGAAATTTGTTTTCCCTTGAACAGATATTAGTTCCATCCATGGAAACGGATTTGAAGATTTATATATAGTATCTAACCCTAGCATCCTAAGTAAACGATCAGCAATATATTCTATGTATTGTGACATTAATTTAGCGTTCATTCCAATTAATTCACAAGATAATGACTCTGTAATAAATTCTTTTTCAATTGTAACGGCTTCTGTTATAATTTCAATTATTTTTTCTTTAGATGGCTTATTTTGTAGATAATTATACATTAATACTGCAAATTCAGTATGTAATCCTTCGTCGCGACTAATAAGTTCATTGCTATGACATAGACCAGGCATTAATCCGCGTTTCTTTAACCAAAATATGCTACAGAACGCACCAGAAAAGAATATTCCTTCTACGGCCGCAAATGCTATACATCTTTCTCCAAATGAACTTTCTTTATCGCTAATCCATTTTAGAGTCCAATCTGCCTTTTTCTTAATAG
>Ga0255040_10000193_pt1 | contig 14672 bp, 17 predicted proteins | sample BC1_12_2_MG_FD_181711 | JGI IMG/M metagenome (GOLD analysis project Ga0255040, IMG submission 181711) | Seawater microbial communities from Strait of Georgia, British Columbia, Canada - BC1_12_2 | ecosystem: Environmental > Aquatic > Marine > Strait | place: Canada: British Columbia | collected... | reverse complement strand
TGCCCGACCTGAGCGGGCGTAGCCGACAGATTTCCGAGTGGCAGGGGAAGGTCGTCCTCGTCAACTTTTGGGCAACCTGGTGTGCACCCTGCCGGGAAGAAATTCCGATGCTTGTCTCCCTGCACAGGAAATACTCTTCCCGTGGTTTAGAAATTGTAGGTATCGCCGTCGATAATGCTTCTAAAGTCAGCGAATATGCATCTAAGTATGGGATTTCGTATCCTGTGCTCATTGCGTATTCGAGTGGAATTGGCCTAATGCGCAAGCTCGGTAACGCGGCGGGAGCGCTGCCCTACACGGTGATTCTGGACCGACGCGGCGCGATCGTGAGCCGCAAGCTCGGAATCCTTCGGCAGCGCGAAGTTGAGCATCAAATCAAAGGGATGCTTAAGAGCGACGCGTTCTAGAGGCACGGTAGTCCGAGGCTCGGACTCCAACTTCATCGATTGACCGGTAACGTGGGCTAAAATGGAGCCTACTTCCTCGAAAATGCAGAAAAAGCCCAAACAAACTCGGAACATCGTTCTCGTCCTTCATGGACCGAACCTCAACCTGCTTGGGACGCGTGAGCCGACGATCTACGGACGCGAGACGCTCGCCCAGATCGACGCCCGGCTCCAGGCCGCGGGCCGACGTACGGGTATCGACGTGCGCTGCTTCCAAAGCAACACGGAAGGTGCCCTCGTCGACCGGGTGCAGGCGTCGCGTAACGAAGCGGTCCGTTTTATCGTCATCAACCCGGCGGCCTATACCCATACCAGCGTTGCCCTGCGGGACGCGCTGACAGCGGTCGCCATCCCGTTCGTCGAGGTGCACCTGTCGAACATCCACAGCCGCGAAGCCTTCCGGCGCCATTCGTTCTTCTCCGACGTCGCGCTCGGTACGATCTGCGGCCTTGGCAGCCTGGGGTACGACTTGGCGCTGCGCTTCGCGCTCGAGCGCGTCGCAAAAATGAGGCCCGCGCCGAGCCGCAGGCACGCCGTCTGACTGCCCGCCAGAACAGGGAAGAGAGAACCACCATGGACCTGCGCAAGTTGAAAAAGCTGATCGACCTCGTAGAGGCGTCGGGCATCGCCGAATTGGAGATCACCGAGGGCGAGGAGAAGGTGCGCATCGCGAAAGGCGGCCAAGTCACCGTCGCGCCGGCCACGGCCGCGCCACCGCCAACGTCGTCGACGCCCGCGGCCGCAGCCGCGGAACCCGCTGCGGCAACCGCGGAGCAGGGCCACACGATGAAAGCGCCGATGGTCGGCACGTTCTATCGCGCAGCTGCACCCGACGCGAAGCCATTCGTCGAAGTCGGCCAGGCCGTCGAGGAGGGCCAGACCATCTGCATCGTCGAGGCGATGAAATTGATGAACGAAATCGAGGCCGATGCCTCGGGAACCGTCGTCGCGATCCTGGTCGAGAACGGGCAACCGGTCGAATACGGCCAGCCGCTGTTCGTCATCGCTTGATGGCGTCGCGACACGACGCGAGCCGAGGCGCAGGAATGCGCCAGGTCGTCGCATAGAGAACGCCACCGGGAATGTTTGAAAAGATCCTCATCGCGAATCGCGGCGAAATCGCACTACGCATTCAGCGCGCCTGCCGCGAAATGGGCATTCGCACGGTGGTCGTTCATTCGGAGGCCGACACGGAAGCGAAATACGTCAAGCTCGCCGACGAATCGGTCTGCATCGGCCCCCCCAGCGCGACGCACAGCTACCTCAATATTCCCGCCATCATCAGCGCCGCCGAAGTCACCGATGCGGAAGCGGTTCACCCGGGGTATGGATTTCTCGCCGAGAACGCCGATTTCGCCGAAAAGGTCGAGGGCTCCGGGTTCGTGTTCATTGGACCGCGGCCCGAGAACATTCGCCTCATGGGCGACAAAGTGAGCGCCAAGCAATCGATGAAAAAGGCGGGCGTTCCCACGGTTCCGGGTTCCGACGGCGCACTGCCGGAAGAAGGCAGGGAAATCGTGCGCATCGCGCGTCGTCTCGGCTATCCGATCATCATCAAGGCCGCCGCCGGCGGTGGCGGGCGCGGCATGCGCGCGGTGCACACCGAGGCCGCGCTCCTAAACGCGGTCAATACGACGCGCGGCGAAGCGCAGGGGGCGTTCGGTAATTCGATGCTGTACATGGAAAAGTTTCTCGAGAATCCGCGCCACATTGAAATTCAGATCCTCGCCGACAGCCACAAGAATGCGGTTTTTCTCGGCGAGCGTGACTGCTCGCTGCAACGCCGGCACCAGAAAATCATCGAAGAGGCGCCGGCGCCGGACCTCCCGGCGAAGCTGCGCGAAAAGGTCGGCGAGCGCTGCGTCGACGCGTGCCGCAAAATCGGCTACCGCGGCGCCGGCACCTTCGAATTTTTATACGAGGGCGGCGAGTTCTATTTCATCGAGATGAACACGCGCATCCAGGTCGAGCACCCGGTCACCGAGATGGTCACCGGCATCGACATCGTGCAGGAGCAGATCCACATCGCGGCAAACGAGAAGCTGCGCTTGCGGCAGCGGGACGTGCAGATTCGTGGCCATGCCATCGAGTGCCGCATCAACGCGGAGGATCCTTACCGCTTCACGCCCTCGCCCGGCCGGATTACGTCCTACCATCCGCCGGGTGGGCCAGGCATCCGCGTCGATTCCCATATCTATCACGGCTATACCGTTCCGCCGCACTACGATTCCTTGATCGGAAAAGTCATCGCCTACGGTGCCTCGCGCGAGCAGGCCATTCGGCGGATGCGGGTGGCGCTCTCCGAAATGGTGATCGAAGGCATCCGCACCAATCTCCCGTTGCAACAGGAGCTGCTAAACGACGCCCGGTTCGTGCGCGGCGGCGTGTCGATCCATTACCTCGAGAATAAGCTCATCGAGGAGCAGCGGGGCGCGAGGTAGGGGCACGGCGATGGCCTGGCAGGCGATGATCCTCCAGCTCGCGGGGGCCGAGGCGGACAGCTTGTCCGAGGCCTTGCTCGAGGCGGGCGCTGTCTCGGTCGCGATCGAGGACGCGCAAGCCGGAACGGCGCAGGAGACGCCGCAGTTTGCGGAGCCCAACTGGGACGCGCCCGCCGCCTGGCGGGTCAATCGTCTTCAGGTGTTGCTCGACAACGACGCAGACGCCGACCGCATCCTGCGCGAGGCGGCGCAGATTGCGGGGCTCGGACCGGTGCAGGTGCTGCGCGTCGAGCAGATCGAGGACGACGATTGGGTTCGCCGATGTCAGATGCAGTTTGAGCCGCTCGCGATCGCCGATCGATTGTGGATTGTCCCAAGCTGGCACGCCGCCCCGGCCGATCCCACATCGGTCGTCGTGCGCCTCGACCCGGGCCTCGCCTTCGGTACCGGGTCTCACCCGACGACGCGGCTCGTTCTTACGTGGCTGGACCGATCGCTCGCGCAACGCCCGGCCGCGCAGCGCGTGCTGGATTACGGTTGTGGCTCGGGTATATTGGCGATTGCCGCGAGCAAGCTGGGCGCCACAGCGGTCGACGCGGTCGACATCGATCCGCAGGCGGTCGTCGCGACGCGGGAGAACGCACACAGTAACAAGGTTGCGCTGCGTGCGCATCTGCCGGACGCCTTGCCGGACGGCGAGTACGACATCGTGATTGCCAACATTCTCGCGAATCCACTCATCACACTCGCGCCGCTGCTCGCGAAACGTACCCGCCGCGGTGGCCGTGTAGTGCTATCGGGTCTGCTCGAGACCCAGGTCGACGATGTGCTTGCGGCCTATGCGGCGGCGTTCGACGCCCGCGTTTGTGCGACCGAGGCGGGTTGGGTACTGATAGAGGGAATTCGCCGATGAGCCTCATCACACGCTGCCCGAACTGCAGCACCACGTTTCGCGTGCAGGGCACACAGCTTTCGGCACGCGGCGGCCGCGTGCGCTGCGGCAAGTGCAACGAGGTCTTCGATGGGCTCGCCCAGGTTGTCGAGAACGAGAGCGGCGCAGCGACGGTCGGCCCTTCGCCCCAGCTGGCGCTGTTCGATCCGATGCGCCTCGCGGCCGAGGCCGAAAAGGAAGCCCAGGCCAAGGCCGAGCGCGACGCAGCGGCCAAAGCCGCCGGCGCCGCTTACAGCGCCCGCCTGCGCGCCCGGGCGGCGATGCCAACCGAGGACGACGCCGAGTTTCTGGCCGAAACCACGTCGCGCCCTGGCTTCGTGGTGTTGTGGAGTCTTCTCTCCGTGCTTGCGCTCGTTGCGCTCGCCGCCCAGGCGGCGGTTCATTTTCGAACCGATCTTGTCCTGTTCGCGCCGCAGATCCGCCCGCAACTGGAGCTCGTCTGCGACATGCTCGATTGCGAAGTCCATCTGCCGCGCCAGCCCGAGCTGATGAGCATCGAATCGTCGGAGCTTCGCTTCGATCCGAAGCGCGCGGGGATCATTCGTTTGACCGCGGTGGTTCGCAATCGCGCGCCGTTTCCACAGGAGTACCCGGCATTCGAACTCACCCTGATCGACGAACGCGACGAGCCCGTCGCACGGCGAATCCTGTTCCCGCGCGATTACCTCCGCGCGGAGGATCGGCAGGCCAAGCGCGACGCGGGTATTGCGCCTGGTGCCGAGGACGTGGTCAGCATCGAACTCGACCCGCAAGGCCTGCGCGCAGCCGGCTTCCGACTTTATCTTTTCTATTCTGAGACCGCACCGCTATGAGCATTCTTGTTACTGGATCAATCGCCTACGACACGATCATGGTGTTCCCGGACCGCTTCAAAAACCACCTGCTGCCCGAGCAGCTGCATATACTCAATGTTTGCTTTCTCACACCTGAGATTCGGCGCGAGTTCGGCGGCACCGCCGGCAATATCGGCTACAACCTCAAGCTGCTCGGCGAAGCGCCCATCGTGATGGCGACCGTCGGCGACGACATCCAGCCCTACCTCGAGCGCCTGGACGACCTCGGGATCGCGAACGCCCAGGTGAAACACATTCACGGCCAGTTCACTGCGCAGGCCTTCATCACCACGGATCTGGACGATAACCAGATCATTGCGTTTCATCCGGGGGCAATGAATTTTTCGCACGAGAACGCCGTCACCGCCGCGCTCAATGCAGAGCTCGCGATCGTGTCACCCGACGGCAAGGACGGTATGTTGCAGCACGCGCGCGAATGTGCGGCACTCGGCCTACCGTTCATGTTCGACCCCGGTCAAGGTCTACCGATGTTTTCGGCCGGCGAACTCGAGGAGTTCATTCGCCTGGCGGATTTTGTCGCGGTAAACGACTACGAGGGCAAGATGCTGGAACAGAAGACCGGCGCCGATCTCGAATCGCTTGCGAAGCAGGTGAAGGCGTTGGTGGTCACCTTGGGCGGACGCGGTTCAGTCGTACTCACCGACGGCCAGCGCCATGAGATTCCCTGCGTCGAGGCGGCTGAAGTGGTCGATCCGACCGGTTGCGGCGACGCCTATCGCGCCGGGCTGCTGCACGGCATCGCCGCGGGTTGGGACTGGCCGACGACCGCGCGGCTTGGCGCGGTCATGGGCGCGATCAAGATTGCACACCGCGGTGGTCAGAACCACAAACCGGCGCGCGCCGAGATCGAATCGCGGTTTCGCACAGCGTTTGGCTTTTCTCCCTGGAATGCGTGAGATGTTGCGCGCCGCATGCGTCATCGCGGCGAGCGTCGCGTTGCTTGCGGGCTGCGCATCGAATGGCTCGGAGGAAGAGGGGGATCCGCCCGGCGACGGCACACCCCAACGTCAGGAGCGGGCCGAACCCAAGCCACCGCCGTCGCCTCCACGCAACGAAAAAACCGTGCGCTTCGGCACGGTGGACTCGGTGCGGTCTGTCACCCTGCCCGGGACCAATTCTGGTGTTGGCGCAGTTGTGGGCGGTGTCATTGGCGGGGTCGCGGGCAGCGACGTCGGTGAGGGACGCGGTTCGGCCGTCGGTGCGGTCCTCGGCTCGGTCGCAGGGTCGATGGCCGGCGAAGCGCTCGAAGGACAGCTCACGAAACGGGATGCGCTCGAGATCCTCGTCGAGCTCAACACCGGGGAGCTGCGCGCCATCGTGCAGGAAATTGGCGCGGACGCGTTCCAGCCTGGCGACCACGTGCAACTGGTCACCGGTGGCGGGGTTACGCGCGTGGAAAAGATCCCGAACAACTAGAACGCGGCGCGTATCCGCGCTGCGTACGCTTCGAGCACGTCGCGCGGCGGGTTCTTCACCGGCCAGGTCAGTGCCATACCGTCGCCGTCGTGCCGCGGCACGAGATGAACGTGGAAGTGAAACACCGTCTGACCGGCAGCCTTGCCGTTCGCCTGGTAGACCGACAAGCCCTCGGGGGTGAAGGCGGCGCGGATCGCACGCGCCACGCGCGCCACGGTCTGAAACACCGCGCCGGCCTGACCATCCTCGAGTCCATACACGTTGTCGACGTGCGCCTTCAACGCCACGAGGACGTGGCCGGGATTGACGTGGCCGATGTCCATGAAAGCGAGCGTCGCCTCATCCTCGTACACCTTGGTCGCGGGAATCTGGCCAGCGACGATCTTGCAGAACACGCAGTCGGTCATGCGGAATCCTTTCCTCGGTCAGTCGGCACCCGGGCGCCGGTGCGGCGGGCACGGCGTTTGAAAGAGGGTGCGGTCGTCGAGGCGCAGCGCGCTGAGTGATCCACCCCACACGCAACCGGTATCGATTGCCGCGAGCCGCTCGGTCAACTTCAAGCCGAGTGTCGACCAGTGGCCACAGATGATCGTCGGTTCGTCCTGCGCCGACCGCGCGTCGAACCAGGGCACATATCCGGCCGGCGCATCGCGTCCCTTGGCGCGCACCTCCACCTGTCCCGCGGGCGAACAGAAGCGCATCCGTGTCATCACATTGACGATCAGGCGCAGGCGGTCCCAGGACTCGAGTGCGTCGCTCCATTCCCTGGGCTCGTCCCCGTAAAGCTTGGCGAGGAAGTCGCGGTAGTTCGCGCTTGCGAGAACGTTCTCGACTTCGCGCGCCAACGCATACGCTTTGTCGATCGTCCATTGCGGCAGCAACCCGGCATGCACCATCGCATAGCGCCCCTCGACGTGCATCATCGACCGGGTACGCAGCCAGTCGACGAGCGCGTCCGCGTCCGGCGCGGCGAGCAATGCGTCGAGCGTGTCGTCCTTGCGGCGCTTCGCGAACCCCTCACGGACGCAGAGCAGGTGCAGATCGTGATTTCCGAGAACGGTCACCGCATTCTCGCCAAGCGCGCGCACGAAGCGCAGGACGTCGAGTGATTGCGGCCCGCGATTGACAAGATCCCCGACGAACCAGAGGCGGTCACGGCCGCGATCGAACCCCATGACCTCGAGCAGCTCGCGGAGTTCGTCGTAGCAGCCCTGGACGTCGCCAATCGCATAGGTCGCCATGCCGCGCGACTATAACCGGGTCATTAGATTCGCGGGGCGCGACGGTATTGAATCGCCTCGGCGACGTGCTCTGCGCCGATGCCGTCGGTTCCCGCAAGGTCGGCGACCGTGCGCGCAACGCTGAGCACCCGGTGGGCCGCGCGTGCCGACAGGCCAAGCTGGGACAATGCCTGCTTGAGTAGCCGACGCGCGGATGGGTCGGGAACGCAGAAGCGCTCAATCCCCGCGGGTCCGAGTTGGCCGTTGGGCGCGCCCTGGCGCTCGACTTGGCGCCGATGGGCGGCCTCGACACGCGTGCGGACCGACGCACTCGCTTCACCGACGCCCGCCGCGAGGATTTCGTCGTGCGCCAGCGCAGGCACCTCGACGCGCAGGTCGATCCGGTCGAGCAGCGGGCCCGACAGCTTCGCGCAGTAGCGATCGATCTGTTCAGGGGTGCAGCGGCAGCGCATGGTCGGATGCCCGAGGTAGCCGCAGCGGCAGGGATTCATCGCCGCAATCATCAGGAAGCTTGCCGGAAAGCGCGCGTGGTGCGCTGCGCGCGCGATGGACACGGTCCCGGTCTCGAGCGGCTCGCGTAACGCTTCGAGCGCATCGCGTTGGAATTCCGGCAGCTCATCGAGGAACAGGACGCCGCCGTGCGCGAGAGAGATCTCACCCGGACGTGGCGGATTGCCGCCACCGACGAGCGCACGGCTCGAGGCCGAATGATGCGGCGCACGGAACGGCCGCTCGCCCCACCGCGCAACGTCGAATCCGCGCCCGGAGACCGAATGCACCGCCGCCACATCGAGCGCCTCGCGCTCGCTAAGCGCGGGAAACAGTCCAGGGAATCGCGCCGCAAGCATCGATTTGCCGGTACCCGGCGGCCCGACCAACAGCACACCGTGATGACCCGCGGCAGCTACTTCGAGCGCGCGCTTTGCCGCCGACTGTCCCTTCACGTCGCACAGGTCGGGGATCGGATCGCGCGCGATCGGCGGCGCCGGACGCTGCCATTCGATCACGGCTTCGCCAGCGAGATGCGCGCAGACCTCGAGCAGAGTTCGCGCGGGCAGGACCCGCGCATGGCCCGCGAGCGCCGCTTCGCCGGCGTTTGCCGCCGGCAGGACGAAGACGCGCCGCGCGCGCTTCGCGCGCAAGGCCATCGCGAATGCACCGCGCACGACCCGCAACTCGCCACTGAGCGAAAGTTCGCCCACGAATTCGTAGCCGGCGAGCGCTTCGCGCTCGAGTTGCCCGCTTGCCGCAAGAATGCCGAGTGCGATCGGCAGGTCGAAGCGACTCGAATCTTTCGGCAGATCAGCCGGCGCAAGGTTCACGGTGATGCGGCGCATCGGAAACTCAAACCGCGCGTGATTGAGTGCGGCGCGCACGCGGTCCTTTGCTTCGCGAACCTCGGCGTCGGGCAGCCCGACGATATGAAATGCGGGAAGTCCCGGGCCGAGGTGCACTTCGACCGTCACCTCCGGTGCATCGATCCCCACGAGCGCGCGGCTCGCCACCAGCGCAAGCGACATGCGTCCCCCTTTCGGGAAGAAGCAACGCCGAACGGGGCAAGTCGGTTTACGCGGTCCGCGCCGGGCGTCGTTCTGCTGTCGCTCAGGCGTCCGTCTGCGAGCGGCTGCGCGCCTCGAGTTCCGCGAGACGCGCCTCGAGAGTCTCCAGCTGCGCCTGCGCGCGCTCGAGCAGCTTTTTCTGCACCTCGAAGTCCTCGCGCAACACCAGGTCGAAGCGATCGAAGAACGCGCCGAGCAGGGCGTGCAGGTTCTTGTCCAGATCCTGCACGGGCGAGTCGCGCATCGCCTGGGCAATGCGCTCGCCGAGGTCGTCAATCAGGTGTTTTTCAGCCATCGAAAAGAGCTGTCGCGCGGGGTTTCGAGTCTAGCACTCGCACTGCACCACGGTTGGGCATGCGCTGCGATCAACGTTCCGGATTGGTGCGCCCGGAGTGCCGCAACACGGCACGCGCGCCTTAGTGCATTGAAAAGGCGGGGGAAGAATCTCTGGCATGGAAACTGCATTAAGAGATCTGCCATTACCCTTCCCTATCGGCGCGTACTACACCGACAACAACGTCAAGAATAACGCCGCAGGGACGAACTTCTGCGTCGATGCCAATGGCTACAACACGGCGAAGGACGCATTCGTCGTCTATGTCAGCAAATCGTTCTAACACCACCGTATCGAGCGCGGGCAGGCGGGGCTTCCGCGCTCGGCGCTTCGGGAGATCAGCATGAAACTCGTTACCGCAATCATCAAACCGTTCAAGCTCGACGAGGTGCGCGAAGCGCTCTCGGCGATCGGCGTGCAGGGCGTCACTGTGACCGAGGTCAAGGGATTCGGCCGCCAGAAGGGTCACACCGAGCTCTACCGTGGCGCCGAATACGTCGTCGATTTTCTGCCCAAGGTGAAGATCGATGTCGCAATCAAAACGGAGATGCTCGATCAGGTTATCGAAGTGATCGAGAAGTCCGCCAACACCGGGAAGATCGGCGACGGCAAGATCTTCGTATCCGAACTCGAGAAAGTCATCCGCATCCGCACCGGTGAAACCGATGCGGATGCGCTGTAGGAGAACCCCATGAAATTCCTGATCGCAATTCTCGGCCTGCTGCTCTCGGCCGGCGTCGCGCACGCTGCCGACGCGAAGCTCGACAGCGGCGACACGGCCTGGATGCTGGTGTCGACCGTCCTCGTCATCATCATGATCGTGCCCGGTCTGGCGCTCTTTTACGGCGGCATGGTTCGCGCCAAGAACGTGCTCTCGGTGCTGATGCAGGTGCTGGTCATCTTCTCGATGATCTCGATCCTGTGGGCCCTGTTTGGGTACAGCCTGGCGTTCAGCGATGGCAACAACTTCATCGGTGGGTTCGGCAAGGCCTTCCTCTCCGGGATCACGCCGGATTCGCTGTCCGGCACGATTCCCGAGCTGCTGTTTGCGGCGTTCCAGCTGACCTTTGCTGCGATCACGCCGGCGCTGATCGTCGGCGCATTCGCCGAGCGCATGAAATTCTCGGCAGTCCTGTGGTTCATGGCGCTCTGGCTGTTCGTGTGCTACGTGCCGATCGCCCATATGGTGTGGGGCGGCGGCTGGATCGGCGGCATGGGCACGATCGACTTCGCGGGCGGCACGGTGGTGCACATCAATGCCGGCGTCGCCGGTTTGGTTGCCGCGATCGTGCTCGGCAAGCGCAAGAGTTACGGCAAGCTGGCGATGCCGCCGCACAACCTGACGTTCACGCTCACCGGCGCCGCGCTGCTTTGGGCCGGGTGGTTCGGATTCAATGCGGGCAGCGCGGTGGCCGCCAACGGCAGCGCGGCGCTCGCGATGATGAACACGCAGCTGGCGACAGCGGCCGCGGTGCTGAGCTGGACCTTCGCCGAATGGATCGTCAAGGGCAAGCCGAGCCTGCTCGGCGCCGCCTCGGGCGCGATCGCGGGCCTCGTCGCCATCACTCCAGCCTGCGGCAACGCGGGTCCGATGGGGGCGATCGTGCTCGGTGCACTCGCCGGTGTGATCTGCTTCTGGGCGGTCGCTCACCTAAAGCGCATATTCGGCTACGACGACTCGCTCGATGTCTTCGGCGTGCATGGCGTCGGCGGCATCGTCGGTGCGCTGGGTATCGGCATTTTCGCGGCGCCGGGCCTCGGCGGCGCCGGCTTCGGCGGCGAGATCAAGAGTGTCGGCGGGCAGCTCGTCGCGCAGTTCGCGGGGGTCGGGTTCACGATCATCTACACCGCAATCGCAACCTTTATCATTCTTAAACTCGTTGACATGTTCGCCGGGCTGCGGGTCAGCGACGAGCAGGAAACCGAAGGGCTCGATGTCGCCGAACATGGGGAGAAGGCGTACAGCAACTGAGCGGCGCAGCGGCGGCGCGGCGCGGGCCGTGCAAACGTTCCAACCTTCAACAACACGACGGGGCGCCAGACGGCGCCCCGTTTTCGTTTAGCCGGGGCAGAGCTTCGTCAGAAGCGCGAGCAGGCGTTCGCGCTCCGCGCGCGACAGGCGCGCGGTAACGCGCGCTTCGTGGTCGGCGATCCGGCGCTTCACACGCGCAAGCAGCGTGCGCCCGGCGCGCGTCAACCACAGCCCGTTGGTGCGGCGATCCTTACCCTTGCGCCGCTCGACCCAGCCGCGTGCTTCGAGCGCGTCCAGCACGCCGACCATCGTCGAGCGATCAAGCGCCATCGCCTGCGCGAGGCGGCTTTGCGTAAGGCCCGGATTGGCTTCGATCAGCATCAGCAGTCCGGCGCGGCCCGGTGAAAGATCGGGAATGCTCGCGGCGAAATCGCGAAACAGCTCCTGCTGTGCGCGCCGCAGCCGATAACCCACCAAGTTCGAGAGATCACCTTGCGCGAGGACGCGCGTCGCACTCTGCAGCTCAGACGCGCGAGGCTTCATGGTGTTGACGCATGATTTGTTTGCAGATCAAACAGTTTGACGCTCGAACGTTCACGGCGCTAGCATGCCAGAAGATTTCTGGTTGCGCCTTTTCCTGCCGTAAGCCTCTGTGTAAGCTGTCTCGCCCATGAACGCCGCCGACGAGTTGCTGGGCGAGTCCGCCCTGGCGCGGCACGCGCCGCGCACCGCGCTCATCTGCGGTGATGAGGTGGTGAGTTACGCGCAACTCGCCGGGCAGGTCCGGCGCGCCGCAGGCGCGATTGCGGCGATGGGCGTGCGCCCGGGCGAACGCGTGCTGCTGCTGATGCGCGACACGCCGGAAATGGCCGCGGCATGGCTCGGCGTGGTGCGGGCGGGCGCCGTCGCCGTCGCGCTGAACAGCAAGCTGTCCGAAGACGATTACCGTCACATCCACGCCGACAGCGCAGCGCGCGTCGCGCTGATCGAGGATGTGTTCGTTACGGCGCGGCCGGACCTGGCGCAGGAGTTTGCCGCGCAAGGCGGACTCGTTGTGGTCGGGGCGGGTGCCCCTCGCGTTTCGGGCGCCACGTCGTGGCGCGATGCATTGCGTGCGGCGCGCGACGATCTGCCTGCGCACGAGGCGCGCCGGGACGATCCTGCGTTCTGGCTGTATTCCTCCGGAACGACCGGTCGGCCGAAGGGCATCATCCATACCCAAGGCAACCTGCTGCTCGCCGGCATGGGCCAGCGCGAGGTGCTGGGGCTCGGCGCCGAGGACCGGGTGCTCGCAACCTCCAAACTGTTTTTTTCCTACGCCCTCGAGCACGGCCTCGTCGGACCGCTCTCGCTCGGCGCAACCGCCATCCTGCATCCGGATTGGGCGGACCCGGATTCAATCTGCGCGCTCGTCGCGCGCCATAAACCGACGGCATTCTTCAGCGTGCCGTCGTTCTACCGCACCCTGCTCGATCAACCCGAGGACAGGCGCGCGCCGTTGGCGGGGGTACGCTACTTCGTGTCTGCGGGCGAGCGGCTGCCGACGTCGGTCAATGACGCCTGGCAGCAGGCCACGGGCCGCGAGATCCTCGGCCTGTACGGCATGTCGGAAACATTCTGCGTCGCCATGATGACGCCCCCGGGAACCGTGCGCGGCCCGCGCACCGGGCGGCCGCTGGCCGGCGTCGACGCGATCTTGCGAAACGAAGCAGGCGCCGAAGTGGACGCCGGCAAGCCGGGCGTGCTCTGGCTGCGGCACCCTGCGATTGCGCTGGGCTACGCGAACCGGCCCGAGGCGACGCAGGAACAATTCGTCGACGGATGGTTCTGCACGCGTGACGTGTTCGTGCGCGATGCCGAAGGGTTCTACGCGCACCAGGGCCGGTCCGACGATTTCATCAAGGTCGCTGGCCAGTGGGTGCAGCCGGGCGACGTCGAGGAGGCGGTGCAAGGAGAGGCGGCGGTTTCCGAGGCCGCCTGCGTTCCGGTCACCGACGATGCCGGGTTCGAGCGGCTCGCACTGTTCGTCGTGCCGACAAACGACCGGGACGCCGCGCTCGAGGCCGCCCAGCGTGCCTGCGACGCACGGCTGCCGCGCCACAAGCGCCCGCGCTGGATCCGTACAGTCGACGAAATCCCGCGCACCGCGACCGGCAAGATGCAGCGCTTCAAGCTGCGCGAAATGCTAGAGCGGGAGCGCGCTCCACGAGGCTAGAATCCGGCTTCTTGAAGTCATCCCGAACAAAGAGGACGTAATGCCATACGCGATTCCATTGTGGGACCCGCCGGCGCTACCGGTCAGCGGTGGCGACCCGTTTCCGGTTCGGCGCATCTTCTGCGTCGGCCGCAATTACGTCGAGCACCAGAAGGAAATGGGCGGCGATGGGCGCGAAGCGCCATTCTTTTTCATTAAGTCCGCGCATGCCGTGGTTCGCAATGGGGGCAACGTCGCCTATCCGCCAAAAACATCGAACCTTCATTACGAAACCGAAATGGTGGTCGCGATCGCAAAGGGCGGACGCCGCATTGCTGCGGAGGCCGCGAATGCACACGTATTCGGCTACGGTGTGGGACTCGACATGACGCGCCGCGATCTGCAGCAGTGGGGTAAGGATCACGGCCGTCCCTGGGATTTCGGCAAGGATTTCGATCAGGCCGCCCCCTGCAGCGCGCTCGCGCCCGCGTCCCGGATCGGTCATCCGGCGAACGGCGCAATCCACCTCGATGTGAACGGCAAGCGACGGCAGGACGCGGATCTTTCAGACATGATCTGGTCGGTGCCCGAGCAGATTGCCTACCTCTCCGAGTACTACACGCTCGAGCCGGGCGACCTGATCTTCAGCGGCACGCCCGCCGGGGTCGGGCCGGTGAAGCCAGGCGACAGGCTCGTCGCCTCGATCGAAGGCGTCGGCACGCTCGAGGTCACGATCGTTCCAGCCGACTAAGGTCCGGTCGCGCCCCATCCACGTCGCGGTCGGCTGTCATGGAGCTCTACACCTTCTTTCGCAGTTCAGCCGCGTTCCGCGTGCGGATCGCGCTCAATCTCAAGGGGCTCGCGGTTACGTCGCACGCGGTCCACTTGCGCAAAGGCGAGCAGCGCGCGCCGGCCTACCTGGCAATCAATCCGCAAGGCCTGCTGCCCACGCTGGTCGTTGACGGGCATCGGCTGACGCAGTCGCTGGCGATTCTCGAGTATCTGGAAGAGCGCTACCCGGAACCGGCGCTCCTGCCCGCGGATGCGCTCGGCCGCGCGCGCGTGCGTGCGCTCGCCAACCTCGTGGCCTGCGAGATCCATCCGCTCAACAACGTTCGCACGCTCGCCTACCTGCGCGAGCATCTCGGGCTGGACGAGGCGGGCGTCACCATCTGGTACCACCACTGGATCGCCGACGGGTTGGGAAAACTGGAGGCCGCCCTCGTAGAGGGCGGTGGGGTCGGGCCCTACTGCTACGGCGAC
>Ga0255040_10000192_pt1 | contig 14685 bp, 4 predicted proteins | sample BC1_12_2_MG_FD_181711 | JGI IMG/M metagenome (GOLD analysis project Ga0255040, IMG submission 181711) | Seawater microbial communities from Strait of Georgia, British Columbia, Canada - BC1_12_2 | ecosystem: Environmental > Aquatic > Marine > Strait | place: Canada: British Columbia | collected... | reverse complement strand
AGGTAGTAATAACATACTATTAACTAATCTAAATGCTACAATACCTCCACCAATGGATGCAGGGTTTGATAAATTTGATGCAGCTAGTACAATACCTGCAGCTGACTTAAATCAAGGAATTGAAGCTTTACCATTTACAGGAGATGCAAGTACACAAGAGTTGTATTTACAAGCAGCCGCAAAGTTAGGTGAACAAGGTTATTTAGATGGTAAACAAGGTGGAAGAGAATGGAAACCAGAATATGGTTATTACACAGATCCTACAACTGGGAAACAAAAGAAAAATTATCAACCATCTGAGGGTACTGGTGTACAAGGATTTTTAGCTCCATCATCATTAACTCCAATACAAATAAAAGGTGTATCAAGTAATGATCAACCAATATTTGATTCTAGAGGTACTGAAATTCCACAAAGATTTGATGGTAGAGAGGGTGAAATTATTTCAAGTATTTATGGTAGACAACTTAATGACAGATTAGAAAATGAAAAACAAAAAGCATATGTGCAAAAATTAAGAGCAGGGCAAGTTTCAATAAGTGATGCTTTATTGAATCCAAGAACATCACAATCACGATTTAAAGGTGGTACACAAGTTTCATCAACTGTAACAGAAAAACAGAAAAAATTTATCGAAACATACTTTGATGAACGTGGTATATCATTAGATGAACAAATTGGTAGTGTTAAACTCGGTCCAGTAACTTTTACTAAAGATCAAATAGATGCAGCACGAACATTAGATCCAACAGATAAGGCTTTAACAAAAGAGATTAAAAAATCATTTGATAAATATCCAGGTAGCTTCCCAAAAGAATATACTGAACGACTTGTTGCAGGTAATACTATAGGTTATGAAGCTCTTTCAGATGATCCTAAGTTATTTAGAAAAACTATAGATGGTAAACCATTACTTGCTAGCCAAAAACCAAATCCAGCTGAAATACAAGAAGCTGAATTTAGATTGGCATTATTAAGAATTACTGGAGATGGTAATGCAGTTAAGGCATTAAGCCCTGATATAGCAGAATCTTTTGAAGACTTTTCAAATGATGCTCGTGGACGTAAAATAGAGACAACTACAGTTGATGGTGAAGTATTTAATAAAGTAGACAAAGACGGTAATGTTATATACGCAAAAGATTCAAAAGGAAATCCAATATATGAGGGAGAATTTGACCAATTCATAATTTCATATACAAATAGAGATGGCTCATTAGGTAATATAGCAACAAATGGAACTAGTTTACAAAATGATATGCAAAATGTTTATTTAGAATCTGATAAAGATTTAGTTTCTGTTACTCCATATGATCCTGAATCTGGAATAGGAGCAACTCCAGATGAATATATCGCTAATTTACAAAAAATTAATATTCTTGCAGAACAACAAGAAAAAGTTGATAAAGCTAATATTGAACAAGCAATAGACGAAACTGGTTATGGTGAATTTATTCCAGGAATGTCAGCAGATGAAATATATTCAACTATGAAAGGAGAAAAACCTGCTGATGTAAAAATCGCAGTACCACCAACTGCTGCTGGTTTTATTTTAGGTTCAGCTGCAGTATTACCATTAATCACTGGTGCATCATCATTTGCAGCATTACCTTCACTTGACTTTTCAGAAGCTGTTAAACCAAAGCCACAAACCGTAATTACTAGAGATATAAGTGGAAACATAGTTGGATACTCACAAGGAGATGGAACAATACCACCTGTAGTACCACAAGATCCAGGACTTGAACTTGCAACTGGTGGAATTGCAGTTGCACCACCATTTCCACGAACTGGTAATGTAAATGTAGATGAATGGACAAACCAAACAATAACATATGATCCAACAACAGGATTTCCAAATCCATTAAAACCAATACCAATTACTGCTGATCTTAGTCAAGATCCTTTAGGATTTGCAGGACAACAATTTAAACAATTTTTACAAGGTGGTGCATATCCTATAACAAACATAGGTGCTACCGTTAAAGGTGCAGCAGAAGGTGCAGCAGAAGGTGATGTAGTTGGTGGTATATCGCGTCAAGTAATGGGTACAACAGCATTAGATCAAACTATTGAAGCATTTGGAGAAGGTTATTCAGAAGACGTAGGGTATAAACCTTTAGATGTTAGTGGTTTAGTAAGTGGAAAAGATTATACTCCAGGTTCAGATATACGTAATGATGGTAAAGATGCTCCAGGACCACTTGATTATATTAGAGATATTGGACTTACAGGTTATGCACACTTAGGTGGTGTAGTTAATCAAGCAACACAAAGATCACAATCTGAAAAAGATGATCCAGGATTTTTACCTGCTGGTACTATAGGTGCTATATTAGCTCCAACTGGTGCAGGTTTAATGTTGATTGATAAAAAAGATAATACTTTGTTTGGTGTAAAACTTGATGATATAGAATACAATACAAGATATTCAGATGCTGCACCAAAAGTAGATGCAAAGTTTACAGAACTCGGTAAAGATATATTAAAAAACCCAGCATTTTATGTTGGTTCTGTTGCATCAGAAGTAGCTACATTTATAGCAGCACCACTTGCTGGTGGAAAGGCTGTCAAGGCTGCAGAAAAAGGAGCAAAAATTTCTGCAAACGTATATGCTGGAATTAGTGTAGTTGGTGGTACTGGTGGTGGAGTTTCAATAAGATCACCTGTTACAGCAACAAAAAGTTTATGGACGGGTTTAAGAACTGGAGGTCTTTCGTTACAAAATCCAGTTAAAATTACAACACCAGCTATGAAAGTAGCAGAAGCCAACAGAATATTATTATCACCAGCATATGCAACTTCAATTGGTACACCTGGTCTAACTTCAGCCTCAGTAACTGCTGCTAAAGGAGGAGTATCTGCCACACAAGCAGCAAGAATAGGAGGACTTGGTATTATAAAATTAACACCAAAAGAATATGGAACAAGAATTGCAGGTCAACTTGGTCAAATAATTGAAAAAGGACTAAAACCAAAAATTCAATTTGTAGAACCACAATTTGTTCAAGAACAAGTTGAAGCAAGAATTTTAGCACCAGGTGGTCGTATTGAAAATGTACCTATATATTCTACTGGTGTTGACCCAAGATACGCTGGAGGAGAAGTACCACTTACATCCTCATTATCTACTATAAATGCTGGGGTTGTAAGTAAACTTGATAATATTGCAATAAAAACTGGAACATATACACCTAATCAACTTGTTGATTTAAAAAAATCTATTGGTATAGATAGTAATTACATAGCAACAATAAAAGCAGACATAGACAATAAAATTGGTTCTTTACCAGCATCACCAGAAGTAATAGCATATAAACAAGAATTAGATATAATCCCTAACGTTTATGATCAAATAAAAACAGTTGGTGGACAACAATCAGATTCATTATATTTTAGAGGCCCAATGTTATCATCAGAACCTGCTCCAGCAGTAGATGCTTTTAATGTATTTGGTCCAACAAGACCTAGTACATTTGGTGATGATTTTAGACCAACTCAAATACCAAATGAAACAGTACAAAAAAACCGTATTAGATTAGAAAAAATAGATGACGAAATTGCATCAAAAGAAAAATTACTAAAAGCATATGAATCTGGTGAATTGGCAAAAATTAATAAACTTGAAGATACATTGAAAAAATTAAAAACAAGCGAACAAAATGTTGGTAACAAGTCTCTTATAAAAGACATTACTGCTGAACTTAAAGAACTTAAAAATGGTTATGCATACAAATCATATAAAGATCTTAAAAAAGAAGTTAAACAACTTGATACAAATGCAGAAAAAATCAGAACAAAAGTATCATCATATGATGATTACAAAGAAACAATAACTGGTTCAAGTTTTGACGATACTATAGGTTTGTTAAGAAGTGGTGATGTTCTGCCATCTACTTCTGCTTCGAGCACCACTTTAGCCGAATTACCTGCTAATATTTCATTTGGAACACAACCAATAGGAAATGTTATAGGTGCATCTAGAGCAACAACTGACTTTGGTGCATTACCAAAAAAAGTAAAAACAACTTATCATGGTACATCAGTTGAAAGTGCAGAAAACATTTTAAAAGAGGGAGTAGATGATAACCGTAATTTTTTCCATACTAAAGATTTTAAATATGCAGAAGTTATTGCAAAAGGTGATACTGAAAGATTAGGTAGGAGTGGTATAAGAGCAAAATATGGGAATGATTACAAACCAACACTTACTGATTTTAAACCAAGTAATGATGGGGTTGTATTAAAAATAACTTCTGATGAACTTACTGGAGATATTTTAAAAATTGAAGGGTTGGGGAAAAAATGGATTAATCCTAGTAACCAAAATATTTTAGAATCAAATATACTTGGAAGTGTACGTCGAACAGATGTTAAAAGCCCAGGTATTGGTGCTGTACCAATTAAATTAGAAGATTTCCTAAGTTTACGTCGTGGTGGTGAAGTTAAAACAATTGATGACTTGGACGATGGTATGAGTGAATTATTTAGAATATCTGCAAATAGTAATAAAAAAATTGGTATAGGATTTGAATCACCTGATGGGAATTATATTGGTACAGGTGGGCAACAAGGTGTAAAATTAAGTGATAGAGTTAAAGTATTAAATCAATTGTTTGTAGGTGCAAGAGTTGCTCCAAATATAGCTGAAAGAAATGATATACTTGGTGTGATAAAAAATAATCTTAATACGTTAACAAAAGACCAATTTAAAGGTGCAGGGGATGAAAAAATATTTACACAGGTTCAAAAAGTTTCAAAAGACTTTGATACATTTTTAGCAAAATCCGCAGCACCTGATCCAAATGATGTAATAGCTCAATCTGTAAATGAACCAATTTTCCTTGAAGGCGTTACAGATATAAGTAGTGCTGATAATGAATTATTTACTAGTTCTATTGGTCAATTAAGTAAACAAGAAAATGTAAGAGTTAGAACTGAAGTTGTATCTGGTAAACCTATAACTGAAATTAGTGATGGTGCACAAGATGCACAAGTATTATTAGAATTTACATCTCATTATGCTGGTGTACAAGGTAGAAAATGGACAGTTAAAAAAAGTGACTGGCAAAAATCTATGAAAGAAAATAATGATGTAATGAAACAGGTAAATGCTGGAACAGGAAAATTGGAAATAAAGATTATTAGTGGTGGAAGTCCAACTGGAAGACCATTTGGTGTCATTTTGAAAAAGGATAAATATCCAAAATTAATGTTAGAACAATTAGGTTTAGATGATGGTGTACCAGATCCATTGGATCCAAGTTTTATGAGATATTCAATGTTAAAACCAGAAGATCAAATAGAAATTGCAATTAAAAGAAAATCACATAATATTACATTGAATGATGATATAATGAAACAATATGGAGATTTAATTGATGATTTAACTGTTCCTGTAAAGACTGGTAAAAATAAAAAATTGTTTAAAGAATCAGAACAAGATGAATTAGACATGATTAATGAAATATTAACTGGTACAAAAGGTAGAAAATGGAAAGGAATCGCATTTGAAAAGGATGGTATACTAGAATTAAGAAATTCTAAAAACCTAAAAGGAACAGGACGAAGTATAAAAGGTGTTAAATTTGCAGGTATTACAAAAATAAAAGGTGGTAAAAAGAAATTTGAAAAGGGTTATTATTTATTTGGTCAATTAAATGATGATACAATGAAGTATTTGAAATCAACAGGTGGTATTCGTACTGTTAATAGACATCAGCAACTTGGTGATAGAAAAGCAAAGATAGTATTTGAAAAATTGATTGAAAGAAAGACAATATTAGATCAAAAGAAAAATACTGCAAAAGAAATTGCAAAGAATGAAATTGTTGAAGCAGAAACATTAAAAATTAATGAATTATTAGTTGAAGATATTTTTGATGGTACTTTAATTAATAATCCAACTGATTTATCAAAAATCATGCAACAAACACATAGATTAAACAAAGACTTTGTTTTGTTCCAACTTGCAAAACGTAATGGTGCTACAGTTAAGGATCTAAAGAGTGAATATAATACATTGTATAGTTCACTTGGTTTGTCAAAAACACTAAAGTCTGAAAACACCCTTGCACCAACAGATAAACAATTTAAAAATATGCTTAAAACATTAGAAGATAAAAAAGAAATAAAACAAGGTAAGGTGTATGACAAAAATAAGAAAGAATATGTAGATGATGGTAAGTATTATGTAACTTCTGGTAAAACACTAAAAGAAAATAATTTAATAATAGCAAATGATTTAAATCCACAAAAAATCCATAAATTACTTTCAAAATCTAATGTTAAAGATCCTAAAGTACAAGGACCTGTTAAACCAAATCCTGCATTTATAGTAGAAAATCAGTTAAAGAACGCACTTGGTGAAAACTTTTCTAAATTAGAAAACTTTATGACTAAAAATGACTTTTACAAACCAGATGATTATTCAAACATACGAAAGACGATACATACTGTTGAATCAAGTGGACTTGGTTCATCACCATCAACAATAATAAGAGGAAAATCTAGTACAATATTTACAAAATCAAAGAGTGATGTTACAAAGAAAGGACAAAAATATGTAGCAAAGGGTGGTGGTAAGTTTCCATATCCAACTAACATATTGCCAGAAATTACTGTTTATAACTCAGCATCCGATGGGCTTATAACTGAACTACTTGAAAACGCTGTAAGAGGTCGTCGTCTAAAATCAATAGAGGCGGATAAACAATACCAAACACAAGCATTAGGTAAATATTATTTAGCAAAGAATAACGTAAATGATATAAATGAACAAATATTTTTGGCAAAAAGTTCAAAGAAAACAAAATATGGACAAACAATTGAGGACTTGGAGGCTAAATTAGTTATTGCAAATGACGAGTTGGAAGATACTGCATTATTGTTTAAAACTAGCCGTGTATCTGATAATAGAGGAACACAAACTTTTAATTATGACGATGTTTACAGAACAGTAAAAAGTATTAATAGATCAGAAGCCGAAAAAATAAGATTACGAGAAGAAAGTGCAACAGCTTCTGCTCAAGTTGTTAAATCAGAAACCGAAATTAAACTTGCTACTCAAAAAGCTGAAAGGTATAACGAACTTGCTGTAGAAGGTGAACATGGTGGTGCAACTGCTAGGACATATTATGACGAACAAGGTAAACCGATTCCTTCACCACTTAAGTTGAAGAGTAAGTTAGAAAAGAAAATAAAAGAAATGCAAGATGAGGGTTATGAAGTTACTGCTGTATATAACCAAAGTGTACAATCTTTAGTACTTAAACAAAAAGAAGCTAAACTAAAAAAATTGTTAGATACCATTAGTAAAACTTCTGATATAAGTCCAAAATCTAAAGCCAAAGTAACAAAAATGATAAAACAAGCAGAAAAATTAGAAAATGAAATTACTTTAATTAAAAATTCAAAGCGTAACATTGAAATTATTCAAGATCAACCAGGAGATAACATAATAAAACAAGGACATTGGTCTAATGTCAATATGGTTGAAAAGCGATGGCAAGTAACAAAAGCTAAAGATGCTAGTGGTGGTTTTATTTTACCAAAACAAGGTGATAAATCAGGCAAAGCTATTGAATATGAAAATATACTAAATACTACACAAGACCAATTAGTTCAAACCAATCCAGTGTTTGTTAATATTGATTCATACAAACATCGTTTGTTACAACTAACGGATGGTAAACAGGCAATATCTGAAAACTTGGAAGAAGTAGAAGCTTTGTTAAAGGTTTTAGAGGTAGAGGGATTTAATTCAAAAGCAAAGCCACCATTTTTTAAATCAATAAATTCTTCAAGACAAATAGAAAAACTTGAAACTGATCTTAGAGTAGAATATGGATATAATTCAAATCTTGCTACCACACCTAATGGTAGAGAATTAGAAATGGCCAAGGTAAAACCAAAGTATAAAATACGTGTGGAGAAAATTTTATCTGAAATAGGTGAATTAAAAAAGAAAAAATCAATAGATGTACCTGTTAACAATTGGGATGAAATAATAGATTCTAAAGATGGATCAAGATTTAAATTAGATAAATCAAAAATTGTAACACAAGAAGATATAGATAATTTTAATACTGGTTTACAAGACGTTGATGAATTAACAGGAAAATCATTTTCTGATATTGATGAAATTTTAGAATTTAGTAAAGACCCAGAAACAGGTAAAATTAATATAGATAGTTTGCGTAAAAATTATGTCACAAAAGATAATCAAGGTCGTGACTATCGTGGTTCAATTTATGATTCTGATCCAGAAGATTCATTTAATATTACTGGGGCAGATTTTCAAGGCAAAAAATCCAACCGATTTGGTGTTAGATCTGAAGAACAATCTAAAAAAGGTCAAGAACATTGGATGGATAAAGCTTTAGAAGATAATACTACAATTGTACCAGAAAAAATGCCAATGATGTATGCAGAACTAAAAAAGATGCAAAAACATCTTAAAGAAGCTTCAAAGGCAACTGATAAAGAAATGGGATTAACTAATATCAATTTAATAAATGCCAATGAATATTCAAAGAATACTGATGAAATTCTTCAAGCAATTGGTGGTACACCAAAAACAGAAGGTACAAAATATGTTGCTATTACACCTATGGCGAGAAATGCAGAAAATGAATTAAACATATTATTTAAAAATTCATTTGCAAATGATAAAGATTATGACAAAGCAGTTAATTCTCGTGCCAATATATCAGACGCTGTAAAATCCAGAACTGAATCTGAGAGAACTATGATGAGCAATTGGAAAGATGCAGAAAGAACATGGACAAGTACTGACAATAAATTAAGTAAAACAATATATAAAGTTTTGCAAATGACTGAAAAAGAAAAATATTATAAGGAACATGCCCCAAAAGTATTAAAACGAATGATTAGTGGTGGTGAAACAACTGAAAATGGAAAGATTGTAAAACAGTTAGGTGATAAAACACTTGTTAGTATAGATCCTGATGATGTAGTGAGACGATTAAATAGTGTTGAAACAACTTTACCTAAAAATGAAATAATAAAAATAGACAAAGTCACAACACAATTAGACAAGGAATGGAAAATTTGGCTATCAGATGAAACAACTAGGTACAAAGATAAATTAGTCAAAAATGTAAAGGCTAAACCACGTCCAGGATATAAGAATGCTTGGGGTAAAGAAGTATTATTTAAGGGAGGAAAGAGTAAGTGGCGCAAAGACCGAAACTTTAGACAACATGAAAAAACCCCTGAAAATGATGCTCAAATGGCAAACAATCTGGATTTATTAATAACCGAATTACAAAACAAAGTTAGTACATACAAACCATATCCTAGTCAATCTGGTAATAAGTTATATGCGACAATAAAAGCCACAATAGATGATGATTTGACTATATTAGGTGCAAACAAAGTAATTTTAAAGAACACATCAAAATCATTAATATCTGATCGTAATAACATCAATAAGATGACTATGAGAATAAATAAAATTGAAAAAGGTGTTAACAATAGTAACATGAGTCCTGAAATGAAAGAATGGGTAAAGATGGAAAATAATCAGTATGCTATGTTACGTGATAAAATGGAATTAAAAAGAACAAATGAAATATTGAAAAAACGAAAAGCAACAACAACAATTGAAGACAATGCCAATTTAATTAACAAAGAAACTGCTGCTATAAATTTAAAAACAGGTAAACTTGCAAAAGGTAGTGATACTAGTAGCAAATCATTAACTAAAATGCAAACATTAACAACATTTACAGTTGCTCCAGGAGTTAACCCACAAAAACTTTCTGATAATATTGCAACATTAGTTAAATGGCCATTTGCAGGTAAAGGCACTGAAACAATGCCACCAAATGTTAAAAAAGCAATGGAAGTTGTTACAGGTGGTAAGAAAAACGTCAAACGTGAAGCACTTTATGCAACTAAACAGGATATGGAAAATGTTTTAACAGATTCAGAAAGAGGAATTGCAAACTTTGGAGATGAACCAAAACGTGCTAAATTTGAAGAGGATATATTAGAATCACAATCAATAAAACAAGATGAAGGATTACTAACTGAAGTAGAACAAGGCATGAGTGCATTTGATGTTATGAGAGTATTACGAAATAAAGATTTACCACTAAGTACACGTCTTAGTGCATTAGTTCCATCACGTAAAGGTTCTATTGGAAGACAATTGAGAAAAATTAAACGAGGTGTATCTGAACCTAGTGATGTACCAATTGGTCCAAGAAACATACCAAAGGATTCACCTAATTTAACCAAGATACAAAATGATATAATTAATAATGAAGGAGAACGTATACAAGAATTTGATTTAATGAAAGGAAAAATTGCTGTTAACGAAACTGAAGAACGACTCATAAAAAATACAATAGCAACACCTAATAAGTTAGAAAACTTGGTAAAGTTTTGGGCTAATAATAATAAGACACCAGCAAAAATAAAAGATGCACAAGTTGTAAATACTGGTTACCAAGAATTATTAAAAAAATTGAATATAACAAACCCACCTAATGTAGTTAATGATGTTGTAGAAACAACTGGTAAATTTACAAATATTGATAAAAACTTTTTAATACAGTTCACTAAATCACAAGATGATATAAACAAATCTACAAAAGCATTTAATAAAATGAAAAAGAATAAATTGATTCAAGATGAAAAGAACAGTTTAATAGCAGAAAAAGATAGTATTGTAAATAATTATACAAAAGAAATATTAAAGAAAAACGGAAAAATAACTGATAGTGATATACACAAAATGAACATATTAATAGATGCAAAAGAAAAAAATATTTCAATATTATCAGAAGCTCAAAAAGTGTTAGGACAAACTATAGAAAACCCATCTATATTAATTAATGAGAAAGAATTTAGTAAATTTGGAAGTACTTTAGATATAGTAAAAGCAAACAATGCCATAGTAAACAAGAAACAAAAATTGTTAAAATTACAAAATACATATATTGAATCTTCAAAGAAATCTATTTTTGACGATGTTTTATCTGAAACAAAACTTCAAGTAAAGGTTGTGAGAAAATCAAAGAAACTTACACCAGAACAAAAACAAAGCGCTGTAAATTATCTGAAGATGAAACATGCAGATGACAAAATTGGTTTCCTTACAATTGAAAGAAATGAATTACAAACAAAATATAATAAAACAATAAAACAATTTGAATTTAGTGGAACAGGTGCAGATGATATGAGTGATAATGTTGCATTTAATTATGCATTTGATACATCAAAAACATTAGAACAAAAGATATCCAAAATTGATACAAAGATTGATGCATTAAAGATTGATGTAAACAAATATGAGGGTGAGATGTATTCAGGAGCAATAAGTTCATTAAAGGATAAGTTTAGATTTGCAACACAATGGGAAAAAGATGTTCCACCTAGTATAGGTAAACCAGGAAGTGGTGGTATGGACATAACCACAGGTGAAACAATAACTCAATTTGATACAGTAGGAAAAGAATTTACAGGAAATGAACTTGCTTATAATTTACCATTAAAACCAGAATTAGAATCAGTTAATCCAGTGATTTATGATATTATTTCACACAAACAAGTAAAGAGGGTTCAAAAATATCCAGAAGTAGCTGCTAAAGTACCTGATAATAAATTCTTTAAAACGAAAAGTGCCAGCAATAAATGGGTTGATGTTGATGTAAAACCAGATCCATCTGATTTGGGAGTACCTGGTAAAGAATTCCAGATAATGGGTGCACTTGAACAACAAACAAAAGATGCTGATAATCTAAAGAAAATGAGAGAATCATTTGGAAACATATACCGTAATGAAGACGTAGCTAAACGCTTAAGAGAAAAACAAAAAACAAAAACAAAAACAAAAATAAAAACAAAAACAACAACAGCTAGTTATTTGTTATCAGGTAGTGGGGTTGGTGCATCTGTATTTGGATCTAACGTTGCATATGGCGAAGAATATGGTAAAGTAATACAACCGCCATTTAATACACCAAACCCATTTAGTGTACCTCAACCAACACCACCGGCTGGTATTCCAAGTAATAAAATAATTACTGAAGCTACAAAACCATCATTACAAATAGATTATTCTATAGCTTCAGGTGTTGGTATAAAATCAGGTAATTTGATAGACACTAAATTAAACACAAATGTACGAATTAAACAATCACTAATTCCAGCATTAAAACCAGAACTTATAGTTGGTGGAAAACTAACACAACTACCAAGACAACGAGTAATAACACCAACAAAACTTGATATTGCAACAAAACCAAAACTTATTGCTCCACCGTTATTAAAACCATTATTATTTGCGCCATTTCCACCAACAGAAAAACCTTTACTTCGACCAAGAGTACCTATCATACCACCGGTACCATTTTGGCTATCAAGTGCTAAGAAGAAACGAAAGAAAGAAAAGAAAAAGAAAGGTAAGAAAAAGACTATTGTATGGGCAGTACCAGATGTATGGTTCGGAAAATATGATCCAGAAGAATACAAGGTTATTGGTAAGAACGCAAAGACACCAAAGAAATTCCAGACTGGTAACTTTGGATTTGATAGTGAATTTGCATAGATTAAAATACTAGTAACGTATTAAATACGTATATGATTGAAGACAAACCATGGGGTTCAGAAGAACTATTGAGTTGTATAAATGATCAAATAACACCAAAGATTATAGATGTAAAAGCAGGGCATAGATATAGTCTTCATTATCATAAGAAAAAGGATGAACAAATATATTGTATATCTGGTAGTGGTATATTACAGAATGATACCAAGTTATTAAAATTATTACCACGTGTAAAACACACTATTAATAAGAACGTTGCTCATAGAGTGACTGCTCTTTCGGACTTGAAATTACTTGAAATAAATATAGGGGAATATGATAAAGATGATATATATAGAATGGAGGACGACTACGGTAGAAAATGAAAGGTTTACATCCAGATATGAAATCAAAGGCTTTAATTGTTTTTAATATATCTATATTCATTATGATAATATTAACTATGGTACTTTATAATGCATTTGATGAAGTTATTGAACATCAACAAAAATTGAATCAAAGTATGTTTATTTCATTTCTTATTTCAATAACTATTGGTGGTATAATCAGTAATAAATATATGCGTAAAAGAAAGGAGAAAAAAATTGACTGAATACAACCAACCTGATTTTAAACGTAGAAAAAACAGACAACGCAGTCATACATTATTATGTGAACGATGTGGTAAACGACCAATGGCTATGGAATCTTGGTGGTGTAAGGAGTGTAAAAACATTGACTAATACATATCGTAGAAAAGACATTAAACACCCAAAGGGTAAAATTTATGATGGCAAATGTTGGAGAGGTTGTGATGGTGGATATTGCCCTGTGTGTAGTAGCAATCGTCAGCACAAGAAAATGAAAGAATATATACGAGGACAAGATATAATACATGAGGAGATGATAGGTTGATTGACAAAGAACTTGAACTAAAAGATTGGATATTAACAACTATGCTTAAATGTACTCGTAGTGATGCATACGTAGAAAAAGCAAAAATACTTGAAGAACGAGAAGTAATTAGAAAGAAAATGTATGAGGGAAGTTCATAATGGGTGCTTTATTAACTATAGTTTTAATTGCTATTATCATTCTTATTGTATTAGGTCTTGGAGTAGGTAGTACATTTGAGGCTGTTCAGGACGGATGGGATAAGTTACCTGCGCAGAACATAACAAAGAACTTCCAAGAAGCTGCAGAAAAATCAGCGATAGAAATAGCACAAAAGGTTGATCCATGAAACTCAACGAAATAGAATGCCCTGATTGTAATAAAAGAATGATGGTTTTCTACGATAATAATGTGTATGTATCTCATGGATGCAAACACTGTAAGTTTTTCCATAAATTATCAAACTTGGAAGATTTTGTAAAATGAATAGATATTAATACACCTTAACCTAAGATTTATGCAATGTATAGTTTGGCTCTAGTCGCATTACTTTCAATATTTGGATTCAGTACAGATGATATATGGACGTTGTTTGAACCATCAAAACAGGTGAATCCAATAGACACAATACGACTCGAAGCACAACGTATTCTAGAACAAGACTTGGCTGATTGGGAACTAGAATGGGATGCATATTCGCCACACAATTCTTTTGAAAAATTTGTTAATAGTAAACCTGACTTTGTTCATGGTGTCTTTTGGGATGCGTTCAACTACATGGAAGGTAAGGTGCATGCGGGTAGGACAGCGTACGCTAATGCCATGGCAGGTGGCGCGTCAATAGAGGAAGCACGTCAAGCCTACTTTGATGCAGCCGCAATGCCACGGGATGAACTTATATCAGTGAACGAACAATTCAATATCAAGAATGGACTTGCTGATATAGAAGATCAAAGGATGTTCAAGAATGGCAAGTATATTTTGAGGTAGATTTAAATAAGGGATATGTATATAGATATTGGTCGTCAGGGATTACCCGAAACGGTGTTAGGAAACTAACTATGCGTTCTGCGTTTGGTAACATCACGGGATGCAGAAAGACGGTAACCCTCTTAGACCTTTTTTTAGTTTCATATAGCAGTACCGTTATTATATATTATGTTTGGTATACCAACACGTATGAATAGTAGTCAGAAAATACCAGATTTGTTAGAAGAAATGGCTGGTAAAGT
>Ga0255040_10000189_pt1 | contig 14728 bp, 15 predicted proteins | sample BC1_12_2_MG_FD_181711 | JGI IMG/M metagenome (GOLD analysis project Ga0255040, IMG submission 181711) | Seawater microbial communities from Strait of Georgia, British Columbia, Canada - BC1_12_2 | ecosystem: Environmental > Aquatic > Marine > Strait | place: Canada: British Columbia | collected... | reverse complement strand
GACTTGACGTTCGCGCTCATCACCTTATCGAAGGTCTCGTCGGGCAGGTCCGCGATCGGCCCGTAGTAGGGATTCACCGCGGCGTTGCACACCAGGATGTCGATCTTCTGCCAGGTGGCAATGGTGTGGTCGACCAGCGCCTTGACCTCGTCCTTGCGCGAGACGTTGCAGGGCTTGGCGATCACGCTCAGCCCCTCGCGCTCGAACTCCGCGCGTACCGCCTCGCAGGCCTCGGCTTTGCGGCTCGAGATCACCACCTTGGCGCCGGCCCGGGCCAACTCCTGCGCGATTGACTTGCCGATGCCCTTGGTCGAACCGGTCACAAGGGCGACCTGACCGCTCAGATCGAACAAAGTGGACGGCATCGGCGTCTCCGGCTGGCGGGGGAAGGGCGCAAAGCGTAATCGAAGCGCGGGCGACCCGACCAATGGGAGCGTCCGCGTTTCGCAATGCGGCGGACACATTCATAAATGGGTCTCGTGTTCCGCATTGCGAAATTTCGTATGATTAAATTGACAAGCGAACCTCCCCGCAAGAATATCGAAACGTGAATTAGTTCGCATTGCTGAACCCCCCCGGCGATAAAGCCAACCCCCAGGGCCGGGATCCAATCCGAGGAGACCACCCAATGGGCGCATTAGAGTCCGCAGCCCCGCTTTCGCTTCCCGCTGGCAACTTCAGCTACGAGCATGAAGGCGACCGCCAATTTGCTACTACGCTCGCGCGTGGCCTTGAAGTGCTGCGCTGCTTCACCCCGCTCGAGCCGATGCTCGGCAACAAGGAAATATCGGTGCGCACGGGGCTGCCCAAGCCCACGGTCTCGCGCCTCACCTACACGCTGACCAAGCTCGGCTACCTGCGACACAACATGCGCCTGGGCAAGTACCAGCTCGGCTCGGCGGTCCTGTCGATCGGCTATCCGCTGCTCGCGTCGATGAATCTGCGCCAGGTGGCCCGCCCGCACATGAAGGAGCTGGCCGATTACTGCAAGGGATCGGTGTCGATGGGCATCCGCGATCGGCTGAACATGGTTTACGTCGAGACCAGCCGCAACGGCAATGCGGTCATCACCCTCCCGGACATCGGCACCACGGTCCCGATCGCGCAGGCTTGCATCGGACGCGCCTTTCTTGCCGGCTGCACGCCGCCCGAGCGCGAGGCGGTGCTCAATCAGATGAAGGTCAAGGAGGTCGAGCTGCACCGCAAATACCGCGCGCAGATGGACAAGGGTCTTGAGGATGTCCGCATGCGCGGCTTCTGCGTGTCCTACGGTGAGCTGCGCCGCGAGGTTTACTCGGTCGGCGTGCCGATGCGCCGCACGGTCGACGGCGAAGTCGTCGCGTTCAACTGCAGCGTGCCCTCGTTCGTGCTGAAAAAGGGCCAACTCGAGGAGGACCTCGGGCCGCGCCTGGTGGCGATGGTGCGCAACGTCGAAGCCGGCATGGGCATGCACTAGTCGGCTGTGTGGGAGGGCGCGTTGCCCTCCCCCGCACCCCTAGTCGGACGCAGGGGAGGGCAACGCGCCCTCCCCCGCACCCCCTCCCCGCAGATTGCATCGCAAGGAGTTCCTGGATGGCTGATACCGAACCTCGGATCGAAGTGAGCCGGCACGGGCGCGTGCTCGCGCTCGTGATGGACAACCCGGCGCAGCGCAATGCCCTACGCCCGGATTTTTCCAGAACGCTCGCGCGCGAGCTGCGCCTCGCCGCGGACGACGCCGGCATCGGGGCCATCGTGCTCTCGGGCGCCGGGCCGCATTTCTGCGCCGGCGGCGATCTGCGCACCCTGCATGAGATGCGCCGCGACCAGCCACGCCAGGCGCTGTTCGAGCGAATCACGAATCTGAACGAATTCATCCGCGCGATCCGCCAGTGCCCAAAACCGGTCATCGCCGCAGTCGAGGGGCACGCCGCAGGCGCGGGCTTCTCGATCGCGCTCGCCTGCGACCTGATCGTCGCCGCCGAGGAAGCGCAGTTCACGATGGCCTACGTAAAGGTCGGCCTCAACCCGGACGGCAACGGCACCTTTTCCCTCGCACGCGGGCTGCCGCCGCAGCTCGCTGCTGAACTCGCGATGACGGGCAGCGCGGTCGGTGCGCGCCGGCTTGCGGATCTCGGCGTCGTCAATCGCATCGCGCCGGCGGGCAAGGCGATGGCCGAGGCGCTTGACTGGGCGGCGCAGGTCGCGAACGGCGCGACGCAAGCCATCGGCCGCATCAAGCGCGAGTTGAGCGAAGCGCAGACGAACGATTACAACCGCCACCTCGACCTCGAGCGCGCATTTTTCGTCGACGCGCTATTCGGTGAAGAGGCGGGCGAGGGCATCGGCGCCTTCCTCGAGAAGCGCCGCGCGCAGTTCCACGGTTGACGCAGGCAAAACCAGCGCCATGAGTTCGACAATGCGTGCGATCGTGCACTCGGTCTACGGCGCACCCGAGGTGCTCGCGTTCGCGGACGTGCCGAAACCCGCACCCGGGCCGCGCGACCTGCTGGTGCGCCTCAATGCGGTGTCGGTCAATCCGGTCGATGCAAAACAGCGCCAGGCCGGTGCTGCAGGAACGCCTGTGCCGAACGCCCCGCGCATCCTCGGCTGGGACGCCGCTGGCGTCGTCGAGGCGACCGGCGTCGAGGTGAAACGCTTCCGCGCCGGCGACGAGATCTATTTTGCGGGTGACATCGGACGCCCTGGCTCCTACGCCGAGTTCGTCGCGGTCGACGAGCGCATCGTCGCGCGCAAGCCCGGGACGCTGTCCTTCGAAAACGCCGCTGCGGTCCCGCTGACCGCCCTCACCGCCTGGGAGGGCATCCTCGAAACCTTCCGCGTTGCGCCGGGCGAAGGTGCGGGCCGGCCGCTGCTGATCATCGGTGGTGCGGGCGGCGTCGGCTCGTTTGCAATCCCGATCGCCAAGCGCATCTGCGGATTCAAGGTGATCGCGACCGCGTCGCGGCCCGATTCGCACACGCGTTGCACGGCGCTCGGCGCCGATGCCGTGATCGACCATGGCCAGGCGCTCGCGCCGCAGCTCGCTGCGCTCGGCCTGCCGGGTGTCGACTACATTTTCAGCACCGCGACACTCGACAATTTCGCGCAGATGGTCGAGGCGCTCAATCCGCTCGGGCACATCTGCGTGATTCAAAGCGGACCCGCAGCGCGAAGCGTGGATCTCAACCCGCTGATGCCGAAGCGCGGCACGCTCTCCTACGAGCTGATGTTCACGCGGCCGCGCACCGGTGCCGCGCCCGAGAAGCAGGGCGAGATCCTCGCGCAGGTTGCGCGGCTTATCGACGACGGCACACTCGAGGGCACCGCGACCGAGGTCCTGTCGTGGCGCGAGGTGCACGAGGCGCACCGGCGCATCGAGACCGCGCACACGCTGGGGAAAATCGTCCTGCGCGTCGACTAGGGGTCGCGTGGCTCAGGAATAGGTGATCGCCTCGCGCCGCCCCGAGCGGTCGAGATGCGGCACGGTATTGAAGCTCACAAAATGCACCGTGCCTGCGTTGAACGCTAGCTCGCTGATCGCCGAGTTTCGCGTCTGCAGATTGAGGTTAATCATCATGCGCGGCGCAATCTCGAGCACCGTACCCACGAGCGTAGAGATCGGTCCGCCTGAGCTGACCACCAGCACCCGCTGCGCCGCGCCCTTGCGCATGCGATCGAGCGCCGCCCGAACACCGGCCGAAAAGACACTGAAGTCCGGCTGCGTGTCGGCGCGCAACGCGCCGTCGGCCCACGCGTAGAGCACCTCACGCAACAACCGGAAGTGCGTGCGCCGGTCGGCGCCGTGATCGATCGGCGGCAGCGCACGCGCAGCACGATAGGCCACGATCAGTGCGTCGGCGCGGTATTCGTTCAGGCCATCGACTTCCTCGGCTGCGGGCAGCCCGGGATGCGTCTCGACGATGCCGGCCAGCGTCTCTCGATGCCGTCGCAAGGTTCCGCTCAGTACGCGATCGAAGACCAAGCCGCGCTCAGCAAAATACGCACCGAGCCAACGCGACTGCTGGTGCCCGAGTTCGGTCAGTCGGTCGTAGTCGTCGGTACCGAACGCGGCCTGCGCATGCCGCACGAGATAGAGCTCTGCCATGGATCCGTCGATCGGCGAAAAGGGGGCGACGATACGCGTTGATCGCACGATCGTCCAGGCGGTGGCGGCGATTCGCTATCCCTGCCCGCAGCCGATGCGCTGCGCCGTATAGTGGGCATGGTGTCATCGGTTTGGAGGAGAACTCATGAAGCTGGCAGACAAGGTATGCGTCGTTACGGGCGGCGCTCGCGGCATCGGACAGGCGCTCGCCACGCGCTTCGCGGCGGAAGGCGCGCGCGCTGTCGTCATTGCCGATCTCGACCTGCCGCCAGACGCGGGAATCGCCTGCGATGTCGCTAAGGAAGACGAGATCATGCGCCTGGTCGAGACAGTCGTTGCACGCCACGGCCGGATTGACCTGTTCTGCTCGAACGCAGGGATCATCGAACGCACCGGGCTCGATGCACCGCTCGATGCCTGGCGCCGGACGATGGACGTCAACTTCATGGCGCATGTGTATGCCGCGCGTGCAGTTGTCCCGCACATGCTCGCGCAGGGTGGCGGCTATTTGCTGCAGACCGCATCTGCTGCAGGGCTTCTCATGCAAGTCGATTCCGCGACCTACACCGTGTCGAAGCACGCGGCGGTGGCGTTCGCCGAATGGCTCTCGGTCAACTACCACGAGCGCGGCATCCGCGTGTCCTGCCTCTGTCCGCAGGGCGTGCGCACGCCCATGCTGCTCGGTCCGAGCGGCGACCGCACCTCGTTCCTGCTCGAAGGCTCGGTTTCGGCCGAGCACGTCGCCGATTGCTGCGTGAAGGCGATCGAGGCCGAGACCTTTCTCGTCCTGCCGCATCCCGAGGTCGCGGACTACGAGCGGCGCAAGACCACCGATCGCGACCGCTGGCTCGGCGGCATGCGCCGCATGAAGGCGAAAATCGACGCCGATCCGTCCTTGCAGGGGCGCGACTGAACGACTGAACATCACCCGCTGCTATCATCGTTCGGTCACCACGCGGGCGCGCGCCGCGTTTCTTTCATCCGCAAGGAGAATCGACGATGGACGCAATAGGTTCGCTGTTCGGCACGATTGAGGCCGCACACTGGAAAGCATTCCTAACCACCGGGGGCAAGATCGCTCTGATCCTTGTGCTCGCCGTTTTCGTGCGCTCGATCGCGCATCGACTCATCGGCAGCTTTCGCAACGCCGTGCAGCGCCGCGCGACTGACGTGGGGCGTTCGCGGCGCGTCGAAACCCTCGGGCGCACGTTCGGCTACATCACGACGGTCGTCATCGCGATCGTCGCCGGCTCGCTCATTCTCGGTGAGCTGGGAATCTCGGTGGCCCCCATCCTCGCCGCCGCCGGTGTCGCCGGCATCGCCGTCGGTTTCGCCGCGCAGAGCCTGATCAAGGACTACTTCAATGGGTTTTTCCTCCTGCTCGAGGACCAGATCCGCCAGGGCGAGGTGGTGAATATTGCCGGCATCGGCGGGCTGGTTGAATCGATCACTCTGCGCTACGTGCGCCTGCGCGATTTCGAAGGGCACGTGCATTTCGTGCCGAACGGTGAGATCAAGGCCGTGTCCAACCTTACGCGCGATTTCGCCCAGTGCCTGATCGAGGTCGGCGTCGCCTATCGCGAAGACATGGACGAGGCGCTCGGCGTGATGCGCGAGGTCGGACAGCAGATGCGCGCGGACGAAACGTTCGGACCGAAGATCATTGACGACACCGAGATCATCGGCGTCGAGCGCTGGGACGATTCCGCAGTCACCATTCGTTGCCGTCTGAAGGTGGTACCGATCGAGCAATGGACCGTTCGGCGCGAATTCCTCAGGCGGCTGAAGAAGGCCTACGACGAGCACGGCATCGAGATTCCGTTCCCGCACCTGACCTTGTACCCGGGACAGCTGAAGGACGGTTCTGCGCCGCCGCTGCAGGTCGTGACGCAGACCTCGTAGCCGGAAAAGGTCAGACCCCTAAAAGAGGGTCAGACCCCCTTTTGGATGTCCGTCGGCCGTCGTCAATCGAATGGGGTCTGACCCTAAAAAAGGGGGTCTGACCCCAGGCTGACCCCAGCTAGACCGAGACCGACAGGTCCTGCAGCCACGCCGGCATGCGGTCGAGCACCCAGCCTTCTACCAAGCGGTCGAAGTGAAACAGAATGCCGGCGCCAACCACCACCAGCGTCACGCCCATGACGGGCTTGGCCCATGGCATCCAGCGCATGAGCCTCTCACGGCGCGCGTTCAGGATCTCGCGCGATCCGTAGGCCAGCGCCAACAGCACGGTGGAAACACCGACGCCGAAGGTCAGCATGGTGAGCGCCGCATGCCCCAGATTCTCGCCGCTGGCCGCGAGACCGATCGCGCCGCCGAGCGTCGGCCCGATGCACGGCGACCACACCGCACCCAGCAGCACGCCGACGCCGAACTGGCCCCAGGCCCCGGCATCCTGCACGCGGTCGATCTGCGTGTTGGCGCCGCGCGCCAGCGGCGCGGTCAGCGTGGCCAGCGCGGCCTGGGCCCTCGGAATCAGCAGCACCGCGCCGAACAGGATCATGACGACGGCCGCCACGCGATTGATAAGCAGTTCGTCGACGCCGACGAGATGGCCGAAGGCGGTGACGCTTACCCCAACCACTGCGAACGAGAGCGTGAGTCCTGCCGCAAGCATCAGCGGCCCGAAGCGGCTGCTCTGGAATGCGGTCGCAACAACAATCGGCAGCAGCGGCAGCACGCAAGGATTGATCAGCGTCAGGGCGCCGGCCAGGTAGGCCCAGAAGTAGGTCACCGGGGGTTGAGCTAGAGCGCGGCCTTGAACAGGGGCTCGATGCCCGCCTTGCTGGTCCTCGCAACCACGCGGCCGATTTCCTTGCCGTCGCGGAACATGACCAGCGTGGAGCGACTTCGGACCTCGAGCTCGCGCGTGATCGGCGCGCGGCCGTATTTGTCCCAGTCGACCCGGATGATCTTCACCGCCCGGTACTCAGGATGGCTGTCGAGCAGCGCACGCACGGTGCGCTCTTGCGCGCGGCAGGTCCCTCACCAGGTGGCGAAGAAATCGAGCATGAAGGGCTTGCCACTTGCCAGCGCCTGTTCGTAGATCTGGCGGCTGTAGTCCACTGCGTGCGCGTCGGCGGCGAAGATCCTCGGTGCGACGAGCGCCAGCACAAGCGCCGATGCGGACAATAATTGACGTCGATTCATGCCGCGAAATCCTCCAATCAATTTGGATGTTCAGGTCTCAGATCCACTCGGCTTGTCAGTCGTAGCTGGACCCGAAAAACTGACGCTCGCGATTGGCGCATGCTGTCCACCTGCGAAAGAGGGGTCAGACCCCTTTGTTAGGGTCAGACCCCCTTTTCGATGAGCGACGGCCGCCAATCTTCTAAATAGGGGTCTGACCCTTTTTAAGGGGGGTTGACCCCATCCGTCTGCTCCACGCCGAGAGAATCGCATGGATCTGCGCCACGCCATCGGTCAGCGCAGCAGGTCCAGGCTGCAGGATGTCAACCGATTTGATCTCGTGCAGTTCGCGGTCGCGCACCGCCGGAATTGCGTCCCAGCCCGGGCGCGAGACGACGCGCTCGGGTCGGAACTTCTTGCCGCACCAGGAACCGAGGATCACGTCGGGCGCGCGGCGCACGACCTCGGCACCATCGGCGATCGTGCGCCCGGCCGCGCCCGCCGAGCGCGAAAGCTCCGGAAAAACGTCGTCGCCACCGGCAATCGAAACGAGTTCGCTCACCCAGCGGATACCGCTGATCATCGGATCGTCCCATTCCTCGAAATAGACGCGCGGGCGCCGTGCAAAGCGCCCTGCAGAGACCCGGATGCGTTCGAGGTCGCGCTCGAACTTGGCAACCAGTCGCTTTCCCTTCGCGGCAACGCCGCTCATCGCCGACAGCGTAAGAATCATCGACAGAATCTCGTCGATCGACCGCTGGTTGAACACCACGACGTTCAGACCGGCTTTCACCAGATCGCGCGCAATATCCGCCTGCAGATCCGAGAACCCGAGCACGAGGTCCGGCTCGAGGGCCAGAATCTTATCGGTCTTCGCCGAGAGGAAGGCCGATACGCGCGGCTTGTCGCGTCGCGCCTCGGGCGGACGCACCGTATAGCCCGACACGCCGACGATGCGACGCTGCTCGCCGAGCAAATAGAGCGTTTCGGTCGTCTCCTCAGTGAGGCAGACGATACGCTCTGGATAGCGTGCCGACATGTTTCGAAAACGGGGGACGCGCTCAGGATATCATTCTGCGCATGGGACCTCTTCACGGCATAAAAGTCCTCGAACTCGAGGCAATCGGCCCGGCGCCGTTTTGCGGCATGGCGCTCGCCGATCTGGGGGCGGACGTCCTCGTCGTCGACCGGCCAAGCGATCCGGGGCTCGGCCTCGGCCGCGGCCGCAAGGTCGAAGTGATGATGCGTGGCAAGCGCTCGGTGACGCTCGACCTGAAGTCGAAGGACGGCGTCGCCGCGGCGCTCGAGTTGGCCGGACGTGCCGACGCGCTGATCGAAGGCTTCCGTCCCGGTGTGATGGAGCGTCTCGGGCTCGGCCCCGACGTGCTCCTCGCGAAGAATCCGAAGCTCGTCTTCGGGCGCATGACCGGCTGGGGCCAGGACGGGCCGATGGCCGCGCGCGCGGGACACGATATCAACTACATCGCGCTCTCTGGCATGCTGCACGCGATCGGCCGCGCCGGCCAGCCACCCGCGCCGCCGCTCAACCTCATTGGCGACTTCGGTGGCGGCGGTATGCTGCTCGCGCTCGGCGTTGCCTGCGGCCTGGTCGAGGCCGGCCGTTCGGGCAAGGGCCAGGTGGTCGACGCCGCGATGGTCGAGGGTGCCGGCCTGTTGGGTGCCATGTTCTCGGGCATGCTGGCGGCGAAACGCTGGAACGAAGCCGAACGCGGCGTAAACCTGCTCGACTCAGGCGCACCCTGGTACGACGCCTACGCGACGAAGGACGCCAAGTACGTCTCGATCGGTTCGATCGAACCGAAGTTCTACGCCGATCTGTTGCAGCGCCTCGGCCTCGACAAGGAAACGCTACCCCCGCAGATGGACGTTGCGCAATGGCCCGTACTGCGTGCACGTTTCACCGACGTGTTCCGCACCAAGACGCGCGACGAATGGTGCACGGTATTCGAAGGCTCGGACGCCTGCTTCGCGCCGGTGCTCACCTTCAGCGAAGCCCGCGCACATCCGCACAACGTCGCGCGCGGCGGCTTCGTCGAGGTAGGCGGCATCTCGCAGCCAGCCCCGGCGCCGCGCTTCTCGCGCACGCCGGGCGCCGTCTCACGCAAACCACCCGAGCGCGGCGAGGGCGGACGCGCCGCGCTCGCCGATTGGGCGTTCGACGAGACCGAAATCAAGAGGCTGGCCGGACTGGGCGTCGGATTCGCGGATTGAACGTCTGAGCCACTGATCTGCGCGGGGCAACAGTCGGTCAGCGCACGTCGCCGACAAGAACGAACGGCGCCCAAAAAAACGGATGCGCGAACTGAACCCCGTCGCGCACGGTTGAACGCAGCCGCTTGCGCGCAGTTGCAAGCGCCACCGGCTTGGATTGTCCCGCGGCAAGCGCTTCGAAGAAGGCACTCATCAGGGCGACCGTGGCCTGACTGCCAACCGGCCAGTGCGACACGACCAGCGAGGTCGCACCCGCATACATGAACGAGCGCGTCAGCCCCGCGAATCCCTCGCCGATCCGCGCTGCACCGGGCTCGCCGGCGGTATTGCAGGCCGAGAGCACGACCAAGTCCGCGCTCAGGCGCAGCGCCAGCACCTCGCTCATCGACAGAAATCCGTCGACGCCTTCCGGATTGCCGACCATGGCCAGCGCAAGCGACGGTTCGGCAACCGCGGAAACCTCGCCGCCGAGCAAGCCATGGGTGGAAAACAACAGATAACGGGTACCCGACAGATCGGATTCGGTCGCCCGGGCCTCGCTCGCGTCCGCCCGCATATGAATGTTGCTGCGACCACCGACGAGGCGACTGACGGTCCGGGCTTCGTCCGCCGTTTCGGGCAGGCGCGCGAGGGCGACACCGCGCGCGGCACGCGCAGGACCAATCGTCAGGCCAACCGCACCGCGCGTCTCGGCGCCCGATTCAGCGGAACCGAAATCGGGATCAGCGAACGCGACCAGCGCGGTTGACCAGGTGCGCGCCGTTCGACCCTGGCGCAGCGCGCGCAGTACGCCCGCCGACGGCACGTAGGCGATCGCATGCCGGTCGCCGAACCAGGCATAGGTCGCCATCTGCTTGAACGCCGGACCAGACGAGGCGGACGCCGATGCCGAGGCACGTGGCGAAGCGCGCAGGAGCGCTTCGAACGGCAGGGTGTAGAGCGCATCGTCGCCCGCGATGATGAGCATCGCCTTTGCCGGCAGCGCGGAGACGAGCGGCGCGACCACGCGTTGGTACAAGGCGTGCGCATCCGCCGGACGCCAACGCAATAGATCGTTCACGCTGCGCAGATCGGCAAACGGTCCGCGAAACCGGTCGACCAGTAGGCGCAGCTCCTTGCGCGGCAGCTCGAGCGTGAACATCTTCGCCGATTCGCGCGTCACTACGAACGCTACGACCAGATTCGAGCCGACGAAATACGAGAGCAGTGCTTCGCCGCGTCTCAGGACGGTCTGTAGTTCACGCAACGAAGTCGCGCGTGGATTCAGCAACTCGGCGTAGCGCGGAAAATCGGCCCGGATCGTGCGGAGAATTTCCTCGTGCGCCTGGCGTAGCGTTCCAATGCGCGTCGAGACCGCGGCCCCCTCCTGCGATTGCGCATTCGGCGCAGCAAGCGCGCGCGCAAGCTGATTCAGGTCGGCCCGCACCAGGCGCTCACGCGCGACCAGCTCCCGCAGGCGCGGGCCGGCACTCGCCGCCGCGCGCTCCAGGCCGCCTGCCGCAAGCATCTCGGTGAACTGACGGCTTCTCGCCTGCTCGGAGATCTCGAAGATTTTGCGCTCCAAAGCAGGATCGCGTGCACCGGCCTGCAACCGGATCAGAATCTCGACGTACTCCTCGTAGATACCGCGGCGATCGCCCAGAAACGAGCTGCGGGCTTCCTGGCTGAGGCCTGCGGTGCGGGCGTAGACACGCTCGAGCAATTCGATCGCGCGCGCCATCCGTGCAGCGGCACCGGCAAGATCGTCCTGCCCCGCCGCGGCAAGCGCCTGCCCGCGCAGGGACTGCCAGAGGAGCGTTTCATCGCCGATTTCTTCGGCCGTTTTCGCCGCAGTCGCGAAAACCAGCGTGGCGGTTCGGAATTTCTTCGCGCGCAGCAGGATCGCGCCCGTGCGCAACCACACCGTCGCTGCCGATCCGCGATCGCCGGCGTCGCGATAGATCTCACGTGCCGCCTTGAGGTGGCGCTGCGCGACGTCAGGATTGGGCAGGTTGAGCATTTCGGGGACCGGGTCGCCCACCCAGATTTCGCCCAGTTCGACGAGCGCCTCGGCTTCGGTCACGTAGTCGTGGCGCTTCCGCGCGGCGCCCAATGCGGCATCGGCGTGCGAGAGCGCGAGGTCTGGGCGTTTCAGACGTTGCTCGACTCGCGACAGCCGCACAAGCGCGCGCGCTTCGCCCACCAAATCGCCAAAACCGGAGAACGCGCGATGCGCCTCCTCGAAGCGGGGCTTGCTGTCTTCGACGAGGCCGAGCCGGAACAGCAAGTCGCCCAGGTTGAGCGCCGCGTCCCCGCTGTCGGCGCGCGCTCCGACGCGGTCGAAGCCCTCCAGCACGGAGACCCAGGCATCGAAGGCGGCGCGATATTCGACGCGCCGCACTGCGATGCGCGCCTTCTGCGCCCGCGCACGCAATCTGGCGATCTCGACGTCCTGTGCCGCCTCGTCGGCAGCGCTCGCAAGGCGATCCGCGGCCTCGAGGTCCCCGAAGCGCGCCTGCAGCTCGGAGGCAAGCTGCAGGGTACGGGAGCGCGTTCTCGGATCAGTGACCTCGAGCGCCTGCGCGCGCTCGAGCAGCGCGCCGGCCGTCGCGTAGCGTGTGCCCAGCAAATCGATCTGCGCCATACCGTTCAGAACTTTCGCAAGACGCAGGCCGCCCAGCGCCTCGGTGAGCGGCAGGGCTTTGCGGAAATAGTCCTTCGCGCGATCGACCTGCGCGAGCGCCGAATAGAGCTCGCCGAAGCCGGTCGCGACTGCCGCTGCAAGTTCGCCCGCATCGGCGTCGCCAGCCTCGTCCCGCGCCTTGCGCAGCGCGCGCAGCGCATCGACCGGTCGTCCGGCGTCGAGCGCGCGCTCGGCTTGACTGACAAGCTCGAGCCCCTCCGCATCTTGTGCCCGGCTCGTGGGCGCCAGTGCGATTAGCAGGACCAGCGCAACACAGCGGATCACCTACGGCCCTCCCGCCGGCTCACGGCATCAGACCGTCAGTACTTCACGTTATCCATGAACTCGTCGAACATCGGCCGCGCCCGCTCCCATACCTTCACGTTCGCGGTGAAATTCGCCCAATAGAGCGATTTCTCGCCCTGCATCATGTAGAAAAGGCCGTTCGCCTTGCCCCCCTCCGTGGTCAACGAGTACTGCAGCGTCATCACGCGCTTGCCCGCAATTCGGCGCATTTGGATCGGCCGCACCTCCGCGCCTTGCTTCACCATGCCGTCGCGAATCTGTTGGAGCAAATAATCGGGCTCGATCTGACCGCCCGGATTGGCGAAGCGAAAGATCATGATTGGTGAACGGAACCCGTCGATCGCCACTTTCGGCGTGAATTTGACGAGCAGCGCCTTGTCTGCGGTCTCCGTGTCCTTGATGTTCCAGCCCTCGGCCATCACTTCGATCACGCCATCCTTCTCGCTGATGTAGGTGTTGCCGATGACTTCTCCGCCGACCGCCGCACCAACGGCGCCACCCAGCAGCGCTGCCGTAAGCAACCAGCGTACTCGGACTGCTTTCATCGCGGCCTCCGTATGCAACGCACTAGAAGAATATACGCCCTCTGCATAAGCACGGACAGTTCAGGTTCAATGCTTCATGCCAGGACCATGCCCGTCCGCACCCATCGCACCCACGCCGCCGACGGCGTAGTCGACCTTCACCTCACCCGCGTTCTCGAACTTCAACGTCACGGGAATCTTCTCGCCTTGTTTGATCGGACGTTTGATGTTGACGAACATCATGTGCCCGCCGCCAGGCTTCAGAACAAACTGTCCGTTGGCGGGCACATCGAATCCCTGCACCTGTTGCATCTTCATCATCCCGCCCTCGTGCACAGAGAGGTGCAGCTCGACGCGCTCGGCGACGGGCGAGGTGGCGCCAACCAGCCGATCGGCCGCAGAACCCTTGTTCGTGATGGTCATGAAGCCGCCGGCGACCTTGGCGCCGGGCGGCGTGGCGCGTATCCACGGTTGATCGATGCCGACCTGCGCCAGCGCGGGGCTCGCCACGAGGGCGAGCAGACAAAAAAGCCTTTTCATTTCGCATGCTCCTGAATGTCGAAAACGGGATCGCCGGGCAACACGCAGCGGCCCGGGCGGTACGGCGTTCGTTCAATCAGGCAACAGGCGGTGCGCGCGGTGCGTGCGCGGTCTTGCGCCGCACACGATCCGCGAAGACGATGCGCGGCGGCTGCGCGCGCTCGCGCCTGACCTGAATGATGAACGCGACGCCCCCGTCGCCCGCCGCCGCCGCGGCAGACAGGGCTTGAGCGCAGGACGCGCATTCCTGCCAGTCCCCGGGTGTCGGAACACCGGGCGCGTGACCTTCGCGCGTTGAGCAGAGTTGCGCGGCGCCCGCGGTCTGCGTGAGCGCCATGCCTGCGTGCACGCTCCACCCCGTGACCCACGACAGGGCCGCGAGCCAGACTAGGAGCGCGCGGCCTGCGCGACGCATGCGAGATCCTGAAAACATCACGCGCACCCCGCCTTGCGCCAGATCAAGCACGCGCGGCGAGTGCCGGGCGAACAGCGCCATTGCCAACCCGTCCGTTCGCGTCAGCGAACAAGAAATTTCTTCACCGCGCGCTCGTTCCAGCGCATGCCGAGGCCGGGCCGCTCGGTCACAACGACGTGGCCCTTTTCCAGCCGTGCGGGGTTTTCGAGCACCGGATCGGCCCAGTCGACGTATTCGAGCCAGTGGCCCGTCGGCGTCACTGCGAGCAGCTGGCAGCTCGTCTCAGGAAAGAGATGGCTCGACATCTCCACGCCGGCGGCCTGTGCGAGTGCCGCAGCGCGCATCCACCCGGTGACACCGCCGATTCGCTGCACGTCCGGCATCACGTAGTCGCATGCCTCCGCGGCAAGCGCCTGCGCCATCTGCTCGGGCCCCATGAAATTCTCGCCAATCTGGATCGGCGTCGCGACGTCGCGTGCCACCTTCGCATTGCCGGCGAAATCGTCCGCCCGGATCGGCTCCTCGATCCAAAAAACGCCGCCTTCATCGTCGATCATGCGTCCGCGCTTCAGCGCCTCGGCGACGCTCAGCCCCTGGTTGAAGTCGGTCATCAAGGTGACCTTGGGTCCGATCGCCTTTTTCACCGCGCGCAGCGCTTCGATGTCGTCCTTCGCCGCCGCGCGTCCGAGGCGCAGCTTGACCGCCGAGAAGCCTTCGGCGACCAGGGCCTCGGCCTCTTTCACCAACGGCTTTATCGGCTGGATGCCGAGGCCCTTCGAGTTATATGCGGCCACGCGGCGCGGTCTGCCGCCGAGCAGTCGCACGACCGGCTG
>Ga0255040_10000187_pt1 | contig 14739 bp, 11 predicted proteins | sample BC1_12_2_MG_FD_181711 | JGI IMG/M metagenome (GOLD analysis project Ga0255040, IMG submission 181711) | Seawater microbial communities from Strait of Georgia, British Columbia, Canada - BC1_12_2 | ecosystem: Environmental > Aquatic > Marine > Strait | place: Canada: British Columbia | collected... | reverse complement strand
TGGAACGACTAGTCCAGTTACAAGTTTGCAAGTAGCTAGTGGGCATATATCTATAGATAATGGTTTGTCCTACCAATCATTTACAAATGGTGGAACAAGAAGAAGTCTGCTAGGAGTTAATTCTTCAGATACAATTACAATAGGTGATACTGATTTTGGAAAAATAACTATTCTATCTTCAGGCAACGTTGGAATCGGAACGACTTCGCCAGATGTCTCATTAGACTTAGGAGCTAATACAGATGCTATACACGTACCTAGTGGTACAACAGCAGAAAGACCAACAAGTCCTGCAGCAGGTTACTTTAGATATAACTCAACTACTGGAGACTTTGAAGGCTATACAGATGCTTGGGGTGCTATTGCTGGTAGTGGTGGTGGTGGTGGAACTGCTCCTGCTATAGATACTATGACAGGTGATGGCAGTGACACAACACTAACACTTACTTCTGCACCAGCTAATGAAAATGCTACAGTAGTTACTATTGATGGTGTTGTTCAACATAAAGATACTTATTCAGTATCCGGTAATACTTTAACATTCTCTGAAGCTCCTCCAACTGGAACAGCAGTAGAATGTATTACATGGACTAACACAGCAGTCAATTCAGCACTTCTTATGCAAGATGCTGACGGTGATACACAGATTCAAGTAGAAGAAAGTTCAGACGAAGATAAGATTAGATTTGATACTGGTGGAACTGAGAGAATGATTATTGATTCTACTGGTGTTGGGATTGGAACGAGTAGTCCTGATTTTCCTTTAACAGTTCAAGCAAATTCAAGTGGTAATGCACTTAAACTAAGAGGAAGAAGTGCTGGTGGTAATGAAGGTTGGTTAGTTTGGACAGATAATGCTGATAATGTAGAAGCTGGTATGTATGCAATTAGTGATAATTTAATTTTTGCTAATACTACTTCATTTACAGAAAGAATGCGTATTGATTCTTCAGGCAACTTGTTGGTGGGAGATACTTCAGGAGATGCTTGGTTAGCAACTTCAGGTAAATATGCTCAGTTGGGAGGTACTTTTCCATTTGCAGCAACAAATAGTAGCCTTGTTGGTATTTTTAATAGAACTGGAACTGATGGTGCTATTTTAGAATTTAAAAAAGATGCAAATGTAGTTGGAAGTATTGGTGTTGGCGGAGGTAATGTCCTAACTATTGGTCAAGGGTCAAACTACATTCAGTTTCATAATGCTTTAAATAGTTTTTACGCCTCTGATGGTAGTGGTGGTAGAGATAACGCAATGGATATTGGGGCATCAGGTGTACGCTTCAAAGACCTCTACCTTTCAGGTACAGCTAATGTTGGTAGTTATTCTGCAAATAGTAGTACAGGCATAGAACTTAAAGGTTCTTTTGGACAAATAAATCATGATGTTTTTACTGATAATTCTGCTACAACAACAATTATGATAAATAGTAGAGTAGCTTCAGGTGCTAATGCTTGTTTACAATATAGAACTAATAATGTAATTGAGGGAAATCTTTTAGGTAGTTCAACAGGTTTAGCTATTTCAAATGTTTCAGATTATAGAAAAAAACAAAATATAAGAAATTTAACAGGTTCTTTAGATATTATTAAATCTTTACAACCTAGAGTTTACAATTACAAAGAAGGATTCGCTAAAGACACTACAAAAGATTATGTAGGTTTTATAGCACACGAACTATCTGAATATATTCCTGATAGTGTTATTGGTACAAAAGATGAGGTTTATACACAAAACGATATAGATAATGGAGTAACAGATGCAGTAATTGGTGAGCCAAAATATCAATCTGTATTATATTCAAGTAATGAAATTTTAACTAGACTTGTACAATCAATACAAGAACAACAAACACAGATTGATGCCTTACAATCTGAAATTAACGAGTTGAAAAACTCATAACCAAATAGGAGAATAATATGGCAATTGGATATACTTGGGATGTTTCAACAGTTGATACTTACCCAACATTAGATGGTAATGCAGACGTTGTTTATAACGTGCATTGGAGATTAACAGCAGAAGACGATGCTAATCAGGATGCTGATGGCAACAACTGGACTGCTACATCATACGGAACTCAATCTGTAGATACTTCAGACATCTCAAGCTTTACAAGCTTTGCAGATTTATCTGCTTCAGACGTACAAGCTTGGGTAGAAACTGCTATGGGTGAAGAAGCTGTAACAGCTATGAAGTCTAGCTTAGATGCACAAATCGCATTACTTATCACACCAACATCCGTTACTAAAACAATAGGATAAAAACACCATGGAACTAACACCTTATTTATTTTGGAATATATTTATAACTTTGGTGTTAGCACCAGTGCTTTACAGCATTAGACAAAACACAGAAGAGTCTAAACGACTTGACATACTTTTAAACAAGACTCGTGAAGAGATAGCAAAAGACTATGTAACCAAAAACGAATTAAAAGATGATATGGGAATCCTCATGGATAGGATAGATAAAATCGGAGAAAAGCTTGACAAACTCTTTGAAGTTAAGTAAAATATACATATAGGTATTATAAATGAAAGATAAAAAGAAATATACAAAAAAATATTATACCGGTGGTAGAGTAGATATGTCTAAAGGTGGTAGAGTAGGTTATCAAAAAGGAGGTCCTACAAATCTTAAAAAACCTATAGATATAGAAGATAGACCTATGTCTATAGAAAGAGAAGAAGCATCTAAAAAAGCTCAACCACAAGTTACTCCTAAACAAACTACACGTATAACAGAACAAAAACCTGTACAACCTCAAGCTCAACAATCTACATTTACAAAAGCTCCAACAACTCCTACAGAACCTCCAATGTCTATTGGTGGCGTAGGTGGTGGTAAAAAAGGACCAGTTGAAGATGAAATAACTTCTATAGAAGGAAGACCTACAGAAGAAGAATTAAGAAGACAAAGAGAAGAGGCAGAAAGACGAGAAGCCGAAAGAAAAGCTGCTGAAGAAGAAGCTGTTGCTCAAGCTGCACAAGCTGCTTCTCCAGAAATAATGAGAGGAACTACTCCTCCTGATACAACATTTACTACTACAAGTGAAGATGGACAAGTTGTTGAATTACCAAACATGATTGACTGGGAAGAAGAGTATAAAAAAAATAATACTAGACCTAGTGCAGGAGGACTTGCAGGATTAGTACAAAAACAAAAATGGGATAAACAATTTGAACAAGCTAAACTAGAACATCAAGCTTTGTTAGATACTGCAAATGTAACTTTACCTGATGCAACTACAGAAGCACAAAAAGCTGCTTTTGAAGATGCTAGAAGAGAAAGAATAAGAGAAACAGGATTACAAATAGAAGCTGCATCAACTGGAGAAGTTCCAGAAGGTGCTATTATTCCTGATGCAGTACAAGTTGGTATAGACCCTGAAACAGGTAAACCTATACGTGAACAAGCTACTACAACAATGGCAGACTCTACAAAAGTAGGTTATCAAAGAGATGCTGAAGGTAATCTTATATTAGACGAACAAGGTGACCCAATACAAATACAAGCTGCACAAGTTGCTCCAGAGGCTGTTTCAACTGGTACAGTTACAACTGCACAAACTCCAGAACAAATACAAGCTGCACAAATGGAAGCAGCTATGGTATCTCCTGATGCTCAAGTAGAAGCTGCTGAAGGCGAAGTATCTGACCAAGCTATTGCACAAGCTGCAGGAGTTGATAGAGTTGCACCTATAGAAGGTGCTGAAGTTGAAATACCAGAAGGTGCTTTAACAGCTAGAGTTGTTGGTACTATTAGTCAAGGTGCTATAGCTACAGCAGCTATAAATGCCGGTACAAGTTTATCAAGAATTACAAGAGCTAAAAAACAATTAAGTAGAGCTGGATTATCTGATGCAGATATACAAGAAATAGGTACTGACCCAGAAGCATTAGAAGATAGATTAGCAGACTTTAGTGAAGAACAAAGAGGTATTATAGAAGGATTACCTGAAGAAGCTTTAGTATCTACACAAATAAATGGTTTGTTAGAAGGTATGGAGAATGGTGAGATACCTGTATGGGCGAAACCTGCTGTTGCACAAGTAGAACAGATGTTGGCACAAAGAGGTATGTCTGCTTCTACAGTTGGTAGAGATAGTTTATTTAATGCTATTATTCAATCAGCTATGCCTATAGCTCAAAGTAATGCACAAGCTATACAATCTAGTGTAGCTCAACAAAGAGATATAGAAGCAAGAGAATCTGAAGCTAATGCAGCTAGAGTACAACAAACAGCATTAACAAATGCTCAAAATGTATTTCAAATGGATATGGCTCAATTTAGTTCTGACCAACAAATAGCATTATCTAATAGTAAATTTATGCAAACTGTAGGATTAACAGAAGCTAACAATGAACAACAAGCTGCTATTCAAGATGCATTACTAATGTCACAAGCTAATTTAGCTGAAGCTGATTTTTATCAAAAAGCACAGATACAAAATGCTCAAGCTTTTTTAAGCATGGACATGGCTAATCTTAATAATAATCAACAAGCTAATGTATTAAAAGCTCAACAAACTCAACAAAGATTATTAAGTAATCAATCAGCTCAAAATGCTGCTGCTCAGTTTAATGCTGCTAGTGAAAATCAAACTAATCAGTTTATGTCTAGTCTTAATGCACAAATGAATCAGTATAATGCTTCTCAAATGAATGCAATGGAACAGTTTAATGCTACACAATCTAATGCAGCAGAAGCTAGAAGAGTTGGTAGAGAAGCTGATATTGAAAAGTTTAATGCACAACTTATAACTCAAGTAGACCAGTTTAATTCTCAACAAGACTTTGCAAGGAATCAATGGAACGCACAGAATGCTGCTGCTGTTGAAGCTTCTAATATACAATGGAGAAGACAAGCTAATACTGTTAATACTGCTGCACAAAATCAGATTAATATGCAGAACGCACAAAACGCTTTTGGTTTAAGTACACAGGCTATGTCATTTTTATGGCAAGAATTAAGAGACCAAGCTGATTTTGATTTTAGAAGTTATGAAAATGAAGAAAATAGAAAAGCTCAAATAATTGCTACAGCTATGGCTAATGAAGGTGAGGCTGGTGAAAGATATGATGATTATTTAAATGGTTTATTAACAACAGTAGGTGCTTCATACCAAAATGGTATAGTTCCAGTACAGTATATTGCTAATAAAAACATTGGTCCAAATAAATAAAAGGAAAAACAATATGGGATTTTTAAGAAAAGTAGGTAGAAAAATAAAGAAAGGCGTAAAGAAACTTTTTAGTTCTAAGATAGGAGCTTTTATAGGAAGTATAGCTTTAAGCATGATTATGGGTCCAGTTATAAGCAGAGCTTTTAATGGGATAAAAGGAGCCTTTGCAGGAACAGGAGCAACTGCTGGACAAGCAGCAGCACAAGCTACAACACAAGCTGCTACTGAAGCAGCTAAACAAGCAACTGCATCTTTAGCTACAGATGCTGGGACAAAGCTTACAACAGAACAAATATTGTCTGGAGAAACTTTACAATCTGTAGCATCCAAAGAGGTTGCTGGTAAAGCTTTAACTAAAGAAAGTATAAAAACAGCATTTACTAATTCTACAGCAGCATCAAGAAAAGCCATGCAATCTGCAATACAAGCTGGAAATACTGTAGACTTTACAAACGTATTAACACAAGGAACTGCTTCTGGAACTATACCTTTAAATATATCTGATAGTGTAACAGGTTCTTTAAATAACATTAACAATTATATAGAAACTGGAGATATGTTTACTCCAGAAGTTTCAAAAGCTATTGAAGTTAATAAACAAATGATGGAAGCACCTAAATTATTCGGAGATAAAAAGTTAGGAGCAGACATTAAAGAAAACTTTACAGGAGTAAGAGAATTTACTAAAGACCCTATAGGTAAAACTAAAGAATATGTTGGTGATGAGTTTATACCTGATGCAGTAAGAAGTACTTTAATGACTGGTGTTCAAGCAGCCCTTACACCAGAGTATGAAGAACCTTTTCAAAGTAAAGGTATTGCAAGTCGACCAGAAATGGTAGCTTCACAAGATGCATATATTAGAGAAGTTCAAAGTCAAGTACCTAATACACAAGTTGCAGATTTACAAACTATTAATCAAAGTTTATTTTATGGTACTTTATCTCCTCAATTTTTAGCAGCTCAAGCAAGAGAAATGCAATTAGCAGCTCCAATACCGGGAAGATAATTAAAATATAGGAAAGTAATATGGCAACATCAGAAAAAGCAATTAATTTTATACAAGGTAATTTAGAAAGAGGTCAAGCTATACCCGGTCAAAGTCTTACTAATTCACCAGACCAACCTTACAACTGGGAAAAACCTGCAGAGTATAGTAATCCTAGAGAAGCTATGTTATATGTTTTTGAAACTTTAACAGTTCCAGAAACTACTACTAATGTTTTGTTATCTCTTAGTAATGGTGTTGGAGTTATGGATATTGCTTCTATAATTTTATACTCTGGATTTTTAGAAGGCAAGTGGAATCCTGATTTAATGACGTTATTAATGGAACCTACTATGTATATGGTAATGGCTCTTGCTGAAAAAGCAGATATAGATTATGATTTAGAAGCAGGTGATAGAAATAAACCTGAAGAAATGTCTGGAGATAAAGCTATAGAAACTTTACAAAGCGGAATAAATGAATTAGATAAAATAAGACAAATGGCTGTAAGTAGAGTAAATCCTCAATCAGTTCCACAAGAAGTAAGAGAAGTAATAGAACAAACAGAACTATCCCCCAGTTTGTTACAAAAAGTTGAAGAACAAACACAATCAAAAAATTTATTAGGTAGAGAGGAATAAAATGGCAGATAAAGATTACACAAGTTTATTAGGTAAAAGTTCAGGCTCAAGTTGGGGAGAAATAGCTGGTGCTTATTTATCTGGAGGTAGAAAAAAAGACAACAGAGCTAGAAATGTTATGTTAGCTACGTTGTTTTTTAATGCTAAAGAAGCTAATATGCAGTCTAAAGTAATGAAGAATTTACAAGAGTTAGAAGAACAGAAAAGTTTAGAACTTGCAAAGCTTACCAAGCAGTGGGAAAAAAGAACAGGATTACAAACTGAATACGATAAAATTCAAAATGATGGTGCGTTTAAAACTTATCAAACTAAACTTGAAGAAGATTTTACAAAAGCACACGCAGGAAATAAAGAAATAATAAATTTATCTAGTGGTGATATAGCTGATTATAAACTTGAATGGATGAATAAACAAGCAAAAGTGTATGAAGATAATTTTATGCAAAGATATCAAGGAATTGATAAAGGTATAAAAGTTAAAGAAGAATTTAATAAACCATATATGGACTATTATAAGTCTCAAAAAGAAAAAATAATGAATCCTAAAAATGTAAGTTTGGTTCATAATATGTTTAGTAAAATAGGTATTGGTAATAAAGATGAAGAATTAAACAGCAAAATTGAACAACTTCAAAAAGCTAGAAATATTAATCAAGAAAGAATACAAGGATTTACTCAAGCAGAAATTAAACAAATACAAGCAGATAAAGTTTCTAAAGATGATTTATTAGAATTAAAAATTAATCGTGAAGATTTAACTACTTTAATGACTGGAACTTCTTTAATGGATTCAGAATTAAATGCTGGTAGATTAAGACAAGAAGTTAGACAAGCTTGGATAGACGGAAATAAAACATATAAAGCTGCTGTTGATGCTATAGAAGCTGTTGAAGTTGGTTTTAATACTAAAATAATTGAAGCACAATTAAAAGAAGCTAAACAAAAATATATAACTGCAAATCCAGAACCTAAAGATAAAACATCTGAAATATATGACTTATGGGAATTAGGATTAGAGCAAAATAAAAGAGAGGCTTTAGGAATTAAAAATTTATCTGAAGATGCTAAGTATAGAGCTACTCAATTATATAATATTGCTTCTAGTAATGACTTAACAGATAAAAATAAAGCCGAGTTTATTCAAGAAGTGTTAGAAGAAGATATTAGAAAAGCTACTGGAGGATTAAGTAAAAATCAAATTGCTGTAGAAGTTTCTTCAGTTAGAATAGCTACTTTACTAGATAAAATAACTGATGAAGATGCAAATGTTTTAAATGCTATTAATAACACTGAACTAAGTAAAGCTAAAGAAGAATATTTAACAATAAACTATTCTAGTTTGTCTGACAAATATAAAGACTTTAAAGATTTACAAGACTTAAACAGTAATATAAATACTTTTACTGTTAGAGAACAAGCTATTCTTAGACAACTTCAAAAAGAACAGTACATTACAAATGAATATAGATTAGCTACAATATACGCTAATGATATAGCAAATTCTATTGATGAACTTCCTCCTTACCTTATTGAAGAATAAAAGGATACTAAATGCCTTCATTATTTGAAACTTACAAATCTAAACAAAACATAACTTCTAAAAATGATTTAGAAGAACTTCGTAAGCTTTATAATTCTTATGACGTTTACAATAAAAAGTATGGCTTTGCAGAATTTGTTGCTTTATCTACAGAAAACTCTGATATACCTTTAAGTAAAGAAATACTTTCTATGGTTGAAACTCCTAAAAAAGAAGACCCTTTAAAAGATTATGTTAAACCTATAATTGATTACGGGCAAGATGCTTATAAGAGTAAATTTAAAATGACTAAAGATGACTTTAATAAAGTTGCACCTTTTAAAAATTATAGAAAAACTTTAGCAGGAATCGGTGAAAGTGTCGGAGGAGTCATAAACTTTGGAATGGATTTAACAAGCTTATTTAATACTTTTGGACAGTCTAAAGTTTATAAAAAAATATCTGAAGATAAAGATATTTCTTATGAGGAGTTAAAAAATAAACTTCAAAAAGAACGAGAAGAATTAGTTAAAAAAGGAGTTACTTCAGTTATAAAGCCTGTAGTAGGAGAAGATATTTATGATGGAAAAACCTTACAAAAGCCAGAAGGTATTGTAGGTAAGTTAGCTGTAGATGTTGCTCCCTTTCTTATTGGGATGAAAAAATTTAATAAAGTATTAGGTGTTGGTAAAAAGAATGTAGTTTTAAAAAAAGGAACTAAAGAAATAGATGTTAAAAAAACATTACGTAATAAAAGAATTAACCTAGGTAAAAATTTAGCTAGTGCTGAATTATCTTCTCAAGTCGTATTTGCGGATAATCCAGAAATGTTTGTTGTTGCTGGGTATTTAAAAGATAAATTAGAAGCTTCAGGTTACGATGATAATTTATTTGGTGAGGTTTTAAATTATTTAGATGCTGATGAAGACAGTAGTGCTGCTCAAAGAAGATTAAGTTTACTATTAGACGGTGCAGTTTTTACAGGTCTAGTAGGTACAGTTATAGGAGGAACTAAATATTCAAAAGATAAACTAAGTGTTGCTTTACAAGAATTAAAACAAAACCCTAAAGCTGTAGAACAGTTTAAAAAAATACTTAAACCTATAAAAGATAAAGCAGAACCTTTTTTACCTAGAAAAATTGCAGACTCTATAGAAGACGATGTCTTTGTAGAAGCTAATCAATATGCTACAGATGGTTTGATTAAAAAAGGAATGACTAATATTACAAATAAATTAGGAAATATTAGAAGAAGGTTTTTTACAACTAGAGGATATTATAGTGCAGAAATGCATTCAATATTAAAAGATTCTGAAAATGCTAAAGTTGCTTGGTCATTAAAAGCTAATAACTTATTTGATAATTTAGTTTTTAAAATGAAAACTATTTCTAAAGAAAAAAATATTTCTAAAGAAGAATTAGATAAGATGTTAAATGATTTTATGACAGGTAAAATTAAATCAAGTAAACTTCCTGAAGATTTAAAAGAAATAGCAGAAGAAGCAAGAACCACTATTGATGATTTAAGTGAAATGATGCTTGAATCTAAGCATGTACCTAAAGAAATTCAAAATGTTATACGTCTTAACATGGGTAAGTATATTAGAAAAAGTTATGAAATGTTTGAAAATCCTAATTATAAACCTAGTGCTGATGTTATTGAAGATGCTGTACAAGCATTAGCAGGTAAATTAAAAAAACCTGTTCAACAAGATATTTTTGGTCAAGGAAGAAGATTAGATTTAGATGAAAGAGTTGTAGAAGCTAGGAATATTATTAATAACATTTTAAAAGACGGTAAAAATATAGACACTCATTTAGACCAAGTATTTGGTGTAACTAAAGCAGATATTCTTTTCGCTACTAGAAAAAATATAGATGAGCCTTTTAGAAAATTATTTGGTGAAAGAGAAATAAAAGATACAACTAAATCTATATTTACAACATTAGAAACTTTAAGTCATTATGTAACTGATACTAAAATGTACGATGACTTATATGAAAGTGGTAAAGGTAAATGGTTTTTTGATGACACTACAAAGATACCAGTTACTCAAGCTAGAACTTCAGCTACTATAAAAGGAGACAGATTTGCTAATTTAAACGGTGTTAAAACAACTCCGCAAATTGCAAAGTTTTTTGATAAGACTCAAGGAAGTTTTATAGATAGTATTAGAAATATACCTATGATGAATACTATATTAGGTGCTAAAGGTTTTGGACAAGCTTTTGCAACAGTGTATAGTTTAACTACTCATGCTCGTAATACTATAGGTGGTGGACTTATAATGGCTTCTAACGGTATGAATCCTTTTGATGCAGAAACTAGAAAAGCTTTTCAAACTTTAAAGAATGAGCTATACACTACAACTAAAAGTAAAGATGAAGCTTTAACTGATTTATATGCTAGATATCAAGAATTAGGACTTGTAAATCAAAACGTAAGAGTTAATGAATTTAAAAAATTAATTAATGAGTATTCAGAGCCTGATTGGATTAATAAAATAGATAATAAATTTTCAAGTAGTGCATTATATGGAGAAGGTAAAAAAGCAGTTAGTGAAGTAAACAAAGCTTTTAATAAAACTTATGTAGCTGAAGATGATTTATGGAGGATAGCAGCCTTTCAAAAAGAATTAAAAACTTTGCAACAAGCTTTTCCTAATAAAACTTTACAAGACTTAGAAAAAGATGCAGCTACAATAATTAGAAATACTTTTCCTACATATGATTTAGTTCCATTAGGTGCTAGAGAGTTAAGAGCTGTTCCTGTTTTTGGTAACTTTTATTCGTTTTTTGCTGAAAGATGGAGAAATAATTATCATAGTTTAAAACAAGGATTTGAAGAAATACATTCTAATAATCCAGTATTAGCAGAAAGAGGATATGAAAGACTAGCAGCTAAAACAGCTATAGGATACATGGGAGCAGAGGGTTTAAATACATATACTAAAAATGCATATGGAGTTAGTGAAGAAGAAGAAAAAGCAATTAAAAATTTAGCCTTACCACCTTGGTCAAAGAACGGAACATTAGCTTTTAAAAGAGATGAGTTTGGTAATATAATGTATGTTGACTTAACATTTTCAGACCCAGATGCTCCAGTTATAAACACTATAAAAGCTTTTACAAACGAAATATTTGACCCTGAAACACCTTTAACAACTCTTAATAAAAGATTTGTAAACGCAGGTGAAGAAGCTCTTAAAACATTTTTAGAACCTTTTACTGACCAGCCTTTATTTACTGGTAGAGTTATAGAAGCTTTTGATGGTAAAGATGAAAACGGAAATAATATAAAAGGATACAATACTCAGAATAGTGACATAGATAATTTTTTTGCAAAGTCTAAATACGTTGGAGAAGTTTTAATTCCTAGATTTATTAAAGAAGGTGCTGATTATACTTGGGGTGAAAAGGCAAGAAAGTTAAAAGAAGGTGAATTAGATTATGGAGAAGAACTTGCTTCTAAATTTACCGGACAAAAGTTTTATACTATTAATGCAGATAGATTAAAAACAAGTTTGTATTTTAAAATAATAGATTTTAGCAAACAACAAGAAGAATCTAAAAAATTATTAGCTGTTAAAGAAGCAGAGTCTACAGATGATTTATTAATTAATTATTTAGAAGCTAACAATGCTTACTATAAAAACTATGTAAATATGCATCAAGCTATAGAAGCTTCTAAGATATTAAATGTTCCAAGGTCTGAAATTAAAACTATAGCAAAAAAGAACTTAACTAAAGCTGGTTTAAATAAACAAGAAATAGATAACATGGTTTCTGGAGATAATTACTTTCAACCTATTAGACTTACAGAGAATGATTTAAAATCAATATATAGAAAAAGCAATTTCGTAGATATTAATTTTACAGACTTTAAAAGAAAATACGATAGTTTATATATAAAACTTTCACATCTTCCTTTATTAGAATTAGATAAGGTAAATGTAACACAGCAACAAGAAGAAGCTATTGAAATTATTCAAAACCCACAAGATTTTGTAAGAGAGCAACAGGCAACAGGCGGATTAGTAAAAGGTAAAGATGACGTACCTTATACAAAAGAAAATCCAGCTAATAGAGTTGACCCTTTTACAGGACAACCTTACTCATCACAAATGGAGGAATTAGGATTAGATGTTTTTCAAGAAAAATAATAAAATGGATATAGAACTTTGCAAAGCTGAAATAAAGAGACACGAAGGTGAAGTGTTAGAAATTTATATGGATAGTCTAGGCTATAAAACTTTAGGAGTTGGACACCTCTGCCAACCTAACGACCCTGAATATGATTGGGAAGTTGGTACACCTGTTACTCAAGAAGTTGTAGACATGTACTATGAGGATGACTTTGAAAAGCATTATAAGGAAACCATACATGTCTTTGGAAGCGAGGAAGACTTTGAAAAGCTACCAGAAGTTATACAGAGAGTGTTAGTCAACATGTGTTTTAATCTAGGTGGTACAAGACTTTCAAAGTTTCGTAACATGTTAAAAGCTTGTAGAGAACATAACTGGAAAGAGATGGCTGTACAAATGGAAGACAGTCGTTGGTATGGACAAGTTGGTAGACGTAGTAAAGAATTACAAGACATGGTATTAGGAGCCTGAAATGAAAGCATTATTAAAAAATATAGTTGGAGCTGTTGCACCTACATTAGGAACTGCCTTGGGTGGACCGATGGGAGGAATGGCAGCTAACATGATATCAGAAGTGTTAGGTGTTCCTAATACTCCAAAGGCTATAGAGAAAGGATTAGCTGAAGCAACACCTGAACAAATGTTAGAACTTAAAAAAGCTGAACAAGCTTTTGAAGTACAGATGAAAGAGCTTGAAGTAGATGTGTTTAAATTAGAAACACAAGATGGACAAGATGCTAGAAATAAATTTAGTAAAGACTGGACAGCACGTATCATGGGCATAGCTGTTGTAGGTGGGTTTATGGGATACATATTTCTTGTTACTCTACAACCACCAGAGCAGAACTCTGAAGCCCTTATAAACCTTGTACTAGGATATCTTGGTGGCTTGGCAAGTGCTGTTATATCTTTTTACTTTGGAGCTTCTAACACTTCTAAAGACTAATGGATGTAATTCAAGTTATACAAGAGTTAGGTTTTCCTATAGCTGCTGCTGTAGGTTTAGGTATGTTTGTTTGGAAATTAATCAACAGAATTATTGATGGTATGGAAACAAAACTAGATACTCTTGATGATAAACTAAATGGTTCGTTAGCTAACTTAGAAGATAGGTTAGGTACTAAGTTAGATTCACAACATGGCATACTTGTTGCATTAATAGATAGAGTAAGAAGCTTAGATAATGAAATCATAAGACAAGATACTATGATTAAAACTATACTAGGTGTGCCACAATTAATTAACAGTGATAAGATAGCAAAAGCAGACAGAGATGACCAACGAAAAGATTAAATTTGAATTACCACTTATAAGTATATTTGTATTTTTATTTATTATAAGTGTATTGGAACAACTACAATGAAACTAGATGACATAGAAAACGTACACCCGATGAAACAAATTACTGTAGCTTCTATAATACAAGTAGTCGTGTTTGGTTTTATGTTGTTAGCTTTTTGGGGTAACTCTAAACTCTTTGCAGATGAGATAGTATTTAAGTTTAAAAGTCCTAGCTTTAACGGTATTAATACTAGCTCACATTATCTTACTATTCAGAACCAAGAGTTCAATCGTAAAGAAGCATTGAAGGCAGAGATTAAGGCACTTCAAGACCAGATAGAAAGAGACAAAGAGAACACAACTCTTGCAAGATTTATAAGAAACTTAGAATCACGTATATACTCACAACTATCAAGACAGTTAGTAGAAAATTTATTTGGTGAGGTTCCTTCTGATAGTGGTACATTAACTTTAGAAGGCAATACAATTGTTTATAACGTAGAAGATGGAATAATAACTTTAACTATAACGGACAGTGATGGCAATACAACGACTATATCTTTGCCTGTTGGTAACTTTACTTTCTAGTTGTGCAGTAGTACAAGAGAGTGGAGATTTAGTTTTAACTAAAAAAGTCCAATCTAGTTCTACATTAGATTTACAATCAGAAGAGTTAAAGAATTTACCACCAGCACAAGTAAGACCAACGATAGCTATATACCCTAATAGCTTTAGAGATTTAACAGGTCAACGTAGAAGTAATAGTACCTTTGCTTTGTTTAGTACTGCTGTAACACAAGCACCTGAAGCTTTTCTTATTAGAGCTTTTAAACATACAGCAGGTGGAAAGTTTTTTAGAGTTGTAGAACGTGTAGGTTTAGATGACCTAACAAAAGAAAGACAACTCATACGTAGTACACGTAAAGATTTTAAAGAAGATAATAAGATGCAACCACTGTTATTTGCAGGGTTGTTAGT
>Ga0255040_10000186_pt1 | contig 14747 bp, 10 predicted proteins | sample BC1_12_2_MG_FD_181711 | JGI IMG/M metagenome (GOLD analysis project Ga0255040, IMG submission 181711) | Seawater microbial communities from Strait of Georgia, British Columbia, Canada - BC1_12_2 | ecosystem: Environmental > Aquatic > Marine > Strait | place: Canada: British Columbia | collected... | reverse complement strand
GTCGTAATTTAAAAATAATAAAATAAAATGAATCAGATATTAACAGATATAATGGGTCTCTTTAAAAGAAAAGAGATTATTACAGATGCAAAAGATGCAGATATAATTGCACTAGGTAGTAAAAAAGTAACATCATCTATTCCTGTATCAGGAATTACACCTCCTGATAAAGTAAGTCTTATTACAGCAAGTGATTTTGTTACAAACTATGTTGTACCAAAAGTAGGACCAACCACAAACAATACAGTTTACGGATTTGAAGCATTTGAATCTAACACATCAGGTACTCTTAATACAGCTTTAGGGTTTCAAGTGTTAAAAAATAGTACTATAGCAAATTCAAATGTTGGTGTTGGAGCAGAATCATTAAGAGACGTTATATCAGGAGGGAATAATATAGGTATAGGTGTGGCAGCATTGCAACAATTAACAACAGGTGTTGAAAATACCGCTATAGGTTTTCTTTCTTTTTTATTTAACAACGACAGTAGAAACACAGCACTTGGTGCTTATACAGGATATAACTCAAGAACATCTGACAATACATATATAGGATACCGTTCAGGTAATGAGGCTTGGTATGGAGGAGAGAATACTGCCGTAGGTTCTAATGCACATAAATCTGTTTTTAACTCAAGTGCATCACAAAATGTAGCTGTAGGTAAAGATGCTTTACTTGCTATTTCTAGTGGTTCAGAAAATACTGCTGTGGGATATTATTCACAGGGTTTTAATGCAACAGGTAGTGCAAATACTTCAGTTGGATTTAATTCAATGGGTGACGGTAGCGGTAGTGGTAATACTGCACTAGGAGTTGTAACAATGTTTAATTTGGACGGAGGAAATGCTAATATTGCAATTGGGTCGGGTTCTTTATATGAACTTACAACAGGTTCTTTTAATACTATTTGCGGAGGAGATGAATTTGGAACACAAACTGCTGACGGTAATTCAGGATTAGGTCACAATCTTAATACAGGTAACTTTAGTAATTCTGTACTACTAGGTAGGGAGGCAACAGCAACAGCAAGCAATCAGTTTGTTGTAGGGTCATCTTCTTATAACGCAGGAGCTGTAGCGACAGCATCAGTAGCTCAGACAAAAACTTGGGATGTAATTATAAATGGAGTAGCAGAAAAAATATTATTAGCATAAAATGAAAAATTATACTTGGAAAATAAAAAGTTTACAAACAGTAGACGAAGTAAATGAAACAGATTTTGTTACAACTATACTTTACAGAGTAAATTGTACAGAAGAGGTTGATGGAAAAGAATATAAATCTTCAAGCTTAGGTTCTATTGTAATTGAGCCAAAAGAAGAAGAAGGATTTGTTGCTTATTCTGACCTTACAGAAGAGCAAGTTGTTGGATGGATTAAATCATCATTAGGTACAGAAGGTGTTGAGTCTATAGAAAAGTCTTTAGCTTCACAGGTTGATAATAAAAGTAATCCTCCTGTAGTTCCTGTTGTTAAGCCTTTACCTTGGAGTTAAAATAAAATAATTATATTTGCATTATGCAAGATAAGATACAAATAATAGTAAACGCAATAGACTTAGCAATCCAAAAAGGATGCTATAGTTTAAATGATGCAGCAACAATAATTGATGCTTTAAAAGAAGTATTTCCAAAAGAAGAAGAAGTAAAAAAATAATTAGGTTTATATCTTCTTTACAGCCTCTTAATACTTATAATAAGTACTTAAGAGGTTTTTTTATTTAAAAAAATATTTATAATAAGTGATACTTGTTTGATTTAAAAAAATCTTGTATATTATAACTATATGTGTTACAACAAAGTAATACATCATATTAATATATATTTATGATTCCAAGTAATTCAAGTAATATGACAAATGGATGTGATAGTATTTCATCTAATTGTGTTATATGGCAAGGTCCAGATATTAGTTGTATAGATCTTTGTAATGGAGATACTATAAGCGAAGTAACATATAAATTAGCCACTGAGGTATGTAATTTAATTACAAGCGGTGTAACCGCAAATCCTAATCTTGATGGGTTAGACCTAACATGTTTAAATATTCCAGGTACAACTCCAACTACATTAGTTCCTGTTTTACAGGAAATGGTTAATTCTATTTGTGCAGATTCAGGAAGTAATTTACCTCCTGAAGATTATGTACAAGATAACCTTCCTATAATGACATTACCTCTCTGTCTTCAGTATAATGATGCAGGTGGGAATCCAGTAACACAACTAAGACTTGATTTATTTGCAACATTAATAGCAAATAAGGTTTGTGATATATTAACTACAATATCATCTATTCAGTCTACATTAACTTCTTATGGAGATAGAATAGCTATTCTTGAAGCATGTGTATTACCATGTTCAGGTGTTGTAGTAGAAAAACAAATTATTCCTACATGTATATTACCCAGTGTATTAACAGATGTTTCAGTTTTAGTACTTGCTATAGAAGCACGTTTTTGTGCATTAGAAAATGCTGTAGGTTTACCAGCAGCAATTAACTCAGCAATAAGTCAAACAGTAATTGTAAGTTCAAATACTACATTAACTAATAATGCAGTAACATATGGATCTATTACAGGATGGAATTCTTCTCCAAGCACTTTATCTGAAAGTTTTCAAAATGCTTGGGTTGTTATAGATGATATGTATACGGCAATACAAAATATTCAACTTAACTGTTGTCCATCAGGTTGTGATGCTGTAACATTTGGGTATGTTGCAAATGGTGTAATTAATACATCTGGTGAAATTGATACATTAAACTTTGATTTTACATCTTCAAGTATTCCTGCTGTATTTAATGATTGTGCAGGAAGTACTGTTGTTACTATTACAGATGCACTTGGTGCAGCAATAACAAGTACCGTAAATGTAAGCTCATTACAAAGTAATGCTGCTGGTATAAATATTTCTACTGCAGCATTAAATACTTCACAAGATCTTACAACATCTGTAGCATTTTGTGTTACAAATGGATCTGATACGTGTAGTAATGTTGCAGCAGGAACAGTACCAGGTATTGTCCCATGTCCTGCAATTATAAATGTAACAGGGGTAACTACAGAAGAGGCAACAGTAGACTTTACAAACTTAATAGGTACTACTGCAGTATATGTAATAGATATTTTAGATAGTAATGGTGTAATAATTGATACATATACTCAAAATAATCCAGGCGTTACTGTAACAAATACATTTGCAGGTTTAACACCTGGTACAACATATACAGTAAGAGTAACAGTTACTAAAGGTGGTAAAACAGTTGTTTGTACTAACACTACATCATTTACCACAAACTTTGCATTTATTGCATGTGATCAAGGAATGGATGTAGCAATATTAATAGATTATTGTGATGCTAATTTAATGCAACCTATAATTGCTGATTACAAAACAAATGCACCGGCTATATCTGCTAATATAGCTACTTTATCTGGAGTAAATGATTACAGAATTGCATTAGGAATTGCTGATCAAGATAGTAGTGCTACGCCTAATTATAATTCTTCTGTAGAGTATACAGCTTTGCCAGCGGTTCAAAAAATTATAGCTCCATTTCCAGCAACACCATCAATATATGCTTATGTAACTGCTGTTGAAATGTTCCAAACTAATAATGCTGCAACATTTGATACACAGTTGAATAAACTAGATACAGTTGATTGGCCATTAGGAGCTGGTGTTGCTGGTACACAACCTACAGGAACACTTGCAGCATCTGCAATTTCAGGATTTGTTAATGCGTTTAGACCAACAGCATCAAAAGTTATTGTGATTGTAACTAGTGAATTACCAAGTGGACCTACTGGGGTATTTGATGCAACATCTGTAGCTGAATTAGCAGCATTACAACAGCAATGTTTAATAGATGGTATTAAAGCAATTGTGCTAGGTGATGGTGCAGCTGTAACTTATACGGATGGAGGCGGAGTAACAACAACTCCATGGGCTGACTTTGCAGTAGCAACTGGAGGTACATTTAGTGTAAATCCTGATTATGTTGACTTAAATAACGCTCTTCTAGCTATATGTTAATAAAATAAAATAAAATTAAAATAAAAAAAATGGCTTGTAATTGTTCTAAATGTAGTAATAAATGTGGTTGTGAAGATACAGCTTTATCAACACCGTGTACATATACTGATTGTAGTGTAGGTAGTGAAAGATGTGATGAGGTGCAATGCACAGAGTGTGTAAGTTATTGTGGTGCATCTTTTCAAATTGGTGATCCAGCATCATTATTAAAAATAAATACTGGTGAAAGATTGGATTCTATTATTCAAAAATTTGCAATGATATTATCAAATGGATTAGGAGCATGTACTTCTGAAGATTTACAACACGATCCTTATAATGTGTATACAGGTGTTATTGCATCAAGTACAGCAAATATTATTTGGGATGGTATATGGAGTTCTAGTACAGGTATTAATATATATTATGATACTCAAGTAGCACCTTCAGGATGGACACTTGCAAATCCAATACCAATTGTAACTACAACTAATAACTTTACAATAACTAATTTAGTAGCTGATACAGCTTATAAAGTTAAAGTTGTAGATAATAATAATTCCGCTTCTTGTAAACCTATAGAAATTTTGTTTACAACATTAGCAGCATAAGAAACAACAAGTGGTGGTTTGTTGGTTTTCTATCACAAACGTTGGAAAAGACTGGGGAAACTCAGTCTTTTTTTTTCTTATTAAAAAAATAAATATATTTTTACAAAACTTTTATACAAAATCTTATGAATATTAAGGAAGAAATTATCAAAACATTTAAGTGGAAAAAGTCTGTTGCATATTGTGCAGATAAACTTGGAATATCTGAATCAGAATATGTTAAGTTGAGAAATGAAATCAGAAAAAGCAAAAAACAAAAAAGAAAGTTTTTTGGAAAAATGGATGCTGACTCAGGTATTACTGAAGCAGTAAATTTAGAAAAAGGTGAAAAAACTATAGCTGCTACATCATCTACAGAACCAAAGTCAGCAGAAGAAATTATAAAACTTTTAAGTATTGATACAAAAGAGTGGAAGCTTTCCCAATATTGGAATAAACAAATGGGAGATCATTGGAGAGTTTCAGCTTTAGTATCAAAAGTAAAAGATACTACAGAAAGTAATCTTGAAAAATTATTAGAAAACTGGAAACCAAAAACTTATAAGATACCAAAAGTTGAATTAGATAAAAGAAAAAATGCACATACAGTGTGTGGTGTTATGTCTTTACAAGATATACATTTTGGTAAAGAAGGTAATGAAACTATAGATAAAGATTTTGAAGATACTTTAATTAATTTATTAAATAGAGCTGTACCATCTCATTATATAGAAAAGATGTATTTTGTTGTTGGTGGAGATTTAATTAATATGGATACATTTAATGGTACAACAACAAGTGGTACTCCTTTAGATAATTGTATGACATCAACCGAAGCATATGTTCAAGCATTTGATGCATTACATTGGGGTATTAATTATATTAAAAGTTTTTGTAAAGAATTAGTTGTAGTATATATACCTGGTAATCATGATAGATTATCTTCTTTTCATTTAGCTCATGCATTATCAAAGTCTATAGAGTGTGATGAAATTACTTGGGATATTAAATATGAAGAAAGAAAAGTTCATGTATGGGGTAATAATTTTAATGCATTTGAACATGGAGATAAACCAAGTAAAAATACACCATTAGTATATGCAACAGAATATCCTAAACAATGGGGAGCAACTATTAATAGAACTTTATTTACAGGGCACTTTCATACAGAAAGAAAAGTTGAATATATGACTACTGCTGAGACAACAGGTTTTGTTCATAAGACTTTACCAAGTTTAGGTAAAACAGATTATTATCATTATAGCAATAAATATGTAGGTAACAGAAGATCAGGTAAGTTAGAACTTCAAGATGCATTATTAGGTAATATATGTGAATTAACCTATCAGGCAATATAATGCCTCATTTTAATTTCATTAAGTGATGTTTTTTTTGTAAATTATAAATGAGACCATATGAGTAATGTATTTAACAAACCTGATTTAAATGCTCCAAGATATAGAGAGAGAAAATTTGGTTTACTAAATAAAGAAACAATATCAGAATTTAAAGAACAATTTCCTTCATATTCTAATATTGATAATAATAAACTTAAAAGTATAATTAAGTTGTATAATGTTAACTTATGGAATGCCGTTATAGAAAATAGAGACGGGGTAGAATTACCTGACTCATTAGGATATCTTTTTATAGGAACGTGTCCTGGTTCTAAAAACGGAAATACCAATTATGCATTATCCAATAAATACGGAAAAGTTTTACAGAATAAGAACTGGGATACAGATGGTAATATAGGTAAAATATTTTACACTAATTGGTCTGCAAAGTATAGGTATAAGAATAGAGACCTTTGGAAGTTTGAAGCATGTAGAACATTTAAAAGAACTGTTGCTAAAACATATCCAATTAATTGGACTAAATATGTTCATGTAAAGAACACATTCAGGGTTGCTAAACTTTATACTGAGATTAATGAAAAGACTCAAAAAGAATTAGAGTCTTATAATGAATTTGAAAATTAAATATAATGTCAACTATAGCAGAAGTCGTATCAAGAATAAGAGGTCAGGTTAAAGCTGAGGTGCAAGATTCATTTGTAACTGATAGATATGTATACAGTTTAATTGAAAAGTATGCTCAGATTTTAATGAGAAGACAAGATTATGCAAACAAATTAATGAAATTTAATTCTGTTTGGAAAACATTACCATATGTAGAATTAATTGATGTTGATAAGGTTGAAGCTCAATGTTCTGGTATTCAAAGTGGTTGTACATTTAAACGTTCTAAAGTAAGGCTTCCGTCTATGATAGAAGGATATTGGGGTCCTCTTATTAGAACTGTAAGTTCCATAGATGGCTCACAAGAGCTTAACGCAACTCAACCGGGTACATATACCTCAATGACAAAAACAACGTCTTTTAAGTACAATAATGCAAAATATTTTTGGTGGTTAGATGGTTACATATATTCTACAAATATAGAATGGGATGCATTAAAGATAGAAGGTGTATTTAATTCTGATATTACAAGATGGAATTGTGATACAGAAGATGATTGTACACCAAGATACGAACAACCAATATATATTCCAGAGGCACTATTTGCTGAAATAGAAGCACAAGTTATACAAACAATGATAGGTACAGCTCGAATACCATCTGATGATTCTGACAACAAACAAAATATACATAGGTAATGGGAGTATCAAATAAATATAGAACTTTTGGACAGTTAATGGAAGATGTTTCCATAGACTTTTCTAATTATGCTTTAGAAGGAATGATTGAACCTGCTCAACTTATTAAAGTTGCAACAAGGGTTAATTATGATTTAGGTTTAAAAATACATAGAACTAAAGAAGTTATTATAGATGTAGAACATGGTAAAGGACAATTACCAAATGATTTTGCATATATAAATTATGGATTTTTATGTGGTGATTATAAGATAAATAATACAATGCCATCAGGCACACATGTAGAAACTTTTAATGAAGTACCATATGTACCTGCTCCAACAGAAGTTGATCAATGTGGAGATTCACCAACATGTAAAGACGTTTGTATTATTAAAACTTGTAATGATAATAATGAGCATCAGTTAATACAAAGAATTGGACCAGAACAATATAGAAGTTTTACTGCATGGACTCAATTAAGAATTCAAGATGTTAATGATAAAGTTTGTTATTGTCCTGAGTTAGGAGCTCAAGCACCAGATATAGCAGAAATAAAAGATGGATTTTTAATTACATCATTTACAACAGGTAAAGTATATTTAAGTTATCAAGGTGCTATGGAAAATGCAAATGGTGAATTAATAGTATTAGATCACCCATATTGCAATGAGTATTATGAATATGCAATAAAGCAAAGAATACTTGAGAATATGATTTTTCAAGGTGAGAACGTAAGTCAGCAGTTAGGTTTGATAGAACAAAGACTAAGAGCTGCAAGAAATAATGCTTTAAGTTTTGTTAATACACCAAACTTTGCAGAAATGAGAAAGATTCATAATGTAAACAGAAGAGCTCAGTATCATAATTATTATAATATGTTTTTGAGTTATGCTCCACATAATCCAAGAGTTACAGGAAATAGAACTAATAATACTTACTCATAAAGAATTAAATTAGCATGGCTAAGAAAACATCAGCATCATCATCTAGTGTAAATACTAATACCTTTATAAAGGGTATGAATAAGGATATTACACAATCTATGGAACCAAATCAAAGTTGGTGGCATGCGCGTAATGCAGCTAACAATTCTACTGATGGAGACCTAGGTGTTATAGGAAATGAACCTTCAAACTTTTCATGTGGAGAAATACCATATACAATAATTGGAGCTATAAAGTTATATAGTGATAAATGGGTTATATATTCTACAGATAATATTAATTCTGAGATAGGTATATTTGACGATAGTGAATGTAAGTATACAACACTTGTAAATGATCCATGTCTTAACTTTAATAAAAAGTTTCTTATATTAGGTGCAGCTAAAGAAAACTTTGATTGTACTTGGCAAGTATATTGGGATGATTCTAATAATCCATCACGTACATTAAACATTGATAATGTACCTTGGATTCAAGATTGTGAAACAATAGATGATTGTGTAACATGTACTGATACAGATAGATTAGATTGTGAGGAAATTAGATTAGCTCCATTACTAAATACACCTTGTGTTTCATTATCTAAAGCTGAAGATGGAGGTTTAATAAGAAACGGAACCTATCAAGCTTTTATTGCTTATGTTGAAAATGAAGCAAGAGTAACAGATTATATTGGTATATCTAATTTACAATCAGTTTGGAGCCATGAAGGTTCTAGTTCTTCATTGAATATTAAGATAAGTAACTTAGATACTGATTATGAATTTTTTGAATTGGTTATATATCAAAGAAATCAAGGACAAGCATTTACAAAAAAGATAGGTCTTTACAGCACTCAAACAAAAGAAATAAATATTGATTTTATTAGTGATCAACTTGAATCAATAGATCAAACATTATTACCTCAAAGAAGTCCAGCATATGAGAAATCAGAAGCAATGTATGTTGTTAATGATTATTTAATAAGACAAGGGCCAACAGAACAATTTGATTTTAATTATCAACCTATAGCAAATCAGATAAAAGTAAATTGGGTAACAAACAGGTTGCCTGCTAAGTATTATAATTTAGCTGGTAATAAGTTAGGTTTTATGCGTGATGAGCAGTACGCATTCTTTATCCGTTGGATTTATAATACAGGAGAAAGATCAAGCTCATATCATATACCTGGTAGACCTGCAAAAGATTTTACATTACCTAATTTAGATGTAAAGAAAGAAACAGATCTTATATTAGGACCAGATATAATAACAAATAACCTTTTAAATAAAAATGGAGAAGAGGTTTATAAAGTATATAATACAGCATCATTAACTAAGTTAATTGTTCCAAATATTCCTCAACCAGATGGATCAACTATTACAGCTAGAGGTGAAATGGCATATTGGGAATCTACCGAAAGATATCCTGCTGATAAACCACAAGTTTGGGATTCAACATATGTTGACCCAGCTACAGGTATAAATATTGGTGAAACTACAAATCCTGATTTTGATTTATGTGGTAAACCAATTAGACATCATAAGTTTCCAAGTGAAGAAGTAGGAAATGGTATAGATTCGCCATTATATTTAACATCAGATAATGGTGACTTTATAAATATACTTGGAGTAGAATTTACTAATATAGGTAGACCAAAGTATAATGATGGTACATATATACCTAACGTAGTAGGTTATGAAATACTTAGAGGTTCTAGGCTAGGTGCTAAGTCAATTCTTGCAAAAGGGTTGTTTAGAAATATGCGTCAGTATAGAGTACCTGGTGCTGATAATCTGATTGGTAAAGATACAATAGGTTTATACCCTAACTATCCTTATAATGATTTAAGACCTGATGTATATTTCTTTGATACCGGTGATGATGATACTATAGTAACTGATGGTTGTGAACCAAGCTATCAAGCTAGTATGAATACTTTCAGACCATTATTTGACTATAGAAAAGATGCATTTACTTTTGCTTCTCCTGACTTGATGTTTTTTAAACCATTTTTAAATGCTTATGAAACAAGAATTTATGGTGAGATGCATGGTAATTCATCTGGTAGTTTTAAAGCATCAGAAAATCATCCACAATTTAAGTTATTAAGAAATTCAGCAGTGCTTGTTGGTCTTGTTGCAGGTATAGGTTATGCTTTAAAAAAGGTAAATGGTACACGTACAGTAGAAATAGGAAATACAGAGAAAGGCGGTCCTGGCGATTCTCTTGGTGCTACAACTACAACAGCTGCTACTTCTGGTGGATTATCTACAGCATTTACAACCGCATATGAGGAATCAACAAGTGGAATTTTAAGTATCACTACAAACGCACTTGATTTGGTTTCGGGAGGTCTTGGTACATCAATTGCAGCTAGTACATGGGCTAAAAGTCAACTGACTAATGGAGCTACTCCAGGTATCCAACCATCTACTTATAAAGTACATACAACAAAAGATACGGATCTTTCAAATTTAGATCCTACATTAAGAGCTATTTCTAGTATTGCAATGTCATCTACTAATATATCAATAGGTGCAGATGAATTAATAGAATTTATATATAATCAATTATCATTAAGAGATTTTGCATTAAAATATAACTCCAATGGATTTTTTAGTGAGTTTATACCTATAGATTATTCAAATACATTTAGATCAAAAAATAATGATTCAAATTATATAGGTCAATCATTTCAATTGTTTGATCAAGGTAAGTATAAAATAAATAATTTATTTAGACCATCTACTGTAGCTGTATCATTAGATAGAGATATAAATGATCCTAGTATAGAAGATACATCAAGATTTCAAATTAGCGGTTCTGTTGATAGAAATAATCAAGTTGTTGGTTATGATCCTACTTATAGAGAATTTATAAACACTCAACAAAAGAGACCTATTTCTGCACATTATGGTGCATTAAAGTTTAATATAGATAATCAGTATGGACAGCTTAGTGGTATTAAACAAATACCAATGAGAGATTGTATACAATATATTGATTTTACAAAACCAGAAGAACTTAAACTTACTAGTGAGTTTATGTTTAGTGGTGATATTTATATAGGTAGATATACTGAAAAAGTAATAATGCCAATTTTTGCTCAGTATTTATTAGGTCAACCTGATGAGTTTTCATATGATTATTCAAAGCATGTTAATATTCCTTATCCAAGATTTTGGTTAGATTCTACAAAATATGATATTAGTAAATTAATAAATATAACCGATGCTTTAAGTGATTCAGAATCAATTCTTAATTTACCAAATGATAAGTTTTATTTAGATAGAGGTGAAAATACATGTGTAAAAAATCTAAAAGATATTTTTAGTAGAGGTGGTGATCCTAATCCTGCATTTGCAATGGTTTATGCATATATGTATACTCACGTAAATGGTGTATTAGATTTTTTTGTTGAATCAGAATACAACTTAGCTTATAGAGATTGGGAAGATAGACCAGCTGCAAGAATATATGATACATATACTTATAATGATTTAGATGAATTATTCCATGCAGAGATACAAAAGATGGATAATTTTTATAAGTATGATGAATCATTAAGTGCAACAAAATTTCCAACACAATTATCAGGCTTTGGTGAAATACAACCTTTATACTATGATCCTTATACAGCTGAAGAATGTTATGTATATCGTCCTAAGAGATTAATATATTCTTTAAGATCTATGCAAGAGGCTAGAAAAGATTACTGGAGAGTATTTTTACCTTTAAATTATGTAGATTTTAAAGATAAGATAAGTGTAATAAAACCAATGAATAGAACTGGTGCTATTATGTTTTTCCCATATCAATCACCAAGAATACTTCCTGGTGTTGATCAATTGCAAACTGGGCTAGGTACTAAAGTTACTATTGGAGATGGAGGTTTATTTAAAGGAGCAATGCAAAATGTTGCAAACTCTGAAATAGCAAATGAGTATGGATCTAACGAAAGCATGAGAAGTGTTATTAGTACTCCTTCAGGATTGTTTTATATATCTCAAGCACAAGGTAAAATATTTCAGTATTCAGGTAAGGGGTTAGATCCAATTTCTAATCAAGGTATGAAATGGTGGTTTAATAAATATTTACCATCTAATTTAATAAAACAATTTCCAGAGTTAGAGTTTTCTAAACTAGCAGATAATCCTGTTGTAGGTATAGGATGCCAATCAGTATATGATATCAATGATGATATAGTATACTTTATGAAGAAAGACTTTAAAATAAAGGAAGAGTATTTAAACAGAGTATCTTATACAGAAGAAACAGGATTTATAATATCAATTGATTCAGATAGTGGTAGATATAGTTTTCCTGTTGAAATAGGTGATCCTGCATATTTTGATGATTGTTGTTGGACAGTTAGTTATGATCCTAAAGCAAAAGCTTGGATATCATTCCATGATTGGTGTCCAGAACTTTCTTTACCAAGTATAAATCATTTCTTTACAACAAAAACTAAACCTACAGATATAGCACAATGTCCTCCAGGATATAATTATAATCCATCTACAGAGTTATGTGAAAAGATAGAAGGTGAAAGTACTCCTGCTAATGTATTATTATCTCCACCAACAGAACCTGATTTACTACGTACAGCTTGTCCACTTGATATTGTATTTACTTTAGATGCATCAACTGATGCTGGTGATCCAATGGATATGTCATCAAGTGCATATGCTCAGATACAGATTTTAATAAAATGGCTACAGAATTCAGAAGTAAAATGGTTAGCAGATGTTGGTAGTCTTCAAGTTGGAATTTTAGTATCTTCAGAAAAAACAGTTAATCATGAAGCAGTAACATTTTTTGATTGGAAAAGAGCATCGATTAGTTTTTTAGGTAATTGGTCAATGACAAATGATCCTTTTTTGACAGTGGGTAAAGTAGATAAATTTATAAATGATGAGCTTTTAGGAATATGGCATTCTCTTTTAGATGGATCATCAATAACAACAAGTCAAAATATGCCTGCAACATTAGCAGCAGCTCAAGATTTAATTAATAGAAAACCATATAGGTTCTCAAATACAGATCCTCTTGGTAGTAAATTAGACGATAGATCTACTGATACAGGATTTAAACAACAAATAATACATTTGAGCAGATTGGTTACTCCTATATCAAGTCCTGCTCCATGTAATATGCAAGGTACAATTTATTATCCTACCACGGGTGTTAATATAGATCAAGAAGTTTATGGTGTGGGTGTTTATGAAAATTCATCAGCTGTACCTGCAAACTTTCAAAATATAATAAACTCATTAACTTGTACAACTGGACCATATCCAACTGACGATAAACAATTTTTAGTTTCGTCTCCAGATGCAAATATTATATTAAGTACGGTTGGTTATTTAGCAGATACATTATGTAATACAATATGGACTGCTCAATGTCCTGTTGGTTATACTATGGTTTTCCCAAATGCAGAAGGTACTGCTTATACAGAAGAATTTCCATTAAAACCGATATCAATATATTATGCTCCTATATGTAGAAAGATTGAATGTGAATGTCCTCCATCATCTGATGCAAATCTTCCAACTTACATAACTGGAACATGCGATGATGTTTATAAAACTAATATTAATGGTGACGGTGATCCTAATTATGTAAATTTAGATCCGCAACTTTGTTATTATTCTGAAACATTTACAACAAAACCAAGTTTTGAAATTGGTACTTTATGGAGACATAATGCAAGATGTGATAGCTTTGCTAATTACTATGATGTTGCATATCCATGGGAAGTTGATTTAATTGAGAACTCAGGTCAAAATGTAAATACGGTTAGAAGTATTGAATATCAATTAGAAACATATGTATATAAAGGAGACTTACATTATGCATGTGGTGATGATAGATGGGAAGATCTAAACTTTAACTTTGATGAGTCAATTATTTATAATAATGAGCAAGTATCAGGTTTATTAAAGTTAATACCTACACCATTTAATAATCCTATTTTAGAACTAAGCTATCCTATTATTAACACTGAAAGCTTTGAGATATTATGTTCTAAAGTAGAACAGAAGTATAGATTTAATCAGTTCTATGATATTACAAATGATAGAGGTGAATTTACAAATGCACAACAAGCTATATTTGATACAGAGTGTAATGGATATATAAGAAACTTAAATCCTACAAATCTTAATTATAATAAAGCACAGTTGCAACATAAGAAGTTTAGACATTACTATAACCATGTATTATTGAGAAGAACAAATTCTTTAGATAGAAAGATGTTACTCAGATTGCATAATACCAAACTATTACTATCCAGAAGATAATGAAAGGAAAATTTGAGCGTAAAGAAAGCAGAGGCTTACCGGGTGGGCCAAATGAACAGTTTACTTATGTAACTGGAGTATTTTCTGTAGACGGCTATAAAGCTGATAGCCCTGATGTAAACAATCCTTTTAATGTTATACCTTCCGGTAATATTACAATGAAGGGTGTAGACTTCCCTGTTATAGGAACAGATAACTTAGGTAATACAAAACTAATGAAACCAGGTAAAGATTATAAGTTTCCTGGTGACATGGTATTTGAAGTACCAATG
>Ga0255040_10000184_pt1 | contig 14782 bp, 6 predicted proteins | sample BC1_12_2_MG_FD_181711 | JGI IMG/M metagenome (GOLD analysis project Ga0255040, IMG submission 181711) | Seawater microbial communities from Strait of Georgia, British Columbia, Canada - BC1_12_2 | ecosystem: Environmental > Aquatic > Marine > Strait | place: Canada: British Columbia | collected... | reverse complement strand
CCGCCTGAAGAAGATTGTTTCTTTACAATGTAAGTGATAGTAGATACTGATTCATTTGATGCTTCATCGGTACAAGTGTATTCTACAGTTTGTAATCCTCTGATTGATGTATTTACATTTCCTACAGTAATCATAGTGTTGGTGATAAGTCCATCCGTATCATCAGTACAACCTACAGATGCAAATTCATCGTAAGATGAACCTTGTAAGATTGTAATTAGTTCTGATTCTGTAACAGAAATTACAGGTGCAATACTATCAGGTGGATCAGGGAATACAGAAAATTCAAATCCAACATATACAGTTTGTAATCCAACATGACCATCTACATCATCTGTTATTAGATTGGCAGTTCCATCTGTTTGAAGTGTGTAATAATCTAAAGTTCCTGTTTCATTAGGACAACAATCATTACCACCATCTCTCACCATCACATAGAATAATCCATCTTGTGTATTGTAAGATAAACTTGTTGGGATTCCTACTAATCCTGTTATTGAAACTGTTTCACTTACTGCACAAGTATTAGGATCTACAACTTCTAAAGAGTTGGAGTTAGTTAGTGAATACATTTTGTCATTGTCATAATTGAAAGCCAATTCCATTGTGTAAGGATTAGATGGTGTGCAAGAACCTATTTCATTACCAGTTGATTTATCAAATTTGTAGATACTATACGTTGCAGTTAGCCCAGTTCCTAGAACTTTGTTTCGTGTCATAAAGAGATCCCCATTTCCGTCAAATGCCATTGTATCAGTAGAACTTAAACCACCAGTATTTGAAAAACCACCAATCGTACCATTCAAATTTACAGTTATACCAGTTGTAGGATCAATAGTATGTAAAGGGTGTCCTACATTTTGTGGGATAAAGTACCAAATACCAGTTGTAGGATCAACTGATAATTCATCACACCAACCATGACCGATTATAGCTACACTTGAAATTACTGTACCATCAGTAACATTGATTTGTGTTATTCTGTCACCTAATTGACTAAAATTTGCTGATATTGGTTCACAAGCATACAAAGGACTACCAGTTGTATATGCAAATGATTCACTCATCACAGGTACAACAAGTAAAAGAAGTATCGTAGAAAATAGTAATGGAATTGTTTTATTCAATGATTGATTCAAAAAATGGATGTAAATAAGCCTAACTGAATAGATTAGCAAATAGATTACTGAAGAAATCTGCTACAGGTGATGCCCTCTCAGATGAAGGTGAACCACTTGATTGAGGGCTATTGAAGAATGGTGAATTTACTGGTTGCGAATCAGTTGGTTCTACTGGATTCAATCTGTTTGAGAATAGATTAGAGAATAAATCATTGATTGAACTTCCTTCATCTACTCCTTGTTGAGAAGGTGAATCTTGGAAAGATAAAGTAGGAATATCACTTAGTTGAGGGATTGATTCTCCTGTGTTAGAGTTTATAGAAGTAGTAGATGATGAACTAGATGTACCACCTGAAGATGATGCTTTCTTTACAAGATATGAAACTGTTTCAAGTGTGTTATTATCAGCACTATCGGTACAAGTATAATCTACAGTTTGTGAACCTCTGATTGATGTATCAACTAAACCACCTACATACCAAAAGTTACCGTTAGGTGTTATAGCACCATCAACATCATCATTACAATCTACAAACTCAAAGGCATTAAATGATGAACCTTGAATTATTGTGATTGGTTGGGATTCAGTTGTAGAAATTACAGGTGCAACTGTATCAGGCGGAGTTAGAATTAATTCAAATGCTGTTCCTTTGAAGAACCCATCACCATGTTCAAATACTGAATCATCAAATACAATATGTGCTTCATGGTAATCCCCTGCTTCACGTTGTAAATTAGTTGGTGGACTAGGTACTTGGTTTGTATGCACTTCATGAACTAATTCACTAGATAAAACACCACTTTCAGCAGTTGGTGATATTGAAACTAATTCAGCAACATAATTTGTCCATGAAGCTACATTTGCATAAAACGAATTTGTTACAGTATCAAAAGTCATTGATTGAGGAATACCTGCAAAAAATGGTAATTCACTAACAGCATTATCTGTCATTACATTATGAGGTACTACACCACAATCAAAGGCATCCAAGTCGGTGAGTTCCCACATTTGAGTTGGATAATTGTTATGAGCATGAATAAACATTTGATCAGTAGACCAATTATAACCTAATGTGTAGTAAGTTAATCCCAATCCACTTGCGAACTGGAATCGGTGTCCTGTTTCTGTTGTAGGTGCATTAGGTATATACTCTGCACCAAATTCTGAAGTAGCGTTCTGACCTAAACCATGAAATTCAGTTGAGTTCCAAAAGACAACATCATCAGTACCAGCTATAGAACCATAAATTGAAATCATTGATAATTGATTTGGAACTGGTGTACATGTATTTTCTATTATTCCTGTTGTTTTATCAAGTCTATAAACTTCCCCCAAATCTTGAGGGAATCTGTTTGAGTTTGCGAATAAATGTCCTGTAGAATTAAATGCTAAATTGGTAATTCCATTTCCCTGAGTACAGGTATGGTAATTCGTATCACAGAAACCAGTTTCTTCAACCTCACCTATTGATGTTACAACTCCTGTAACTGGATCTATTGTACCCAAATAACTTGAACCGTCACCTTCTGTTTTAATTCCAATATAATAAGTTCCGTCAGTAGGATCTACTGCAAGTCCAGTACAACCAATCATCGGAGTACCTGTCATTGTTACAGATGATATTTTTTGACCTGTAGTAAAGTTCATTCTATGAATTTCATTGGTTTCATAAACAGGTGCATCACAAACATACATCACATCTGGGTTTGTTGTAATTGAAGAAGCATACGAACTCATTGGTGGGATTAGAAGGAATGTTAATGCAAAGAGAATAGGAATTATACTAAGTTTCAATAATAAATCTCAAAAGAGGTACTAAATAAGCCTAGCCAAAAATACTTGATAATAGATTACTGATAAACTCTGAGATTGGTGAACCACCGCTAGATGAATCACTTGGTTGTCTATTAAGACTATCTGAGATTGTATTTACTAGATTAAATCCGCCTTGAACTGGTTCACCTGTGGTAGATGGTTCAGGTGAGAAACTATTGAGAGCTGAATCACTTACTGATTCTATTACAGTTTTACCTGTTTCAGAATCTATTCTATTTGAGAATAAGTTTGAGAATAAATCAGTAATAGATGAACCATCAGCATCACCTATGTCACCTTGAAATGATAATGTTGGAATGGATGATAGACTTGTGGTAGGTTCAGGAATATCTGATAGACTTGTTGGTTCAGGATTTGAACCGCTACTTTGACCTGAACTTGATGTAGAAAATGATCCTGCACCTGATTCTTTCTGTATGAGAAATTCTACTGATTCAAGTTCAATGTTACTTCCTGCATCAGTACAAGTATAATCTTGAATTTGTACACCTCTATTTGCTGTGTTAATTGTTGTACCGCCATCAGTACCGAAATTAGCACCTGCAACAATTACTCCATCTTCAGCATCTACACATACTACATAATCCATCGCAGTAAATGAATCATTTTGTAAAAGTGTAATTGGTTCACCTGCGGTAGGTGAAATTAAAGGCATGATTGCATCTACAACACTTACAACTTTTGGTAGTTGACTTGCTGAATTTGATGAAGCATCATCACAATCAAAAGTAATATTGTAAGTACCTACCACGTTTACATTAACGGTGTCACCGCCAACTACTACATTACCGTCAATTTGTCCGTCATAGTTATCGAAACAAGTTGCACCTGCTTCAACATAAGGATCATATTGATTATGAATTATTGGAGTTGAACCAACTAAAGTAAGTACAGGAATAATGGTATCAATTACATTTACTGTTCTTGTAACTTGTGTAGCAGAGTTTCCTGTAGGATCATTACCGTTGTAAGTTACTGTGTAAACTGCTACAGTTGATTCGTCTACAACATCACCGCCAACTACTGCAACTGTGGTTACTGTAGGATCATTATCTGAAACAACTGCACCTAGTTCTGAATAAGTGCCAACTCCTGCTTGAATATTTGTAGGTGTTTCACCATTTAATACAATAGATGGATTTGTGGTATCAACTACATTTACAGTTCGTGTAACTTGTGTAGCAGAGTTTCCTGTAGGATCATTACCGTTGTAAGTTACTGTGTAAGTTCCTATGGTTGATTCGTCTACAACATCACCGCCAACTACTGCTACAGTAGTTACCGCAGGATCATTATCTGAAACAACTGCACCTTGTTCTGAATAAGTATCAATGTTTAATTCAATAGTTACAGGAGTTGAACCAGTTAATGCGATTGATGGATTTGTAGTATCAACTACATTTACAGTTTCAGTTACTATAGATGTATTAGAATTATTATCAGTAACAGTATAAGTTACGATAGTTTGTGCGATAACTGATTCATTAACTGTGTCACCGCTTACAACACTAGATAAGATACCTGAAATATCTGTTTGATTTGTGAATGTATCAGGTACATAGGTATCAATTCCTACTTCAATATTTGTAATGAAACTACCGCCTTGTGATTGGAGTGAGGTTACTAAGTCAAATAAAGGATTAGTTGTATCTACAACCGTTGTAGAAATCACATTAGTTCCCACATTTCCTACTGCATCTGTAGCTTGGTAGGTTACAGTTTGTAATCCTACTACGCTAGTGTTAATAGAACCCGATTGAACTGATACGGTTGGACTTGCAGGGTTGTTATCTGTGGCAGTACCACTTTCTGTATATTGATCAGTTGCAGTTAACTCAGTATTTCCACCATTAGTAATATTTGTTGTAGAACCTGTAACTACTGGTAAAGATGAATCTACAGTTGCAGAAACCTCATTTGGTATATCGGCAATTACTGTTTCGGCAGAATCAGTAGATAATAATCTGTAATAATATGTTGTAGTATCTGCACCTGTACTATCAGTACAAGATAATGTTGCGATACTCACTTCAGTACAAACTGTAACTCCTGCAATAGTTGGATCAAATGAAGTTACATTATGTCTTATGACTTGATAATTTGTAAATGTGGCATTGGTGATTGATGCTGACCATACTAAATCCACATCTCCCCCTGCGTTTGCAGTAGCAGAAATCATAGCACCGCTTGTAGTTACTGTGGCAAATGCGTTTTCAGTTGAAAAGCCACCAACTGATAATACTAGAAGTATCATAGGAATTAGTAAAGTTCTAGTTTTCAATAATAATTCTCAAAAGAGGTACTAAATAAGCCTAGCCAAAGATACCACCAAAGAGATTCCTGAAGAAATCTGCTACAGGGGAAGCCCTCTCAGGTAGTGTAGGTGAACTGCCTGATTGAGAATTTGGTGAAACACTATCAGGAATTGCATCTTGTACTCTATCTCTTATTTCCTGTGCAAAGTCTATCCTCTCACCATCTTCAGATGATAGCCTGTTTGAGAATAGATTAGAGAATAAATCACTTACTGATTGTCCTGTTCTAAAGGCATTATCGCCTACTGCTCTAGCATCATCTGTAAATGATAATGTTGGAATATCTGATAGTTGAGGGATTGATGATTGTGTAGCAGTACCACCTGAAGTAGATGATGATGAACCACCGCTACTACCTGAAGATTTTGCCTTTACAATAAATGAGATTGTTTCATTTGCTGAATTAGTTGCGGTATCTTGACAGTTGTAAACCTGAGTTTGTACACCTCTAGAAGAAGTATCTACTTGAACTTCAGGATTCATGGTACTGGTTAGATCACCATCAGTTTCATCTGTGCAACTTACATGTTCATTGGGTACGAATACTGAATCTTGGATTAATGTGATTGGTTCAGAAGTGTTTGGTGTGATTACTGGATCAGTTGTATCAGGGGGAGTTAGAATTAATTCAAATCCCATACCTTTGTAGAATATACTGTTATTATCATACTCTGTACTGTTAAACAAAATATGGGCATCATAATAATCTCCTATATCGTGATCATTACCGTCAGGTGGATTCTGAGCTTGTAATAATGCGTTTTGAGTAGTTCCTGTAAAAATTCCACTTTGAGCAGTTGGTGTAATTGAAGCAAACATGGAAATCCAATCATTGATATGGTTCATAGTTGCATAAAATGAATTAGTTACAGTATCAAAAGCCATTGATTGTGGTGTACCAATAGAATGTTGTATTGCACCTGCTTCTTCCCAATTATCACCAACTGTAAATAATGGTTCTACCCCACAATCAAACTGTGAAAAATCTGTGAGTTTTAACATTTCAGGCGGAGTACCATCATGTAGAATGTACATCTCATCAGTAATCCAGTTGTACCCTAATGATGCCATGTAAAATGAAGTGAAATTAAAACCACCTATGAAAGCGTTAGTACCTAAACCTTGTATTGATGTTGTGTTAAAATGAACAGGATAAGGTTGTGATAATGAGTGTGGTAAATATGTACATGAATCTTGAATTGATCCAGTTGTTTTATCAAGTAGGAAAATTTCACCTGTAGCAGTTGGGAATAGATTTGAACCTGCAAACAAATGTCCTGTAGAATTAAATGCTAAAGTATTAAATCCATTCTTCCCATTATTATCTACTAAACCTATTGATGTGATAACTCCTGTAGATGGAATTATTGTACCCAAATAACTTGTACCATCACCTGCGGTTTTAATTCCAATATACCATTGACCGTCAGTTGGATCTTGTGCTAATCCATGACAACCAACTAATGTAGTACCTGTCATCGCTACAGATGATATTTTCTGACCTGTAGTATAGTTCATCCTATGAATTTCATTAGTTTCAAAAACAGGTGCATCACAAACATACATCACATCTGTATTTGTTGTAATTGATGAAGCATACGAACTCATTGGTGGGATTAGAAGGAATGTTAATGCAAAGAGAATAGGAATTATACTAAGTTTCAATAATAAATCTCAAAAGAGGTACTAAATAAGCCTAGCCAAATAACAGTTTTGTAAGGAAAGAGATAGTAATCCATCTTTTATAGAATCGTCATTCAAACCTTAACCTACTGCAAAACTACTAAGAATCTCAAAGCTTTAAAGTTTTCTATCTGAAGAAACTAGAGAATAGATTACTGAAGAAATCGGCTATTGGAGAAGGTCTATCAGATGTTGTAGGTGAACTGCTTGATTGAGGGCTACTGAAGATTGAGTTAGTTTGCTCTACAGGTTCAGAAGGATTCAATCTGTTTTCAAATAGATTAGCAAACAAATCACTAATTGATTCTCCTGTTTCTTCTACGGTTCTAGTGATAGGTGATACTTCATCTACTTGATTTGTTACAGGGGGAATGTCACCTAATTGAGGGATTGATACTCCTGTGGATGTTGAAGTAGTACCGCTAGATGAAGATGAACTACCACCGCCTGTAGATTGTTTCTGAACTACAACTAATCTTTCTATTGTATCTGCCTTGTTACCTGCTTCATCTTTCAAATTATATTTCAAAATAACTGAACCTCTAATTGAAGTATCTAAATTACATGTACTACCTTGACCTGTACCACCGCCTGTACCTGAACCTGAACCACTACCTGCACAAGTTATTTTCACATCATCAGAAATATCACCATCAAAATTATCAATTCCAACTACACCTAATTCTATGTAAGTTGAATGTTGAAGGACAGTAACAAAACTATCACCAATCAACTCTAATGATGGCGGAATGTAATCTACAAGTACAACATTTACTTCTCTAGTAACCTGAATAGCAGAATTTAATTCTGAATCATCACAATCGTATGTTACATTGTATGTACCTAATGTATCTACATCAACTACATCACCGCCAACTACTACATTACCGTCAATCTGCCCATCTCCCAAATCTACACAAGTAGCACCTGCTTCAACGTATGCAACCTCAAACTCTTGATTGAAAGGAGTGTCACCAACTAGACCTATTGTTGGTATGTTGGTATCAACTACATTTACAACTCTAGTTACTTCTATTGCAGATGCAGGATTAGAAGGATACAAATCATTACAACCATAAACTACATTATATACTCCTGTTACTGTATCATTTACTACATCACCTGTAATGTATGGAGTTAATACACCATCTTCAGGATCTACACAAGTAGCACCAAGTTCTGAATAAGTATCAACTCCTGCTTCAAGTGTTACAGGTGTACTTCCCACCATTGTAACTACTGGTATCTGATTTGGAAATATTGTATACTCTATACCTTTTCTAATTGATTCGGCAGAATCCCAAATGTCAACTAAAGCACTATTACCGTTATTCTGTATTGTAACTAATTGTTGGTTTGCGTTCTTACCTGCTATTACCCACCAAGCATTATCAGGATCATTCCAAGTTATAGATTGTACTTCTAATAGACTAATATCGTAAGGTGATACATTTTTGATGTTTGAAAATGCACATGTTGATGTATTCAAAATTCCTGTTTGATAATTGCCTAATGTATCATCGAATCTAAGGTAGTGCATATTGGTATGTGTCCAACTCCAACCAATCATATCAAATGATCCTGAAGTAGCATAAGTACAAACTGAAGTAGTTTCACCTGAAGTTTTGTTTACTGTTTGTAAGTCATCAGGTAATTTTCCTGTATTACCACTTGAACCGAATAATTGTCCTGTATTATCAAATGATATTGTTGAAAATGTATCATTCATTCCGCCTATTGCAGTACCAACTCCTGTAGAAGGATCTATTGTTGATAGGTATCTGTTTCCTTGATTACCACCATCATTATCATAAGCAGTTAACATGTAGAAAATATCTGTAGTAGGATCTATTGCCAATCCAGTACAACCTCTATACAAATCAGGTAGTCCTGAAATGACAACTGCTTGACTTGAGATTACTGTACCATCAGTTGAGTTGATTTTATGAATTTGATTTGAACCGTCATTGGGTGCGGTACATGTGTAAAGGTCTTGATCAGTTACAGCACCATAAACATCTGATACTCCAATACTTGATAATGATACTACTAAAACTGTTAGAACTAAAAACTTGTAATTCACTAATGAATCTGAAAATGAGGTATTATTAAGCATTAATCCTAATGATTCTAATGCAAAAGATCCTTTACTTGACTAGGATTACTACCACCTCTAGCATGATGTACAACTCCTGCAATTATTGGGATTGCTATAGTACCCAAAAGAATTAGGATAATTGGGTTAATTTGATCTTCTGTCAAGTCAACTAGAATAGTACCTGTGGCTTCTACATCAGTTCCGTTGATAATTGCGTTTACTGTAACTGGTACTGAGTATCTAATTTTTTCAACACAATCAAAGGCAAAATCCACAGTACATTCAGTATCAGGTACATCTAGATTATAGATTACGGAATTTTCAGATAGTGCAGAACCACTTCCAACTTTGATGACAGGTACTTCTTCAAATATAAAATCAAATGGTGACATGGCAGGTCTAATACTTGATACAATAATATCATCACCTGTAGTCCATTGGATACCTAAAGATTGATCAGATAGGAAACTATTGAGAGGTAAATCTTCATGTGTTTTGTCTAAAACTCTGAACTCAAAGAATGTTTGGAAAATTTCTGTTACAATAGTTGTTTCCTGTGATGGTGCTAACTGTGAAAGTAAATCTTCTAACTGTTCTTCAGATAAATCATCTACAGAAGGAGTAGCACTACCGCTTGATGAACCTGAACCTGATCCTGTTTGACTACCAGTACCTTCTTGGTTTAATGTATCACCATCACCTATAGGATTATCCACAGTACCACCGCTTTGACCACCTGAACCTGAACCACCCCCTGCTTCTGCTACAAGTATAGTTCTAATTCCAGTATCAGTATTACCGCCTGAATCTGTTACTTCATACTGAACAAAATAAATTCCTGCGGTACTTGTATCAACTACATCACCGCCAATTACTACATCTCCTGTTATATCACCATCATCAGTATCAAAAGCAGTAGCACCAAGTTCTGTGTAAGTACCACCAACTGCTATTTCTTGGAATGAATCACCTGTTACAGTAACTTCAGGCGGAGTAACATCAGCACTAACTGTTACAACTCTATAGAGTTGACTTGCTGATTCTGGGAAAGAATCTGTACAGGTATATGTTACATAGTATGTACCTGCAACAAAGGTATTGACAGCATCACCGCCAACTACTACATTAGCTGTAATGTTTCCATCTTCTTCATCTAAACAAATTGCACCTTCTTCTAGATAATTATCGCCTACTTGTAATGTTGGAGTTTCATCACCTACGATAGTTAGTTCAGGTCTTTCTTGATCAATTAACGTCATAGCTATACCTCTATACTGATCAAATTGGGTAGCGTAACCTGTTTTATCAGCAATCAATGTATCAGAACCACCTGTGGTTAAACTTCTAAATCTTTGAGGTGTACTGTCATCATCCCAAACGAAAAATTCACCTATCTTATCATCATAAGTGAAACCCATCATGTAGTTATAATGTACACCGCTAATCTCAGATGGTGGGGTTGTAGCACCTGAAAACATTGTTACTGTATTTGAACCGACACAATCAGGTGCAGTTTTATCAAACTCCCAAATATGGTGATCAGATGCACTTGCACCGTTCATCATGTACATTTTTCCATCATCTTTATTGTATGTTAGATAGTTAAAGTCATCTGAGAAGATAGGACTTACAGATGTATTGGTATCACAAACGGATAAATTAATTGCAGGATATACAGCACCTTCATCTATTATTCCTGTAGCCAAATCTATTGTATTTATTTCAGATGGATACCAATCACTAGCTTGACCTGCGGTAACGTAAGCAGTACCATCACCATCTATCGCAATCATGTTAACATACATTCTCCAACCGTTAGCAAAGGCATCTGTTCTTTCTGCCCATCCGATAGCTTGACCTGTACCTGCTTCAGGATCAATAGATACCAAATATCTTTCACTTAAATTATCTTCTAAAATTCCGTACATCTGACCATCAGTAGGATCTACTGTCAACCAAGTACAACCATCATTCCAAGTACCACCAATACCTGCGGTTGTATTGAAAATTTGATGGTGTCCTTGTAATTGACCTACTGAACCTGCAACTGTGTTAGGATTAATGTCTAAACCTTTAGATAAAATTGTAGAACCATCTGTTTGATCAATCAAATGTATTTGACCGCCCTCATCATGAGGTGAATCACATGCCCAAAGTTTATCTGTGAAATCTACTGGTACGTTTTCTTCAACTGTTACGGTTCTAACTTCTAAACTACTTTGTGGGAAATCATCTTCGCAATCATAGGTTACTATGTAAGTTCCTGCAACTGCGGTGTTAACTACATCACCGCCAACTACTACTCTATCATCTAAGTTTCCTGATTCTGTATCTTGACATGTTGCACCTGCTTCAACATAAGTACCACCAACTACAAATAATGGATCTCCCCCACCTAACAAAGTGATCACAGGTTTGTCATCTAATACCAAAGTAAATGCTAAACCTCTCATATCGTAATTGTTTTCAGTTCCTAAATTTGTGGTTACACCGTCAGTTCCGAATGTAAGTAAATCCAATGGGGGTGCATAATCATCTCTAGCTATAAACTTTGATGTGTTAGTATCGTATGTCATATCCTGTGGATATTCTTCTCCTGCAAATCCTGATAATGTAGTTGTAGTTCCTACACAATCAGCTTGATTAAAATCTACTTTGATAAGGTCGTAAAACGGATTGTAATTATGTAAGATATACACTTCTTCATCATCATAGTTTAATGCCATACCACCGAAAAAATCATCTACTGAATCATCTAAAGTACAAAGGTGAACAGGATTAATTATTGCTGTGGTTTTATCCACATCAAAAATCCTGAACCCATTGGTTCTACTTTCCATAGCCTTCATTTGTCCAGTTGAATCAAATGCGATATGATTAACGTAATAATAACTAGAACCGCTTAAAGTAAATTCAGCTACAACTGAAGCAATAGCAGTTACAGGATCTATTTCAACTAAGAATCTATATGAATCGAAATCTCTATAAATTGCGTACATTTGTCCAGTTGTAGGATCAGTTGCAAGTCCTAAACATTTGTCGATAGGTAATACAAATCCTGAACCGTTTAGATCAAGTGTGGGTGCAACTGAAGTTAATATCTGACCTGTGGATGTATCTACTTCGTGCATATCACCTACACCAAAAACAGCAGGAGATCCATCATTGTTACATTGATATAATTTATCTGAATTAGCTCCAAGTACACTCGGAATTAAACTCAAAGAAAGTAGTGAAATACCTACGATTGTAAGTAGTGAAATACTATTCATTATCATATTATCTGAAAAGCAGGTCTATTTTACCTTTGATTTAATGTAAAAGATCCTTTACTCGGCTAGGATTACTGCCACCTCTAGCATGATGTATGAATCCTGCAACTATTGGAATTGCTACAGTACCCATAAGAATTAGGATTAATGGATTGATTTGATCTTCTGTCAAGTCAACTAGAACAATACCTGTGGCTTCTACATCAGTTCCGTTGATAATTGCATTTACTGTGATTGGTACTGAATATCTAATCTTTTCAACACAATCAAATCCGAACTCTACGCTACATATAGTATCAGGTACATCTAGATTATAGGTTAAGGAATTTTCTGATATTGCAGAACCACTTCCAGTTTTTATGTTTGGTACTGCTTCAAATGTAAAGTCAAATGGTGAACTTGCAGAAGTAACACCTGAAACTATAATATCATCACCTGAAGTCCATTGTAAACCTAAAGATTGATCAGATAGGAAACTGTTTACAACAATATTATCATGTGATTTATCCAAAACTCTAAACTCAAAGAATGTTTGGAATATTTCTTCTATGATTGTAGTTCCCTGTGTTGGTGCTAATTGTTCAAGTAAGTCATCTATCTGTTCATCTGATAAATCATCTAGATCAGGTGTACCGCTTCCGCTTCCGCTACCATCACCGATACCACCTTGAGAATTAGATACAGTTCCCCCACTTTGAGATCCACCTGAACCTGAACTACTTGATCCTGCACTTGCTACTACAATGGTTCTAATTTGTTGAACTGCATCATTACCCTGAGAATCTTGAACATCGTATGTTACAAAATAAACACCTACTACTGAGGTATCTACATCGCTAGTAGCAATTATACTTCCAGTTATATCGCCATCATCAGTATCAATAGCAATAGCACCAAGTTCTGTGTAAGTATCGCCAACTGCAATTTGTATAATTGGATCTCCTGTAATTGTAATTTCAGGTTCTTCTCCAACTCCATCAATAGGACAAATCTCTAAGAAATCAAGAATACTGCTAAAGTCAAAGAGTTGACTATCAAGACAAATTACATCAACATGCCAAAGTTCAACATTTGGTACAGCACTAACTTCTACAGTTCGTATCTCTTGAACTGTTTGTGGGAAAAGATCAGTACACTCATAGATTACTTCGTAAGTTCCTATGACAGATGTATTAACTGCACTAGAATCTATAACTACAGATAATGAACCATCTATAGGATCTAAACATGTTGCACCTAGTTCTGTGTAAGATTCATTCACTACAACATTTTGAGGATCACTTCCTGTCAATGTGATTACAGGTTGTGGATCTACTGTTATGGTAAATCCTAAACCTCTTACTGTATCAAGATTACTAAATTCATTAATTAAAGTGTCAACACCGAAAATGTCAAGGTATCTCCATTCGTGATCAGTAGTGTAATCTCCTATAACATAAAACACTTCTAATACAGTATCATAAGAAAATCCATGAATGTAACCATAAGGTACAGGTAATACAGTTGTAGAACCTGAAGTTTCTATCAATGGATCAGCACTAATACAATCAGGTGATGTTAAATCTGCTTTGACAAACTGATCATTGGTTGCATCTGAAAGTAAGTACACTTCATCATCATCATAATTTAATGTCATATAATGAAAGTCATCATCTATTAGAGGATCACTAACTGTACATGTTGGGGTTGCATCTACAATACCTGTAGTCTTATCTACAGCATAAATTCCATTTTGATTTTTTAATGATGCTTGACCTATTCCTGTGTACAACTGTCCATCATTATCAAAGAATATCATATTAGAATAAGGATAATCAACATCGAAAACTAATTGTCCTAACCATCCTATAGGATTAACTATGTTAGTTGTAGGATCACCTTTCATTAAAAATCTCCAACCATCATTATCTTCACCAATCATGTAGTTTATTCCAGTTGTAGGATCAGTTGTCATCCAAAGACAATGGTAAGCAGGATCTACCCATTCTCGTACTGAACCACCTGCACCGCCAGTAGCTACACCTTGAACATCCCAATAATCAAAATTAGTATAATCACCAGTTGTTACATTCATTGTATAAAATCCAACATAATCATATCCACAAGCATACGCTTGAATCGTTTCATTGGCATAAACATTTGGAACTAATGTTAATGATAGTATTGAAAAACTAAGAATGGTAAGTAACGAAATTTGTTTAATCATATTACTCTAAGGAAGTTATGTTACTCTAGTTAATGTTGCACCGCTTGGTAGAATTAATTCAGCATATAATTTTACTTCTTTTATTTGTACTTGTGTTGGGTTAACACCTGTTTGATCACCATTACCCCAACCCAATTTGAGAGTACAAGTATCTAATTCATTAAAGTCATCTCTAAAACATATTGAACCGCCAAAATCTGTGTCCATATTACCTGCCCATTGATTCGGAGTGTCATCACCTGTAAAAAGG